>Ga0207720_100280_pt1 | contig 41549 bp, 51 predicted proteins | sample A23P2SouthBayCA_2_FD_187751 | JGI IMG/M metagenome (GOLD analysis project Ga0207720, IMG submission 187751) | Aerobic enrichment media microbial communities from Eden Landing Ponds, California, USA - A23 E3 (2) (SPAdes) | ecosystem: Environmental > Aquatic > Marine > Unclassified | place... | reverse complement strand
CCCGCCGCTGTGGCGGGCGGCCGAGGCGCGACTGCGGACCGAGTGAGCCGGGTTCGCTCGGGGTCGCGTCGGACTCGCGTCGGGTTCGCGTCGGGCTTGCATTTATGCGAGCGAACGCCGCTCGCGTCGACCGGCTCGCGCCCGTCTCGACGTGCCGAACAGTTATCGGCCGCCGCGGCGACGACTCCGACGTGAACAGGTCCGCTCGTCTCGCCCTCGTCTTCGGCGTCGCGTTCGTCGTCGCCCTCCCGCTCGGCTTCATCTTCGCGCCGGACCCGACCGGCGTCGTCCCGCTTTTCCTCACCGCCGGACTGGCCGCCGTCATCGGGCTCCCGGCGTACCTCGGGTTCGCTCGGGCGACCGGGTCGGAGTCGTGAAACGAAAGCGCGCGGCCGTCCGGTGAATCGTCGATTCGGGTCTACAGCGCCGCTTTGTACGCTTCCAGCGTCTCCTCGATGTCCTCGTCGGTGTGGGCGTAGGAGACGAACTGCGACTCGAACTGGTTCGCCGTGAGGAAGACGCCCCGGTCTTTCATCTCCTGCCAGAAGACGCGCTCCCAGCGGTCGGTCTCCGCCTTCGACACGTCCGCGCCGGTCTTCGGACAGGCGTCGTAGTTGGGACACGACTCGACCTGCGAACAGCCGTCGGCGCAGGCGTCGGCCCGTTCGGCAACCCCGTGGCGCGTGAACACCGTCTTGAACATCGAGTCCGTGCCGACGACGGTGTACTCGGGGGCCTGTTCTTCGAGGATGTCGGTGATGCCCGCTCGAAGCTTCTCGCCGAGGCGGTCGACGTGCCCGTACACGTCGTTTTCGGCGGCGTACTTCAGGTACTCGTGGCCCGCGGCCATCGTGACCGGGTGGCCCGAGAAGGTGCCCGACTGGAACACGTCGCCGGCGGGGGTGAACTGTTCGACGAGTTCGGCCTTGCCGCCGACCGCGCCGACGGGGAAGCCGCCGCCGATAATCTTCCCGAACGTCGTGAGGTCGGGCGTGACGCCGAACTTGCCCTGCGCGCACTGGAGGCCGCCGACGCGGAAGCCGGTGATGACCTCGTCGAAGATGAGGAGCGCGCCGTGTGCCTCGGTCACGTCGCGGAGGGTTTCGAGGTAGCCGTCGACCGGCTGGACGATGCCCGTGTTCGCCAGAATCGGCTCGGTCAGCACCGCCGCGATGTCCTCGCCGTGTTCCTCGAACACCTCGCGGACGGTCTCCTCGTCGTTGAACGGGACGGGGATGGTGTGGTCGGCGAACGACGAGGGGATGCCGGGCGTCGAGGGTTTCGCACCGCCCGGGCCGCCCTCGACGAGCGTGGACTCTTGTGCGCCGTGGTAGCCGCCCTGCATGACGACGATTTTGTCGCGGTCGGTGACGCCGCGGGCGAGGCGGACCGCCGAGACGGTCGCCTCAGTGCCGGAGTTGACGAACCGAAGCATCTCGACGGAGGGGACGTGCCGCGCGACGAACTCGGCGTGCTCGACCTCGATTTCGGTCGGCGCGCCGTACATCGGCCCGGCGGCGGCGTGCTTCTGGACCGCCGACTGGACGGGGTCGGGCGCGTCGTGGCCGTAGAGGAGCGGCCCGTAGCCCATCACGTAGTCGATGTAGCGGTTCCCGTCGGCGTCGATGACGTGCGCGCCGTCGCCGCGCTCGACGAAAAACGGGTACGGTTGCGTCGCCCGGACCGAGGAGTTCACGCCGCCCGCGAGCACGGACAGCGCGCGGTCGTACAGCGACCGTGACTCGTCGTGGTTCATGCGCGGCGGTTCGGCCGCTCGCGGGAAAGACCTTACTGGGTCGACCGCACCTGCCGCCGGTGAACTACCGTCGCGCCGAGTTCGCGGCGACCTACCGGGCCGTCCCGTCGGCGGCGGTGTCAGGGCCGTCGGCGTCGCCGGTGTTCTCGACCGACCCGACCAACAGCAGTCCGACCGCGTCGTTGAGCGCGTGGATGCAGACGAGCGCGACCACGTCGCGCACGAGGAGGTACATAACCGTCGTCAGGAGCGCGGGGACGGCGATTCTGGCGACCGCGCCGCGCTCCCAGCCGACGGCGTGGCTCGCGGTGAACGCGGCGAACGAGACGCCGCCCGCGAGGAGCGGACTGCCGGTGAGTTCGAGGAGCCGCTCGATAGCGTAGCCGTGAAACAGCACTTCCTCCGTAATCCCGGCGGTTCCGGCCACGAAGAGCCGGTGTCTGACCGACAGCGAGCCCAGTCCCGCCAGCCCCTCGTCGAGGCCGCCCACGCCGAGTCGGTCGAAGACGGGCGTCGTCACCGCGTTCGCGGCGAAGAGGACGAAGACGCCGCCGCCGACCACCGCGACGAACGCGAGGGGGTCGAGCGCGCGGCCGCTCATCGACGACAGCGGCCGCTCCTCGACGACGAGGACGTAGCCGCACAGGAGGGCGAAGACGGCCCACTTGTTCGCGTCGCTGACGAGGAGGTCGGCGCGGAGGTCGGCGGGTTCGGCGAGATACCGGTCGGCGAGCAGGCCGACGGCGGCCAGTCCGCACAGCGCGACGGCGAGCCCGCCGAGGACCGCGACAGTCACCACGTGGAGCCACCGCTCATCGTCACGACGCTCGGTGCGGAGCGGAAAAACGGTTTCGCGTGGGGTCGGCGCTCGGCCCGTGAGGGGCCGTGAGCGACGACGAGAGAACGGCCGCGGGGTTCAGACCGCGTCGCGTCCGGTCTTGCCGGTGCGGACTTGGACCGCGCTCTCGACGGGGAAGGTGAACACCTTCCCGTCGCCTTTCTCGCCCGTGTGGGCGGCGTCGGCGATGGCGTCGACCACGTCGCCGGCCGGGATATCGGCGACGACGCACTCGACTTTGACCTTCTGGTGGAGGTCGACGGTGTACTCCTCGCCGCGCCACTGGCTCTTTTTTGCGGGCTGAGAGCCGCGACCGGAGACGTTGGTGACGGTGAGCGACGGCGCGCCGATTTCGGCGAGTGCGGTCTTCACGTCCGAGAGCTTGTCGGGGCGGATGACCGCCATGACGAGTTTGATGTCGCCGTCGTTCGGAACGTCTGAATCACTCATGGGTTAGTCCTCCCGGCCCGTCGTCATGAATCCATCCCCGCTCGGGACGCCGGAGCCGTCGGTGCGGATGCCGGTGTCGGCGTCGGGCGAGCCGAACTCGGGGTAGGTATCGACGCCGTGCTCGGCGGTGTCGAGGCCCTCGCGTTCGTGGGCCGAGGAGACGCGGACCTGTCCGACGGCGCGGAAGCCGCCGAAGACGACCGCGGTCGCGACGAACGTCCAGATGGCGATGACGCCGACGCCGATGACCTGCGGGACGGCGAGCGAGACGAACGACGCGCCGTCGTGCCACAGCGGGACGGCGAACACCGGGTAGAGGAGCGTCCCGAGGACGCCCGCGGAGCCGTGGACGGGGAAGACCGCACACACGTCGTCGATTTGGAGGCGCTTTTCCACGAACTCGAAGACGACCGGGAGCTGTGCGCCGGCGAGGAGGCCGACGACCAGCGCGCCCGGCCAGACGATGTCGTTGGCGATGGCGGTGATGCCGACGAGGCCGGCGAGGACGCCGTTAGCGACGTAGAGCGTGTCGACCTTGCCGGTCTTGTACATGGCGACGCCGCCCGCGCCGATTGCGCCGGCGGCCATGCCGAGGGTCGTCACGAGGGCGACGCGGCCGACGTAGGCGAACGAGCCGAGCGTGACCGCGCCGTCGGCGTACGCTAGCGGCGCGGCGGCGGTGCCGACGTTGAAGCCGTACCAGCCGAACGCGAGGATGAGCGTGCCGAGGACGGCGAACGTGATGGAGTGGCCGGGGATGACGTTCGCGGTGCCGTCGGGCTTGAAGCGGTCCATCCGGGGGCCGATAATCCACGCCGCGGTGAGGCCGGCGATGCCGCCCATGCCGTGGACGATCATGCCGCCGGCGAAGTCGTGGAAGCCGAGGGCGGAGAGGAAGCCGCCGCCCCACGTGAAGCCGACTACGACGGGGTAGATGACGCCCGCGATGAGGATGGTGTACGTGAGGTACGCGCGGAGCCGGGCGCGCCCCGCCACGGCACCGGAGACGATGGTGGCGGCGGTCATGGCGAAGACAGCGCCGAACAGCCAGTCGACCCACGCCGTCGTCGCCGAGGCGGCGGGCGCGTAGAGGCTCATGAACGCCCCGGAAATCGTCGTCGCGGGGCCGCCGGTGAGGGCGGCGACGATGGACGACACGGCCGCGCCGAGCAGGAAGAACACGATGACGCCGATGCTCCACGTCAGCAGGTTCTTGGTCAGTTGGTTGGCGACGTTCTTCGCGCGGACCTGCCCGGCTTCGAGCATGGCGAAGCCGGCGTGCATGAAGAAGATGAGGAACGTGACGGTGAGGACCCACACGAGGTTCACGCCCTCGACGACCGAGGCGAGGTCGGTCTGCAAGGGTGTCAACATACGATGCCTCCGGCGAACGGTTCGAGCTGGGAAGTTGGACAGTCGTTCATATTGGTGCTCGATTCGCGACCGAATGTCTCGCGAACCATGAGAGATGCTATCTACAGACGCTCATATAACGGTTCGCGTTGACAAACGTCTACAAAATGGCGTTCTGAGAGACGTATGTCCGATATAGGATGAGATATGTCTTGTATAAGGACGTAAGGTCGACACTCTGTGGACAAATGTTGCCACGCAATCCTACGAACGTAGTGTCGGAAAAGTAATCAGAACGACGCGGGGTGTTGGTCGAACCTCGGTCGGGTGCGCACTCACGCGAACCGCGGCGGGAGCGGCGAACGGAGAGTTCGGAGGTTTCGAGTCGGTTTCGGCCGCAGGTGCGCGCTCAGACCGCCGGCTCGCCCTCCTTGCCGGTGCGGACTTGGACCGCGCTCTCGACGGGGAGGACGAATATCTTCCCGTCGCCTTTCTCGCCCGTGTGGGCGGCGTCGGCGATGGCATCGACCACGTCGCCGGCCGGGATGTCGGCGACGACGCACTCGACTTTGACCTTCTGGTGGAGGTCGACGGTGTACTCCTCGCCGCGCCACTGGCCCTTCTTGGCGGGCTGGGAGCCGCGACCGGAGACGTTGGTGACGGTGAGCGACGGCGCGCCCGCCTCGGCGAGCGCGGTCTTCACGTCCGAGAGCTTGTCGGGGCGGATGACGGCCATCACGAGCTTGATGCCCTGTTCGTCGGCCTCGTCGCTCATTGGCTGTCACCTCCGTTGGCTTCGACGGTCTCGTCTTCCACGACGCCACCGTCGGTGCGCACGTCGCTCCCGCCGTCGGTCGCCGTGGGCGAGCCGAGCGCGCCGTCGGGACCGGCGTCGCCGACGAATTCGGGGTAGACCGAGACGCCGTGCTCGCCGGCGTCGAGGCCCTCTTCTTCCTCTTCTTCCGAGACGCGGAGGCCGAAGACGGCGTCCGTGATGGCGAAGACGATACCCGAGGCGATGATGGTCCACGCGGCGATGACGACCACGCCGATGACCTGCATCACGAGCTGGGTGCCGGAGAAGCCGCCGACCGCGAAGACGGGGATGAGCGCCGTGCCGACCGCGCCCGCGACGCCGTGGACGGCGAAGACGCCACACACGTCGTCGATTTTGAGCGAGTCGACGGTCCAGCGGTACGCCGGCAGGACGATTGCGCCGCCGATCGCGCCGAGGATGAGGCCGCCCCACCACGTGACGTGGGGGACCGCGCCGGTGACTGCGACGAGACCGGCGAGCAGGCCGTTCGCCATCCAGAGGGGGTCGGGCTTGCCCTGGTAGCTCGTCGAGACGATCATCGCGGCGACCGCGCCAGCGCCCATGCCGAGGGTCGTCACGAGGGCGACGCGACCGAGCGCGGCACCCATGAACTCCAGACCGCCGCTTTCGGTGGTCGCGAGCACCGTCGCCTGCGTGCCGACGTTGAAGCCGTACCAGCCGAACGCGAGGATGAGCGTGCCGAGGACGGCGAGCAACATCGAGTGACCCGGGATGGGCTGGCTGTCGCCGTTCGAATCGAAGCGGCCCTTACGCGGGCCGACCATCTTCGCGCCGACGAGGCCGGCGACGCCGCCGCACATGTGAACGACGGTCGCACCGGCGAAGTCGAGGTAGCCGACACCGAGCGCGGCACCGATGTAGCCGCCGCCCGAGAGGAGACCGCCGGACCACGTCAGACCCTGCACGACGGGGTAGATGAACCCCGTGATGGTCGCCGCGAAGACGATGTACGCGCGGAAGTCCATGCGTTCTGCGACCGCGCCGGAGACGATGGTGGCGGCGGTCATGGCGAAGACGGCCCCGAAGAGCCAGTCAATCCACGCGCCGGAGTCGCCGATGTACGAGAACGCGGCGGCGACGTCGACGCCGCCGGACGACGTGAGGCCGCCGACGATTGTCGCGACCCCCGCGCCGACGACGAAGTAGACGAGCACGCCGAGCGCCCAGTCGGTCATGTTCTTCATCAGCACGTTGCCCACGTTCTTCGCGCGTACCTGCCCTGCCTCTAAGAGCGCGAACCCCGGCTGCATGAAGAAGATGAGGAACGAGACGACGAGAACCCAGACGTAGTTGACTCCCTGGGCGATAACGCTCGGGTCGACCTGGAGCGGTATCACGACTGCCCACCCCATTCGGCTTCCGGTGACCGTTCAGTTACTTTTGGTCCGTATCCGTGTGGATTCTGGTGCTTCATCACGGTTCGGCTTCATGGTGAGGCAGTACATAAAGTGTGGGGTTGGTTTTGTCAAATTTAGTGGGGCATAATACCACAACTGCACAAAATGTGATAGAATATTACGCATATAAGGTTGTATATCGTCCAAGGATTTTGAGATTGTTCGCACTTCTGTGGACGAACGTTCAGGAAAATGTTGCCTGACAAGTGTGTTTTGGCCGTGCGCGCCCCGGTATCGTGTCCCGTGGTTCGCCCTTCGAACCGCGCCGTTCCACGGGTCTCGCGGCCGTCCGGTAGTCGGCCGGCTCACCCGCCCGCGCCTCAGTCGAGTTGCCGCGCGACGTGCTCTGCGAAGTAGGTGATGATGAGGTCCGCACCCGCCCGCTTCATCGACAACAGCGACTCGCGGGCGACCTCGTCGAGGTCTAACCACCCTTTCTCGGCGGCGGCGTGGAGCATCGCGTACTCGCCGGAGACGTTGTAGGCGGCGACCGGGTGGTCGTACCCCTCGCGGATGGCGCGGACGATGTCGAGATACGGCAGGCCCGGCTTGACCATCAGCACGTCCGCGCCCTGTTCGACGTCGAGGGCGACCTCGCGCAGTGCCTCGCGGGCGTTCGCCGGGTCCATCTGGTAGTGCCGTCGGTCGCCGAACGCCGGCGCGCCGTCGGCCGCGTCGCGGAAGGGACCGTAGAAGGCGCTCTCGTACTTCGCGGCGTAGGACATGATTGGTATCTCGTCGTGGTCGGCGTCGTCGAGCGCGGTGCGAATCGCGCCGACCATCCCGTCCATCGAGGCCGAGGGGGCGACCATGTCCGCGCCCGCCTCGGCGTGAGAGACGGCGGTCTCCGCGAGCAGGTCGAGGGTCGGCCCGTTTTCGACCGTCAGCGTCGGGTCGTCCTCGGCGTGGTCCTCCAGCACGCCGCAGTGGCCGTGGTCGGTGTACTCGCAGAGACAGACGTCCGTGATGACGTAGGCGTCCGTCTCGGCGGTGATGGCTCGGACGGCCTCCTGTACGACCCCGTTTCGCGCGTACGCGCGAGACCCTTCGGGGTCTTTCGACTCGGGGATGCCGAAGACGATGACGGCCTCGACGCCGGCCTCGCGCACCTCGGCGACGCGGTCGGCCGCCTCGGCGACGGGCACGCGCTCGTGGCCCGGCATGGACTCGATGGGGACGCGCTCGTCGGTCGTCGCGTCGACGAAGACGGGCGCGACGAGGTCGGTCGCGTCGAGCGTCGTCTCCGAGACGAGCGGGCGAATCCCGTCGGTTCGAAGCCTGCGGGGGCGGTCGGTGAACTCCATAGGCGGGGTTCGGTCGGCGGCGGCAAAATGCCGTCGCTCCCGTCGGTTCGCGCCGCGTTATCCAAACCATAATGAACATATTTCCGCTCGAACCACGCGTAGCTATGAGCGCGTTCACCTCGCAACTCCCCGACGTTCTTCGATCCCTCCTCGCGTCGGACCTCGCCCTCGTCGCCCTCTTTTTCGTGTTCGTACTGGAGGGCGCGATGCTCCTCTACGTCGCGCCGAGCGAACTCCTCGTGCCGGGGGCGCTGGTGTTGGTCGGCGAACGACTGATGCTTCCGATTCTCGCCGTCGCCGTGCTCGGCGCGACCGTCGGTCAGGTCGGGCTGTTCCTCGTCGCCAAGCGGGGCGGCCGCGAGTACCTCCTGTCGCGGCCGTGGTTCCGCGTGAGCGAAGACTCTCTCGACCGGTTCGACGGCTGGTTCGACCGCTGGGGTCCCGTCGTCGTTCCGCTGAGCAACGCGATGCTGTTCACGCGCGGGATGCTCACCGTCCCGGCCGGACTGTCCGGGATGTCGCCGAAGCGGTTCGTCGCGCTCTCGGCGCTCGGGACCGTCGTGTTCGAGAGCGCGCTCGCGGCGCTGTACGTGTTCGGTGGTCAGGTGCTCGCGTGAGCGGACGCGGGGCCGCGCGAGGCGACCCGGCGCGGCGACGGTAGGGAGGCGCTAGTGGAGGGACTGCTGTGGGGCGGCCGTCACTTTGTTCGGTTAATATCGAGCTTTTCCTTCAGGGCGGCGAGTTCCTCGGATTCGGCGAGTTCCTCGACCCGCTTGCGGAAGTGTCGCTCGCAGAGGCCGACCTTAATGTGGTCTTTCTCGGCGGCGTATGCGGCCTCACGGTCGCAGTAGTGACACTGCATACCGCCCCTTCAGTTCCGATAGGATTTAACTCTACGCCCCACGGCACGTTCCGGGTTATTCACGGACTAACACGGTTAGAGACCGTCTATCGCCGCGGCGAACCGGGCGAAGTCGGTCTCCGGCGGTCCGGCGCGGCCGAGGGTCTCGTCGTGGGCGTCGCTCCCGCCCGTGGCGAGCAGGCCGTAGCGCTCGATGGCCTCGTCCACGAGGTCCGTCTCGACTTCGAACCCGTAGGGGTAGTAGCGTTCGACGGCGTCGAGGTCGGCACAGAGGGCGAGCGCGCCGGCGGGGTCGCGGTAGCGAAACGGATGTGCGAGGCCGACCACGTCGCAGGCGTCTCGCAGGGCGGCCACGCCGTCGTCGAACGTCGGGAGTTCGCGCGGGACGTAGCAGGGCCCGTCCGAGCCGATGAGTTCGTCGAACGCGCCTTGGTAGTCGTAGGGTGCCTCGCTGGCGTCGACGGCGCGGGCGACGTGCGGCCGGCCGACGCCGTCGTGGATGTCGATGTCGAGGTCCGCCCCGGTTTCCGCTTCGACCGCCGCGACGATTTCCCGCGCCCGCTCGATGCGGTTGCGCTGGAGTCGGTCGACCACCTCGACGAGGGCGGGCCGCTCCCTGAGGCCGTAGCCGAGGAGGTCGACCCGGCGGTCGCCGGCGTCGACGCGCAGTTCGATGCCGCGGACGACTGTCACGCCGTCGCGTTCGACCACTGGGGCGTCGAGGTCCGGATGGTAGCGGTCGTGGTCCGTCACGGCCACCACGTCTACCCCGCCAGCGCGGGCGGCGTCGGGGAGTGCGTCGATGGTGAGCCGGCCGTCCGAGGCGGTCGTGTGGAGGTGGAGGTCCGCGACCGGCGGGCTGTCGTCCATGCATCGTGGTCGGGGCGAGGGGGAGACAAACGTTGCGCCCGATATAGCATTAAGGACGATTAAGGACTCCAATGCCACTAATCAAATACATGGAAAATCATTAAGAATGTGGCCGGCACAGTCATGGCTGTAATGCGCCTGAACGGACTCGGCGACGCCATCGATCGCCACGAATACCCGATTAGCTCGACCGACTTCGCCCAACGCCACGGCGACGAAGTAATCGAGCTCCAGAACGGTCAGGAGACTGTCGCACAGATTCTGGCCCGTCTCGGCGACGAGACGTACACGTGCCCGCAGGACGTGCGGGACGCCCTCTTCACCGGCGTCGGCCACGAGGCGATCGGTCGTCGATACTACAGCGACCGCGACCCGTCCCCGCTCGGTGAGAACGGGCCCCAGATGGTCTCGTTCTGAGGCCGGTTCTCGCCCCGTCTCGATTCTTTTCTTTCTGACTGCGACCCGCGAGCCGTCGGCTCGGGGCTCGGCGACTTGGCCGCGCGCCTGCGTCGCGCTCGGTCCACACACTGGTCAGAACAAACGTCAGTCAGCGAGCCACGGCAGGTCCACCGGCACGGACCCCTTCGAGTAGCCTTCGACCTGCCCCGACGGGCGGAGGCGGAAGACGACGGCCGGCCGGTGCCGCACGTCGGGTTTCTCGCCCATGATGGCGGCCCAGTCGTCGTCGGGGAACGACGAGCAGTCGACGAACAGGGTCACGCCGCCGCCGTGTTCGGCGAGTTGGCCCTCGCCGTTGGTCTTGGTCTGGGCCGTGTCGCGAATCGCGGCGATGGGGTTGCTCACGGAGCGTCGGTTCGGCGGGAGGGGGCGTGTCACCTCGATGAGCGCGCCGCCCGCGGGAGTGTTCTCGGCGCGGAAGTCGATGGAGTGGCCGGTCGTCACGGCGATTTCGGGCGTGATGTCGTAGCCCGCCTCGTCGAGGAGGTACGCCACGTCGAACTCGCCCATCGCCGCGGCCATCCGTATCGGGTCGAAGTACTCCGAGGTGCCGAGCTTTCCGGCCATGACCTCGCGGTACTCGTCGAGGACGCCCGTGGCGAAGAACGACTCGTAGAACGCAAGCGCCTCCTCGCGGGTCGCGTCGGGGAAGCCCGCGGCGTGGTCGTGGAAGAACTCGCGGGTCGTCTCGCGACCGTCCTTCGAGAGGAACACGGGGAGGAAAAACCACGAGAGGTGCGGGTAGGGCTTCAGCCACGGCGACTGGTCGAACAGCTCGGCGATGAGTTCGCGCTGGGCCCACCGGGAGACCTCGAAGGGAGCCTCGTCGAAGCCCTCCTTGTCGGTCCGCCACAGCGAACTCGGCGTCTCGGTGTTGCCTATCCAGTAGGCGTGGTCGTCGGTCCACGCGAACAGTGCGGTGTCGCCGTTGTCCATGTCGAACCGTCGGGCCTCGTAGCCGTCGGGCGGTGCGTACCACGGCGCACCCATCTCGGCACCGAGGTTGCCGTCGAGCGGCTGGAAGACGTCGCGGGTGATGCGCGACTCGTCCCAACGTCCGGGGGCGTAACGAAAGCGAAGCGGGCGTGCCACACACGGTGTAGTTCGGCGATTGGTTTTACCCTTTCCCGCCGCGGCTCCGGATTCCGGTTCCATCCACCCCGTGTCCGGGTTCAGGTCGCACGGACGGCCACGAATATCACGATTATGAATTACTCCGATAGTTATATGTGTCACAGTCACACATGGTAAGTCGAACCATGTCAATGGGGGCATACGACGAAGCCGAACACGAACGCCGCGAGCGGATGACGAGTCAGGTCGAACCCGGCACCGACGACGACCGGAAGACCTACCGCGGCAGTGTCGAGTACGACTCCGGCGACTCGACCGACGCGCTACTCGAACAGTTCAAGCGGATGCAGTCCGACGACTGACCCGTCCCTCACGTCCTCCTGCGTCCTGTTCCTGCGTTCCTCACGTCCTCGTTAGCGCCGCCGCCGTCACCGAGACCACGGTCACGGCGACGACGTGGCCGCCGACCGCGAGCAAAAGCACCGGCTGGTCCGCGACGAACGGAAGCAACAGCACCTGCGCGACCGCGAAGCCGACGTTCAGGAGGTTCACTCGCCTGACCGTCCCGGCGGTCGGACCGTCGAACCGGTAGCGGACGGCCCCCCAGAGTCCGACGACGGCCGCCCACCACGACGTGCCGATTCGGTAACAGAGGTCCCAGAGGACGAGCAGTGTCAGGTAGACCACCACGACCGGCGGCTCGGGGCCGAACAGCGTCGTCATGAGCGGCGTTCCCGGTTGCTGGGGGTCGAAGACGAACAGGTGCGTCACGAGCGCGACGAACGCGAGCACGCCGAGTACGACTTCGATACTCGACCCGAAAAGCAGGCGGCGGTAGGGTGCGGGCACTCTCGCGGCGCGGGTCCACTCGCCCATGCGGAGCATCACGACGCTCCCCGCGGCCGCGACGACGATGGCCGCGGTGCCCGCGACCGCCGCGGTCCACAGGCCGTACACCCACGCGAACACGAGCACGGCGATTTCGAAGACGGCGATTTGAAGGGCGATAGCGCCCGCCTCGCCGATGTTCACGCCCGGGAGCGCGCCGACGATACTCTCGTACACCCACGTCTCGCCGTACTCCGGGGCGTCGTTCATATCCCGCCCCTACGGCCCCGCGGTATATCAATCGCCGCGGCGCTCGGGGCGCTCGGGCGGGCGGTTCGCGTCCCGCTCACGTCGGGGTCGTCGGCTCCGGTTCCACGTTTTTCTCCCGCGTTTCGCGCTCCTCGCGGAGCGCCCGCTCGACGGCGGCGTCGAACGGCGTCTCGTCCACCTCGACGATGTCGCGGATGCGGTCGTCGCCGACGACGACGGGGTTTTTCAGCCCCTCGATGAGCGGTCGGGCGACGCCCGTGTCCACGTTGGTCACGAGACCGATCCAGTACGATGAGAGCCGCGGCGTCAACACGGGCACGGCGATGATTCGGGGCGCGTGGCCCAACTGCGCGCCGACGCGCTGGAGCATCTCCCGGTAAGTGAGCACGTCCGGGCCGCCGATATCGTAGGTCTCGCCCGCCGTCTCGGGGTGGTCGAGGACGCCCGCGAGGTAGGCGACCACGTCAGCGATGGCGATGGGTTGACACCGCGTTTCGACCCACTGCGGCGTCACCATGACCGGCAGGCGCGTGGCGAGTTGGCGGACCATCTCGAAGCTGGCGCTCCCCGCGCCGACGATGATAGCCGCCCGGAGCGTCGTGAGCTCGGGCGCGCCCGACGCGAGGATGTGTTCGACCTCGCGGCGCGACCGCAGATGTGCCGAGAGCCGGTCACGGTCCTCGCCGAGGCCGCCGAGGTAGACGACTCGCCCGACACCGGCGGACTCGGCGGCGTCGACGAAGTTGCGAGCGGCGAGTCGGTCGCGCTCCTCGAAGTCGCCGCCGGCGTGCATCGAGTGGATGAGGTAGTACGCCGCGTCGACGCCCGCCATCGTGGGGGCGAGCGTCGCCGGCTCGAAGATGTCGCCTTCGACCACCGCCACGTCCGTCGGACCGTCGTAACGCGCCGCGTCGCGGACGAACACGACCACGTCGTGGCCGGCGTCGAGGAGGAGGGGTACGAGGTGCCGGCCGACGAACCCGGTCGCCCCGGTCACGAGCACTTTCATGCTACACGGTAGCGCCGCTCGCGATGTTAACGTATCGCCCGTCAGACCAGCCGTCAACTGGCCGACCCCTGCCGGTCACCCGCCGCCCGTCGCTCGCCACCCGCGGGTCAGCCGTCGCCGCGAACCGCATCCCACCCCGGCGTTTCCGGCGCGCCGCGGGCGACTTCGACCTCGTCGGGGTCGGGTGCCTCGTCGGCCGCGCTCCCGAGACGACCGGCGACCGCGTCCCACGCGGCGACGGTCTCACCCGCCCACGACTCGCTTTCGAGCGTCTTCGAACGCGCCCGCGAGGCGCGTTCCTCGTCGACCTCGGTCGAACCCGGATGCGACCCGACCGCGACGCCGACGAACTCCGCGCGGTCCTCGGGCGTCAGTTCACGGGTTTTGAGATGCTCGATGGTCCCCGCCAACCGCTCGGGCTCGGGGTGGACGAACAGTTTCGCGCCGAGGGCGTGGGGGCCGAGAAGCAGGCCGTGAAAGTCGTCCGGGGCCGCGTCGTCGAGCAGGCGCTCGCCGCCGTGGTGTCGCTCGACGCGCTCGCACTCGGTCTCCTGTTCGAGGACGAGGTTGTGACCGGGGTACTCGCCGCACTCGTCGGGATAGAACTCGGTGTCGTGGATGCGGCACTGGAGGGTCTCGGGGTCGAGAAACGCGCAGGCGCGGAGCCACGTCCGCTCCAGGCCGAACGGCGCGACGGGTTTCGGCGGCTTCCGCATGCCGACGAAGAACGCGGGCTTCCCGCCGATGGCCGCGAGTTCGACGCCGTCGATTTCGACGCCCTCGCCCGGCGACGCCTCCCACAATCGCGGGGTGAGGGCGTCGCCGAGTCCCGCCGCCACGAAGTCACGAATCTCGTCGCGGGTCAGCGGGACGAGGTTGTAGGTGTCGTCGAGCGGCGCGCGCGGCCCGCGGCGCTCGTGGTCGAGCGCGACCGGCGCGACCGGCCGCCAGTCGATACAACAGCCCGCACAGCCTTCGCAGTCGACGCGCATGCCACGAAAGTTATACGCCAGCCGACAAGAGTCTCCCGGCGGTCGGCGAAGTCGGTCGATTACGGTCACGCCGATGCGGCGTGGCGCTTTTGCCGTCTCGAACCCTCGGTTCTCTCATGACCTCCGAACCGTGCGACGCTTGCGGGAAGGGCGTCCGCATCGCCGGCGGCATCGGCGACCTCTGGAACTTCCCCACGTCCTCGTCCGGCGGGATGACGCTGGAACTCGTCGACGGCTCCGAGCACTTCCTCTGTTTCGACTGCATGGAGCGTCTCCCGGGCGACCGCGAACCGACGGCCGAGGACGTGGCGGCGCTTTAGACTCGGTTTTCTCGGGCGTCTCGGGCTCGGCGATGCCGCGACCGCACCCCGGAGCGGTGGATTTAGGCCCGTCCGAGGAGTTCATCGACCGTGGACCCGTCGCGCATCATCGACTCGTTTCCGGCCCCCAGTTTCCGCGGCGCGCAGGAACGGGCCCTGCGCGACATCCGCGACGCCTTCGCCGACGGCAACGACGTGGTCTTGGTCCGCGCGCCGACCGGGAGCGGTAAGTCGCTTCTCGCCCGCGCCATCGCGGGGTCGGCGGCGACCGTCGACGAGACGTCGCCCGCGCAGGCGACCGACGCCTACTACACGACCCCGCAGGTGTCGCAACTGGACGACGTGGCCGAGGATGACCTGCTTTCGGACCTCAAGATAATCCGGGGCAAGTCGAACTACAACTGCATCATCCGGGGGGAGGAAGAGACGCCCGTCGACCGCGCCCCCTGCGCCCGCAAGCGCGGCTTCGACTGCTCGGTCCGGCACCGCTGTCCGTACTTCTCCGACCGCGCCATCGCGTCGAACCGCCAAATCGCGGCGATGACGCTCGCGTACTTCATGCAGACCGCCGGCTCCGACGTGTTCAGAAAGCGCGACGTGGTCGTCGTCGACGAGGCCCACGGGCTGGCCGAGTGGGCCGAGATGTACGCGACTATCGACCTGAAACCCCGGACCGTGCCGGTGTGGGACGACATCGGCGTCCCCGACGTGGCGGCCGCGGGCGACCCCGTCGAGCGCGCCTCGCGCTTCGCGGAGACGCTCGTCGGCGTCTGCAAGCGCGAGAAAGACGAGTTGCTGACGAAGTCCGAACTGACGCCCGAGGAGGCCGCCCGCCGCGACCGCCTGCAGGAACTCATCGGCGAGCTGAAATGGTTCGTCGAGGACTACCGCGACCCCCAGAGCCCGACGACGTGGGTCGTCGACCAGCACGACGGCGAGGGGTCGCCTATCGCCATCAAGCCGCTCGACCCCGCGAAGTACCTCCAGCACACCGTCTGGGAACGCGGGAATAAGTTCGCGCTCCTGTCGGCGACCATCCTCAACAAGGCGGCGTTCTGCCGCTCTGTCGGCCTCGACCCCTCGAAGGTCGCGCTCGTGGACGTCGAACACACCTTCCCGGTCGAGAACCGGCCGCTGTACGACGTGACGCAGGGGAAGATGACCTACGAGCACCGCGACGAGACGCTCCCGAAAATCGCCCGCCTCGTCGTTCGCCTGCTGGCGAAACACCCCGACGAGAAGGGGCTGATTCACTGCCACTCCTACGCGATTCAGGCTGAGCTTCGCCGCCGCCTCGCCGAGATGGGCCTCGGCAACCGCGTCCGCGGCCACGACCGCGACGACCGAAACGTGGAACTGGAGACGTGGAAGGCGACCGACCGCCCGGAGGTGTTCCTCTCCGTGAAGATGGAGGAGGCGCTGGACCTGAACGGCGACCTCTGTCGCTGGCAGGTGCTCTGCAAAGCGCCCTATCTCAACACGAACGACTCCAGAGTCGCTCGCCGCCTCGAAGACGGCCAGTGGGCGTGGTACCGCCGCGCCGCCCTCAGGACCGTGATTCAGGCCTGCGGTCGCGTCGTGCGCGCGCCCGACGATTACGGCGATACCTACGTCGCCGACAGCAGTCTGCTCCAACTGTTCGACAAGACGCGGACCGACATGCCCGACTGGTTCGCGGCGCAGGTCGACCGGATGACGAAACCCGACCTCCCCGAGTTCGACCCCGTCGCCGCGGGCGGCCGCGGGAGCAACGCGGGCGACGCGCCCGGCGGGACCGCGAATCTCGGCGGCCCGACGGGTCGGTCGTCCGGAGGGTCGGGTGCGGGTTCTGGCTCGCGGCGCGATTCGACTCGTGGTTCGGGTTCTTCGGGGAACCGCGCCGGTGGCTCTGGTGGCTCCGGTGGCACGTCGACCGGTGGTTCCGGCGGCCGTGGGAGCGGTAGCTCGGACGGTGGCTCGGACGGCGGCGGCCGGAGCAACCACCCGCTTTCCGACGTGTGGGGCGAGTGACTACAGAATGAAACTGGCCGCGGAGAACAGCGTCGACCCGACCATGAGCGCGACGAGCGTCAACGCGAGGAACTGCTGTCTGTCCATGGGCGTGGGTCGGTCGGCCGGTAATTAACGCTTCTGAACCGATTCCCACGGGTGATAACCGCGTCCCGCCGAGCGTGCCCCATCGTCACGGTGTCATGCCATCTCGTCCCGTTCGAGCGGCAAAAATCGCCACAGTGTCCAAGAGAGTCGCCGCCTCCGATACATTTTCTCAATGATTGTTAATGAGTTTGGTCGTTTAACGAATGAATGACGACTATATGGTGACGTATGTAAATCTATACTCTGCCTAACTTTGTCTTTGACACGCTTTCTCACGAAATAGTTAACACCAATGCCCCTGAATGATGGAGTATCGGCCATGCACACCAACGCACTCGCCACGGCGATGACACTGTATCGTAGTGGAGCACTCACACTCTCGCAGGCGGCCGCTCGCTCCGGCTACTCCGAAGACGACCTGCTCCTCGCCCTCCAGCGCCACGGCGTGCCCGTCCACGAAGACGACGCTCCGGCCGCGTCCCTCTCGGCGGACCGGCCGGCCAGCGCCGACTGATTCTGCTCCGTCGTTCGATTGTCGTCCGTCTCCCAGCGACCGCTCTCTGGGTTCTGTGGCTGGTTCGGGCCGCGAGTCGTGAAACTGTCGTCGCCGTGCTCTTTCTATTCCCTTGCTGTCGCCCGCCTACTCCTCGTCTTCGCCTTCGACGACTTCCTCCGGGAGAATGTGTAGCCCCGACCGGCTCTTGAGGACCGGAACCATCGCGGCGTCGGGGTCGAAGTAGTCCGGTCGCGTGATAGTCTTCGCCTCGTACGTCTCGGGGTCGAGCACCTGCACGGCGTGTTCGTCCTCGACGGTGACGACGGTGGTCTCCTCCGCGTCCTCGACGGAGCCGAGGTCCTCGGCCTCGGGCCGCTCGCCCTCCTCGAACTCCGATTCGTAGGGGTCGCCGGAAGTGAGGCGCGTCCCCTTGAGGCGGCCGCGGTTGCTCCGCACGAGGACCGGGCCGTCGCCGTCTTCGGGGTCGATGACGTCGCCGGCGGTGTACCGCGGCAGGCGGGCGACGAACGTGACGCGGTAGACCTCGTTCCCGTCGCCGTCTTCCGTGACGAGCGTCGGGTGCTCCTTGATGGTGCCGCCGAAGCGCTCGCGAATCTGCTTTGCGACGCCGCTTCCCATCTGGTTGGTCGATATCTTGATGTTCGGGCCGTCGGGCGTCCGGTTCACCTCCGTGATGAAGGCGTTGCGGTCGCCTTTGTCCTCGCGTTCCGCGATGTAGGACTCGGCGATTTCGATTGCCGTCTCGGCCTCGTCGGTCGTCGGCGTCCGGTCGTCGGCGCGGACCTGCACGAGGCTGGCGAAGTAGCCGCCGGCGATGCGACCACAGCGCTGGCACGTCTCGCGGGCGATGCTCACCGGGACGACGACGGACTCCTCCAGCGGCGTGCCGCGGACGACGCCCGAGAAGTGACAGTGCATCCGGATGTTGTTCTCGTCGACCTGCTCGGGTTCGACGCCCCAGCGGACCTCCTCGGCGTTGAGGTGGACGCCGAGGGAGTTCGACACCTCCTCGATGGCGATGTCGGTGTAGTCGCGCGCGCCGACGTCGACCCACCGGTTGCCCCGGTGAATCGCGCCGCACTGCGCGCAGACGCGGACCTGCACCTCGTCGGGCGCGTCCACGAGGTCGAAGTCCTCGAAGTAACACGAGTCACAGAGCACGTCGTCTCGCTCGCGCGGCATCCCGGGGAGCGGTTCCGGCCGCTCCGGAACCGGGTCGCCGCACCGAGGGCAGAAGTCGCGGGATTCGCTCATTGACGGCTCTAGTCCGTTCGACCGCTTAAGTTCGGCGTCACGGCTCGGCACCCGCCCCGTCACGCAGGTACGACGCGGCCTCCTCGTCGGACACCTGCGCGAAGTCGCGGTAGAACGCGCCGACGGCCCCGAACGCCTCCGGCGACTCGACCGCGACGACCGCGTCGCACTCGGCTTCGAGCTCCGAGAGGGTGTGCGGCGGGCCGACCGGGACCGCGAGGACGACGCGCTCTGCGCCGCCGGCGACGACCTGCCGCAGGCACGCTCGGGCGGTCGCGCCCGTGGCGACGCCGTCGTCGACGACGACCACGCGCTTTTCGACCACGTCGGGAAGCGGGTCGCCGCCGCGGTACAGCGACACCTTCTCTCTGACCGCCTCGACCTCGCGCTCGCGCTCGCGGTCGAGGTAGTCGTCGCCCACGTCGAGATACGAAAGGAGGTCCTCGTTCCACCACGCGCTCCCGTCGCCGGCGACCGCCCCCACGGCGAGTTCGGGGTTGTCCGGCGCACCGACCTTGGTGGCGACTACCACGTCGAGCGGCGCTCTGAGGCGGTCTGCGACCTCCCTGCCGACGGGGAGGCCGCCGCGCGGAATGGCCAACACGAGGTCCGCCGTCTCGTCTCTCCCGTCGAGCAGGTCCGCCAGCCGGCGGCCCGCGTCTTCCCTATCGGCGAACATGTCACCCGGAACTACGCGCTCCCGCGGCAAAACGATATGTCCCGATTCCTCACGACCCGGGCATCGCGTGCGACAGCTTCGCACTCCAACAGCGTTTATTAGCCGGATTACTAATAGCGAGGCATGAACTGGAAACCGGACTGGGGACTTCGCGGGCGGATGGCGCTCACGATGTTCCTCCTGTTCGCCCTCTACATCGTCTTCGCGGGGGTGTTGGCCTTCTACTTCACGAACCTGTCTGTCGTTGTCGGGTTCATGGCCATCTTCCTCTTCGCGCAGTTCTTCTTCAGCGACAAAATCGCGCTGTACAGCATGGGTGCGCACGTCGTCGACGAGGACGACGGCCCGCAGGCGCGGAAGCTCCACGCGATAGTCGGTCGCCTCTCCCAGCAGGCCGACCTCCCGAAGCCGAAGGTCGCCATCGCCGACACGCGCGTCCCGAACGCCTTCGCGACGGGTCGCTCGCAGAAGAGTTCGGCCGTCTGCGTCACGACCGGCCTGATGGACACCCTCGACGACGACGAGCTGGAGGGCGTCATCGCCCACGAGCTCGCGCACGTGAAGAACCGCGACGTGATGGTCATGACTATCGCGTCGTTCCTCTCCAGCATCGCCTTCCTCATCGTCCGCTGGGGCTGGCTCTTCGGCGGCGACGACAACCGCCAGAACGTGCCGGTCATCGTCGCCATCATCGCGTCGCTCGTCGTCTGGATAATCTCGTACCTCCTGATTCGGGCGCTCTCGCGGTACCGCGAGTACGCCGCCGACCGCGGGGCCGCCGTCATCACCGGCCGCCCCTCGGCGCTGGCGTCCGCGCTCCTCAAGATTTCGGGCCGGATGGACAACGTCCCGAAGCGCGACATGCGCGACTCCTCGGAGATGAACGCGTTCTTCATCATCCCAATCAAGTCGGACCTCATCGGTCGCCTGTTCAGCACCCACCCGTCGACCGAGAACCGCGTCGAGCGCCTCCGTGACATGGAGCGCGAGATGGAGACCGTCTGAGTTCCGATGGGGTTGTTCGATTCCTTCCGCGCCGCGCTCGGAATTAGCGCCGAGTCCGACGCGACCACGAAGGCGGACCCCGAGGACCTCTTCGGGATGAGCACCGCGTACCTCACGATGGAGGCCGACCTCCGGTTCGACTCGGCCGACGAGGCGGCGCTGTGTTTCTCCTCCGTCGACAGCACCGACTTCGCCGACACCGTCGACGCCGTCGAAGACATCCTCACCGCCGGAAGCGAGGAGACCGGCACCGAGTTCAGCCGCCACACCGACGGCCACGGCTACAACTGGGTCGTCCTCGCCGACGACGACCCCGAGGACCTCGTGACGAGCGTCCACTTCGCCGCCGACGAGTTCATCGAGCGCGGCTACGGCTCGCGCCTGCTCGCCGCCCTGTTCGGCTTCGAGCGCGAGGGCGACCGCGCCTACTGGGTCTACTCGTTCCGCCGCGGGGCGTACTACCCCTTCGCCCCGCAGGGCACCTCGTCGCGGAACCAGAGTCTGGAGTTCAAACTCGAATCCGTCCTCGACGGCGAACTGGAGATAGAGGGCGACGAGAGCTACTGGTACCCGCTGTGGCCCTCGACGCCGAACGGCCACCCGTGGGACTGACCGCGCTCGCCCGACGCGCCCGACGCGCCCGACGCGCCCGACGCGCCTGACTCGCCCGACGCGCCCGCCGTCGACCCATCCCCCTCCGATTCGATTCTACTTCCGCGCCAGCCCGCGCTCCGAGCCGGTTTCGGAACGCCCCCGGTCTCTCGCTCGTTCGTCTCCGTTCCCCCGACATCGCCCTTGAACCTCCGCGATAGCCTGACTGTCGCCCCCGCCGAGTCTCCCGTTTTCACTTTCACCTCGCTGTTAACGAGGGTTTATCAGGGTATGGGCGGAACGACTGGGTATGGCAGAAGACGACCTCGAAAGTCTCCCCGGCGTCGGCCCGGCGACGGCCGACAAGCTCACCGATACCGGCTACGACAGCTATCAGTCCATCGCGGTCGCCAGCCCCGGCGAGCTGTCGAACAAGGCCGACATCGGCTCCAGCACGGCTTCCGACATCATCAACGCGGCCCGCGACGCGGCCGACGTGGGCGGCTTCGAGACCGGCTCGATGGTCCTCGAACGACGCCAGCAGATCGGCAAGCTGAGCTGGCAGATCGACGAAGTCGACGAACTCCTCGGCGGCGGCCTCGAAACGCAGTCCATCACCGAGGTGTACGGCGAGTTCGGTGCCGGGAAGTCACAGATAACTCACCAGCTCGCGGTCAACGTCCAACTCCCGCCGGAACTCGGCGGCCTCGGCGGCGGCTGTATCTTCATCGACTCCGAGGACACGTTCCGCCCCGAGCGTATCGACGACATGGTCCGCGGCCTCGAAGACGAGGCGCTCGAAGCGACGCTCGAAGACCGCGAGATGGAGGGCTCCATCGACGACGAGGAGACGATGAAGGCGCTCGTCGACGACTTCCTCGACAAGATTCACGTCGCCAAGGCGTTCAACTCCAACCACCAGATTCTCCTCGCCGAGAAGGCCAAGGAGCTCGCCGGCGAGCACGAGGACACCGAGTGGCCGGTTCGACTCCTCTGTGTGGACTCTCTCACCGCCCACTTCCGCGCCGAGTACGTCGGCCGCGGCGAGCTCGCGGAGCGCCAGCAGAAGCTCAACAAGCACCTCCACGACCTGATGCGCATCGGCGACCTGTTCAACACTGGCATCCTCGTGACGAATCAGGTCGCGTCGAACCCCGACTCCTACTTCGGCGACCCGACCCAGCCCATCGGTGGCAACATCCTCGGCCACACCTCGACGTTCCGCATCTACCTCCGCAAGTCCAAGGGCGACAAGCGTATCGTCCGCCTCGTGGACGCGCCGAACCTCGCCGACGGCGAGGGCATCATGCGCGTGCAGGACGCCGGTCTCAAGCCCGAGTAAGCCGTCGCTCGGTCGGCCGGCCGACTTCACACGACTCCACGGTCCCCGTTCCCCACACGCCTTCCGTCTCACCACATTCTCCCCTTCGCCTCGCCGCCCCGAGCGGCCGAGCCGTCCCTCGGTTCCCACAATGTTGGAAACAGCTCGCAATACTATCACCTCGGCGGTCCACCGTTTAGGTAGGTGAACTCCATGACGCACCGAATCGTAGTCGTTGGCGGTGGCACGGGTGGGACGGTCGTTTCGAACCGTCTCGCCGAGGAACTCGAATCGGAAATCGACGACGGCGACGTGAAGGTGTCGCTGGTCTCCGACGACACGAAACACGTCTACAAGCCGGTGTTCTTGTACGTTCCGTTCGGAGTCGCGGAGCCGGACGACGGCGTCCGCGACCTGCGGGATCTCGTCGACGAGCGGGTGGACCTCGTCACCAACCGCGTCCGCCGCGTCGACACCGACGAAAAGCGCCTCTACTGTCAGGACGGCGACGAGGTGCTCGACTACGACACGCTCGTCCTCGCGACCGGCGCGAAGCTCGCCCCCGACGCCGTCCCCGGCTTCCGGGAGGGCGCACACCACTTCTACAGCGCCGAGGGAGCCGAACGACTCCGCGACGCGCTCGCGGAGTTCGATGGCGGTCGCCTCGTGTTGAGCGTCGTCGGAACGCCCCACATGTGCCCGGCCGCGCCGCTCGAATTCACGTTCATCGTGGACGACTGGCTCCGGAGCCGCGGTCTGCGCGAGGACACCGACCTCGTCTACACCTACCCGATGGAGCGGAGCCACGGGAAACCCGAGGTCGCCGAGTGGGCCGACCCGATTCTGGCCGAGCGCGGCGTCCGCGTCGAGACCGACTTCGTCGTCGACGCAATCGACCCGGACGAACGGGTCGTCTCGGCGAAAAGCGGCGCGGAAGTGGACTACGACCTGCTGGTCGGCATCCCGCCGCACCGCGGCGACGAGTTAATTATCGACTCCGGCCTCGGCGACGCCGGCTGGGTCGACGTCGACCAGCGGACGCTCCGCGCGACCGCCGCCGAGGACGTGTACGCTATCGGCGACACGGCGGCACTGCCCATTCCGAAAGCCGGGAGCGCGGCGCACTTCCAGGCGTTCACGGTCGCAGAGCGCATCGCGGCGGAAGTCCGGGGTCGCACGCCGACGAAGCGGTACGACGGCAAGACCGTCTGCTTCGTCGAGACCGGCCTCGACGAGGCGTCGTTCGTCTCGTTCGACTACGAGACGCCCGCGACGATGCGCCAGCCGTCGAAGCCCATCCACTGGGCGAAACACGCGTACAACGAATCGTACTGGCTGACCGCCAGGGGGATGCTCTGAGGTGAGACCAATGCAGGACCACGAACCAACCACGACGACCGAACAGCAGGTGCCCGACGAACTCGTGCGGGCCATCGAGAACAACCCGGAAGAGGTCGCGCTCCTCGTCGAGCGAATGGGTCTCGTCAACGACCTCATCGACGTGCTCGAACTCGGCGTCGGCGCGCTGGACGACGAGATGGTCCGGTCGCTCGCGCGGACCGGAACCTCCCTCGCGGAAGTCGCAGACGACGCTTCCGACCCCGACACCGTCGCCGGGATGAAGCGCCTGCTCCGCGCCGTCGGCGACGCGGAGGAGGCCGAGGCGACGCCCGTGGGCGCGGTCGGCCTCCTGCGGGCCACCCGCGACCCCGAGGTCAAGGCGGGACTCGGCTACCTCGTCGCGCTGGCGGCGGCGCTCGGCGCGGAGACGGAAGCAGAATAGCTCGAATCGCGCTCGGTTCGCCGGGTCACCGCCGGCCGAAGTCAGCTCAGTCGTCGCCGTCTTCGGTCTTCGTCTGCTCGATTTCTATCTCGCCGTCGTGAATCTTCGCGCCGTCCTGTGCGACCTGTCGCGCGAGAACGGCGCACTTGATACGCATCGGCGAGATGTCGACGCCGAGCATCTCGGTGATGTCGTCGGTGTCCATCGCGTCCAGTTCCGAGAGCGTCGTGCCCGGCAGTCGCTGAGTGAGCATGCTCGCGGACGCCTGACTGATGGCACAGCCATCGCCGGCGAACGCGACGCGCTCTATGGTCTCGCCGTCGTCGGCGAGCTGCACGTCCATCGTAATCGTATCGCCGCAGGAGGGGTTCTCCCCGGTGTGGGTGAACGTCGGCGACTCCAGCCGACCGTGGTTCCGGGGGTTCTTGTAGTGGTCCATTATCTGCTGACGATACATGTCTGAGCCAATGCCCATTGGTGTTCGTCGGGGCTACGCCCGAGCGCCGTAAAAGGATTCCGGGGCCGGCGATTCGGCCGAATTCGTCGCTTACGTCGCGCCCGACGCCGACGCGTCGTCCGCCGCCGGCGCGTCGTACTTCGTCCACTTCTTTTCGACGTCGCGGTTCGCCACGACGACGGTGTCGCCCTCCTCGTTCTCGAACCGCGTCTTTCGGAGTTCGATGGAACTGACCGTCCCCGTCACCGGGTCGGCTTTCACCCGGTCGCCGGGGTTGAAGTCGGGGTCCCGGAGCAGGTAGACGCCCGCCACCGTGTCGGCGATCATGTTCGACAGCGCGTAGGAGACGCCCAGCGCGATGAAGCCGGTCGCGGTGCCGAGGCTCGCCGCGATCTCGGTCATGCCGACGATGTTCAACAGCGCGAGCGCCGCGCCGAACCAGAGGAACACGCCCGCGACGGCGACGCCGAGTTCGACCACGAGGTCCTGTTCTTCGGGGTACAGTCCGTCGAGCACGCCGCGGACGACGAACAGTATCGCCCTGATGCCGACGTAGGCGAGCGCGAGGAAGACGACCGCGGTGAGCACCTTCGGCGCGGCGTCCTGCACCGCGCTCCCGAACCCCGCGACGGTCTCCCGGAACGTCTCGACGAGGAAGCCGGTCAGCGATTGGAGCATACGCTCCGACGACGTGTCAGCGGAACAAAGGCATTGGGGGCCGGCCGCTAAAACGGGAACGCGGCCGTACTCAGGGGAACAGTTCGCGGAACGACTCTCTGATTCAGGCGAACAGTTCGCGGGCGGTATCGATGCCGTCGACCAGCGCGTCGATTTCCGCTCTCGTGTTGTAGATGTAGAACGACGCCCGCGTCGAGGCCGCGACCCCGAGTTTGTCGTGGAGCGGTTGGGTACAGTGGTCGCCGGCGCGGATGGCGACGCCCTGTTCGTTGAGGATACTGGAGAGGTCGTGGGCGTGGACGCTGTCGAGGTTGAACGAGACGAGGCCGCCGCGGTCGTCGCCCGGCGGGCCGTAGATGTCGATGTCGTCGAACTCGCTGAGGCGGTCGTAGGCGTACTCCGCGAGCAGTTCCTCGTGGGCTTGGACGTTCTCCATGCCGATGTCGTCGAGGTAGTCCACGGCCGCGGCGAAGCCGACGCCCTGCGCGATGGGCGGCGTGCCGGCCTCGAACTTCCACGGCAGGTCCTCCCACGTGGAGTCTTCGTAGGTGACGCTCCGAATCATCTCGCCGCCGTAGAGATACGGTTGCATCTCGTCGAGGATGTCGCGTTTGCCGTAGAGCGCGCCGATACCCGTCGGGCCGCACATCTTGTGGCCCGAGAAGGCGAAGAAGTCGGCGTCGATGGCCTCCACGTCGACCGGACGCGTCGGGACCGACTGCGCGCCGTCGACGAAGGCGTAGGCCCCGACCTCGTGGGCCATATCGGCGAGTTCGGAGACCGGGTTGACGGTTCCGAGGGCGTTCGAGATGTGGACGACCGAGACCATCTTCGTGGAGTCGTCGATGAGTTCCTTCGCGTGCTCCATGTCGAGGCGGCCGTCGTCGTCGACGCGGATGTAGCGCACCTCAGCGCCGGTCTTCTTGGCAATCTGTTGCCACGTTACCAGCGAGGCGTGGTGTTCCATCTCGGTCATGACGACCGAGTCGCCCGGCCCGAGTTCGTCGAGGCCCCACGCGTAGGCGACGAGGTTCATCGACTCGGTGGTGTTCTTGGTGAAGACGACCTCCTCGCGGCCGCCGGACGCGCCGATGAACTCCGCGACGCGGTCGTGGGCGTTCTCGTAGGCGACGGAGGCTTCCTGACTCAGGTGGTGGATGCCGCGGTGGACGTTCGAGTTGTAGCCGTGGTAGTAGTCGACGATGGCGTCGACGACCCGCTCCGGCGTGTGGCTGGTCGCGGCGTTGTCGAGGTAGACGAGCGGCGTGTCGTCGTCGTCGTGTTCACCCGGCGTCGAGATGTCGCCGCCGACCTTCCGCTGGAGGATGGGGAACTCCGCGCGGATGGCGTCGACGTCGACAGGGTACGACTCCTGTACTCTCATTGGGTGTGAGTTACCCCCGTAGGCACAACACGTCTTCGGTCCGCCCACGGCTTCGAAACCGGGTTCGGTTTCGCCAGCCGGCAACTGTGGCCGGTGACGGTGACGCGACGGTGACAGGGACCGCGACGCGGGGGCGACGATGCGGCGGCGACGGCGATGCGGCGGCGACGTGTCGGTCACCCGCCCAAACGAATCAAGTAGCCCACGTCCGTCTCTCTGGTAATGTCGAACGCCACCTCGTCCTCGCTCGCGTTTTCGAGCCTCGACGCGCTCCCGACGCAACTCGCGATTCTGGACGAGGACGGCGTCATCGTCTACACCAACCGCGCGTGGCGGGAGTTCGGCAACGAAAACGGTTATCAGGGTGACAGCAATTCCGTCGGCACGAACTACCTCGGCGTCTGCGACCTCAGCGCCACCGACGGCGCGACGACGGCCAGCGAGGGTATCCGCGCCGTCATCGACGGCGACAGGGGGGAGTTCTCGTTCGAATACCCCTGCGAAACGCCCGACGAGCAACTCTGGTTCACCATGCGCGCCACTCGCTTCACCGACGACGGCGAGACGTACGTCCAAATCGCACACCTCGACATCACCGACCGGAAGCGCGCGGAGCTGGATGCCGAAGAGCGGGCCGAGCGCCTCCGGAACCTCGCGCGGATGCTCTCGCACGACCTCCGAAACCCGCTTTCGGTCGCCGTGGGCTACGTCGAATCGCTCCTCGAGGAGGCGGTCGACGCCGACGGGCTCGAACAGGTCGCCGGCGCGCTCGACCGGATGGAACATATCATCACCGACGCGCTGGTGTTGGCCCGCCACGACGCGGTCGAGGAGCTGTCGACGGTTGACCTCGAAACGCGCGCGGCGGCCGCGTGGGAGCACGTCGATACCGGCTCAGCCGACCTCGTCGTCGCCGATTCATTCGAGTTCCGCGCGGACCCGAGTCTGCTTGGGCACGTCTTCGAGAACCTGTTTCGGAATTCGGTGGAGCACGGCGCGCGCGACGACCTGACCGTGAGGGTCGGCGTCCTCGACGGCGAACAGGGTTTCTACGTCGAGGACGACGGCGTCGGTATCACCGCCGAGGCGTGCGACGAGGTGTTCGAGACCGGCTACACCACGGGCGAGGAGGGGACCGGCCTCGGTCTGTCAATCGTCGCGCAGGCCGTCCACACTCAGGACTGGGACGTCGCCGTCACCGAGTCCGCTCGCGGCGGCGCTCGCTTCGAGATAACGGGCGTCGAGCGACCGGCGTAACGGCGCGGAAGCGCGGAGAATCCGAGTTTCGACGGCGGCTCAGCGGAGCCAGAGCAGTTGCGCGTGGAGCGTGCCGCCGACTTCGAGGACGGTCTCCTCGTCCACGAGGCCGGCGTCGATGGCGACCGAGACGGACTCCTCGCCGACGATGTTGGCGACGGTCGCGCGGGTGAGGCTATCCACGACGGCGTCTTCGTCGGCGGTCTCGGCCTCGTCGCCGCCGTAGAAGTCTTCCGTCACGTCCAGTGAGACGCCGTCGTCGGTGTAGGTCTCGCCGATGCAGTCGGGGTCGCAGACCGAGACGAGGAGCCCCTCGGGGGTCTCCCGCTCGCGGAGGAGCATCTAGTACTCCTCGACGAGCTCGGCTTCGGCCTGCTCGCGGAGGTCGTCGGCCTGCTGTTGGGCCTGCTCTGCTTCCTCGTCGCGGCCCAGTTCTTCGAGCGCGCGCGCCTTCTCCTCGTGGACGCCGGGGGTGCGCATCCCGAGGCGGATGGCGTTGTCGAAGGCGTTGACTGCGTCCTCGTTGAGGCCGCGCTCGTGGAGGAAGAAGCCGCGGTTGTACCACGCCTGGGGGAACCGTGGGTCGAGTTCGACCGCGCGCTCCGCGTGGTCGAGCGCGTCGGCCGTCTGGCCGGCCTCCCAGAGCGCGTACGCGAGGTTGGTGTGGGCCGTCGCGGCGTGCTCGCTGTCGTCGTCGAGCTTGAGCGCCTCTCGGTAGGAGCCGATGGCCTCGTCCCACTCTTCGAGTTGGCCGTGGGCCGCTCCCTTGTTCACCCACGCCTCCTGGGCGATGTCGTCGTCGTCGCCGGCGAACCGAGCGACGCGCTCGAACGCCTCGGTCGCCTCCTCGAAGCGGTTTATCTGCATGTACGAGAGCGCCACGTCGAGCAGTTTCTCGATGTCGACGTCCTCGGGGTCGATGTTCCGCTGGTCGAGGATGTCGGTCAGGACGCGCGAGTCGACCGGGTCGACCTTCGTCGGGTCCACCGAGAGTTCGGGCGGGTCGAGCGAGAAGTCGGAGTAGTCCTCGTCGAACCCCTGCCCCTCTGAGAAGCGGTGGGGTCGCTTGCCGTCGTCGGTCATATAGCCGCGCTTGGGCGTCACGGCGGTTAAACGCTACGTCAGCGGGACGACACCGACCGCTTTTTAGCCTCCCGCGGGCGAGCGTCTCCGAATGTCCGCGCCCCCGACGACGGTCGTATCGTTCGTCCGGCACGCCCACGTCCCGTCCGTTCCCAACGCCGAGCGCGCCCGCGGCCTCTCGCGTCGCGGCCGCCGCGACGCCGCCCGCGTCACCGCGCACCTCGCCGACCTCGCGGACGTGGTCGCCACCGGCCCCGCCGAGCGCGCCCGTGCGACCGTCGAGGGCGTCGCCGACGCGGCGGACGCCCCGCTCATCGTCGACGACGACCTCAGAGAACGCGAACTCGCGGAATCGCACGTCGAGGATTTCGACGAGGCCGTCGAACACCTCTGGGCGAACCCGAACGCGTCGCACCCCGGTGGCGAGTCCCACGCCGAGGCGCAGGCCCGGGGCGTCGCCGCCGTGGACCGACTGGTCGAGGCGTACCCCGACCGCCACGTCGTCGTCGGCACCCACGGGACGCTCATGGCGCTCGTGTTCAACGCCTACGACCCGCGCTACGGCCGCGAGTTCTGGACGGGGCTGACGACGCCCGACGTGTACGAGGTGACGTTCGTGGACGGCGAGGCGTTCAGCATCGCCCGGACGTGGACGCCCGAGGAGGCCGCCCGCGAGGGCGACGCCGACGGCGACCCGGCGGAACGTTAACGTCCGAATCGGGTCAATTATATGTCATGCGTTGCTTTCTCGCCGTCGACCTCCCCGACTCGCTCGCGGCGGGCGTCGCCGCGGTGCAGGACCGGCTTTCGGACGCAGACGGGCTTCGATTCACCGACTCCGAGGGGGCGCACGTCACCCTGAAGTTCCTCGGCGAGGTGTCGCCGGACCGCGTCGACGAGTTGGAAGACGCGGTCGAATCGGCCGTCGACGCCGCCGGAGTCGGCCCCTTCGACGCCTCAGTCGTCGGACTGGGCGTCTTCCCCTCGCTGGACTACATCCGCGTCGTCTGGCTCGGCGTCGACGACGGCGCGGACGAGTTGACGCGATTACACGACGCTATCGAGCGCGAGACGACGGCCGTCGGCTTCGACCCCGAGGACCACGGGTTCACGCCGCACGTCACGCTCGCCCGCATGGACGACGCCCGCGGGAAGGACCTCGTCCGGCGCGTCGTCGAGGGCGAGTCGCCGACGGTCGGGTCGTTTCGCGTGCGCGAGGTGCGCCTGAAGAAGAGCGACCTCGGTCCCGACGGCCCCGAGTACGAGACGGTGGCGCGGTTCTCGTTGTGAGGCGCGTCAGTCGTCGGTCGGCCGCCGCCCGCGCCGCCGGTCGACGACCCGCCGGAGTTCGGCCCGAACCGCGTCGCGCTTGAACAGCAGGAAGCCCGCGAAGATGAGCGCGAAGCCGGCGACGGTGGCGCGCGTCGGCACGCGCCCGAGGACGGTCCAGTCGGCGAGCGCGGCGAACCCCGGGATGACGTACTCAAGGAGGCTCACTTCGATTGGGCCGACCCGGTCGAGGAGCCAGAAGTACAGCAGGAAGCCGCCCGCGCCGGCGACGATTGCGAGGTAGCCGGCGGCGACGAGCGTCGTCTGGGTCCACGCCGCGTCGGCGGCGGACTCCCACGGCAGGGCGGCGCTCGTGACGTGGAGCGTGACCGCGCCGACGAGCATCATCCACGCCTGCACGGAGACGAGCGACATCCCCGTCTCGCTGTCGTGGGTGAGCACCGCGCCGAGGGCGAAGGCGACGGCCGAGCCGAACACGAGAACCGCGCCGACGAGGTTCGACGACAGCAGGTTCCCCGGGTCCGGGTTGGCGATGACGACGAGGCCGAGAAAGCCGAGGACGAGTCCGACGACTCGGTGTGCCGAGAGTCGCTCGCGGGTGGCCGTCAGCCGGGTGAGCGTCGGGGTCGCAAGCGGGATGATGCCGAGGAGGACCGACGCCACGGAGCCGGGGACGTACACCTGTCCGGAGAACAGGAGCGCGTGGTGCGCGCCGATACTGAACGCGCCGCCGGCGAGAATCGGCCGCCACTCGCCGCGGGCGGCGGGGAGAACCCGGTCACCGCGGGCGACGGCGACGCCGAACAACAGGAGCGCCGCCACGTCGAAGCGGACCGCGCCCAGGAACGCCGGCGGGACGGTCTGGAGGGCGATGTCGGTGGCGAGGAAGGCGCTCCCCCAGACGGCGGACAGCGCGAGGAAGGCGACGGCGGTCTTGGCCCGGCTCATTCGCGTCGACTTTCGTGCCGACGGTACTGAATGAGTCGGTTCGGTCGCGGTCGACGCCGGACCCCCAAGAGAGCCGCGTTCCAGCCGATTCGAGCGTGCGGACGCCCCTCACACGCCCGAAACGCGAAGGAACAAGATTTTATGCGGAGGATGGAAAGTACAGCCCACTATGGGTAAGAAGTCGAAGTCCAAGAAGAAGCGTCTGGCGAAGCTCGAACGCCAGAACAGTCGCGTCCCCGCGTGGGTCATGCTCAAGACGGACATGGAAGTCACGCGAAACCCCAAGCGTCGCAACTGGCGGCGGAGCAACACGGACGAGTAAGCAATGAGCGCAAACGACTTCGAGGAGCGCGTCGTCACCGTCCCGCTCCGAGACGTGCAGGCGGTTCCGGCACACGAACGCGCGGGTCGCTCGATGACGCTCATCCGCGAGCACCTCGCCAAGCACTTCAAGGTCGACGCCGAGAACGTGCGTCTCGACACGCAGATCAACGAGGACATCTGGGCGCACGGTCGGCAGAGCCCGCCGAGCAAGTTCCGCGTCCGTGCCGCGCGTTTCGACGAGGACGGCGAGTCGGTCGTCGAAGCGGAACCGGCCGAGTAAACGGTGCTTCGCGCCTCCTTCGCCGGTTCGTCCTACATCGGCGTCTTCGCTCGCGCGACCGACGACGCGCTGTTGGTCCGTCCGGACGCCGACGACTCGCTCGCCGAGCAGATGGCCGAGGAACTCGACGTGCCGCTGGTCAAGACGACCGTCGGCGGGTCGGGAACGGTCGGCGCGTTAGCGACGGGTAACGAGAACGGACTGCTCGTGTCGAGCCGCGCGACGTCCCGCGAGAAGGAGGCCCTCACCGACGCCGCGGACCTCCCGGTCTACGAGCTTCCCGGTCGCATCAACGCCGCCGGCAACGTCGTTCTCGCGAACGACTACGGCGCGTACGTCCACGCGGAGCTCTCCGACGAGGCCGTCGCGGCCGTCGAGGAGGCCCTCGACGTCCCCGTCGAACGCGGCGACCTCGCCGACGTTCGGACCGTCGGGATGGCGGCCGTCGCCAACAACCGCGGCGTCCTCTGTCACCCGAAGTCGCGCGAACCCGAACTCGAAGCGCTCGAATCACTCCTCGACGTTCGCGCCGACATCGGCACCATCAACTACGGCGGCCCGCTCGTCGGCTCCGGCCTCGTCGCCAACGAGGACGGGTACATCGTCGGCGAGGACACGACCGGCCCGGAACTGGGTCGCATCGAAGACGCCCTCGATTACATCGACTGAGGGCTTCCCGTCCCCCCGTTTTTCGCTTCAGTTTCGCTCCGAGTAGGAAGACCTTTCCCGCTCGGCACCCGACCGACGTGCATGAGCCAGTTCATTATCACGGGCAGCTTCACGAGCCGTGGCGTCGTCCACGAGTTCACGAAGACTGTCGAAGCGCCGAACGAGAACGTCGCACAGGAACGCGCCTTTTCGCTCATCGGGAGCGAACACGGAATCAAGCGCACGAAGGTCGACCTCAACGAGGTGTCCGCGGCATGATGGGTGGCGGTCAGCAGCAACTCCAACAGCTCTCCCAGGAACTGCAGGCCCTCGACGAGGAGATCGAATCCCTCGAAAGCGAGGTCTCCGACCTGAACGACGAGAAAGACGAGATCGACGAGGCTGTCGACGCCATCGAGACGCTCGAATCGGGGTCGACGGTGCAGGTCCCCCTCGGCGGCGGCGCGTATCTCCGCGCCGACGTTCAGGACATCGACGAAGTCGTCGTCTCCCTCGGCGCGAACTACGCCGCCGAGCAGGAACAGAGCACGGCTATCGAGACCCTGCGACGCAAGCAGGACGCGCTCGACGAGGAAATCGCGAGCGTCCGCGGACAGATCGAGGAGCTCGAAGAGGAGAGCGACGAGATCGAAGAGCAGGCGATGCAGGCCCAACAGCAGATGCAGCAACAGCAGATGCAACAGATGCAACAGATGCAGGGCGAGGGCGGCGACGGCGACGACGAGTAAGGTAACCCCCACCTCCTACTATTCAGATGTTCGACGGACTGAAGAAGAAACTCAACCGCTTCCGTAACGACGTTGAAGAGACCGCCGAAGAGAAGGCCGAGGCGGCCGCCGACGAGGCCGAAGCCGACGCCGACGCGGAAGCGGACTCAGCACCAGCAGACGCGGCGGTCGAACCCGAGGCGTCCGAGCCCGCTGATGTCGACTCCGACGCTGACACCGACGCCGTCAGCGGCGCGGCCGCCGGTTCCGAAGTCAACGCGGTCGACGCGGTCGACGCGACCGACGCTCCCGCGGACGCCGAGTCGGTGACCGAGACGGAGTCCGCGTCCGAACAGGGCGCGGCGACCGCGGAGGTCGAAACTGAAGCCGAAGCCGCCGCGGCGGCGACGTCGGCCGGCGAACCGGGCGACACTGACGCGGACACGGTCGACGAGCCGAGCGGCGAGTCGACGGCCGACGAGGTCGAACCGCACGAGTCGCTCGCGTCGGACGCCGCGAAGGCGGCGCTGACCGAGGAGGACGGCGACGATTCGTCCGGTCCGGGTCGGCTCCGCCGCGCCGCCGCGTTCGCCACGGGGAAGGTCGTCATCGAGGAGGAAGACCTCGAAGACCCCCTCTGGGAGCTGGAGATGGCGCTCCTCCAGAGCGACGTCGAGATGCAGGTCGCAGAGGAGATTCTCGAAACCATCCGCGAGAAGCTCATCGGCGAGACGCGAAAGCAGGTTCAGAGCACCGGTCAGCTCGTCTCCGAGGCGCTCCACGACGCGCTGTACGAGGTCATCAGCGTCGGGCAGTTCGACTTCGACCAGCGCATCGCCGAGGCCGACAAGCCGGTCACGCTCATCTTCACCGGCATCAACGGCGTCGGGAAGACGACGACCATCGCCAAACTCGCCCGCTACTTCGAAAAGCAGGGCTACTCGACGGTGCTCGCCAACGGCGACACCTACCGCGCCGGCGCGAACGAGCAGATTCGCGAGCACGCGGAGGCGCTCGGCAAGAAGCTCATCGCCCACGAGCAGGGCGGCGACCCGGCGGCGGTCATCTACGACGGCGTCGAGTACGCCGAAGCCCACGACATCGACATCGTCCTCGGTGACACGGCCGGTCGGCTCCACACCTCCAACGACCTGATGGCGCAGTTGGAGAAGATAGACCGCGTCGTCGGCCCCGACCTCACGCTCTTCGTCGACGAGGCGGTCGCCGGGCAGGACGCGGTCGAACGCGCCCGGCAGTTCAACGACGCGGCCGCCATCGACGGCGCGATTCTGACGAAGGCCGACGCCGACTCCAACGGCGGCGCGGCCATCTCCATCGCGTACGTGACGGGCAAGCCCATCTTGTTCCTCGGCGTGGGACAGGGCTACGACCACATCGAGAAGTTCGACCCAGAGCAGATGGTCAACCGCCTGCTCGGCGAAGACGAGTAATCGGACTCGGTCCGTCGACCCTTTCTCTCGGCCGCCTCACTCCAGTACGAGCACGACTCCGAGCAGCAGCATCGTCCCCGCGCCGACGTAGTTCAGCGCGCTCGCGAGCCGCGTCTCCGCGACCCGCGACCCGAGTCGGTCCGCGCCGAGCGCGACGACCGACAGGTACAGCGCCGTGAGGACGGCGTAGGTCGCGCCTAGACTCGCCATTCGGACCGTGGTCCCCGCGCCCTGTCCGGCGAAGCCGGGGAGGAACGCGAGGAAGAACAGCGCAACCTTCGGGTTGAGCGCGTTGACGAGGACGCCCCGCCGAAAGCTCGCCCCGCTTTCGGTCTCGACCGCGGGGTCGAACTCGTCGTTTCGGAGGGCGGCGACGCCGAGGTACACGAGGTACGCCGCGCCGACGTACTTGACCGCCGCGGCGGCCTCGGGGACGGTTCGAAAGAGCGCCGCGACGCCGAGTGTCGCGAGAAACGTATGAAAGAGGACGCCTGTGGCGATGCCAAACGCCGACCGGACCCCCGGCCCGCGACCGTCGAGGCCGCGGGCGAGGACGTACATCGTGTCGGGGCCGGGCGCGAGGATGAGCGCGACCGCCGCCCCGCAGAACGCGAGATAGGTCCCGGCGTCGAGTCCGAACGCGAGCGTCGTCATCGCGCGGGCCTACGATTCGTCGCGGGAAGTAGCTCAGGGGTTCGGACTCGGAACCACCTGATTGCGGAGCGTGGGCACGCCGTCCCCGGACGCCGACGCCAGTCGCTCGACGTTCTCCGCGAGGATGTCGGCGACGCGCGTCCAGTAGTGCGGGGTGTGGCCGGAGACGTGCGGGGTGATGTAGACGTTCTCGAACCCCCAAAGCGGGTGGTCCTCGGGAAGCGGCTCGGGGTCCGTCACGTCGAGCGCGACGGCGCGGAGGCGGTTGTCCCGAAGGTTCGACACGAGCGCGTCGGTGTCGACGACCCCGCCGCGCGCGACGTTGACGAGGACGGCGTGCGTGGGAAGCGCCTCCAGCGCCCGGCCGTCGATGAGCCCGCGGGTCTCGTCGGTCAGCGGGCACGCGACCACGAGGTAATCGGTGCGGACGAGCGCCGATTCGAGGTCGTCGAACCCGACTACCTCGTCGGTCGGGCCGCCCTTTTCGGGCGTGTAGCGGACGCCGACAGTCTCGACGCCGAACGCGTCGAGTCGCTCGACGACCGCCTGCCCGATGGCACCGAGGCCGACCACGGTGGCCGTCGACCCCCGCAACTCGCCGTACGACTGGAAGCGCCGCCACTCGCGGCGTCGCTGGCGGCGGAGTCCCTCGTCGAGTCGGCGGGTGATCATGAGGAGCCAGCCGATGACGTGTTCGGCGATGTTGGGGCCGTGGACGCCGGAGGCGTTGGTGACGACGACGCCGCGCTCCCGGAGTGCTTCCAGCGGGAGGTGGTCGTAGCCGGCGGCCGCGCCGGCGAACAGTCTGAGTTCGTCGGCCGCGTCGAGCACGTCGTCGGGGAGCGACGTGCCGGTGATAATGGTCGCGTCGCGCGCGGCGTCGAGCGTCTCCGCGGTCGTCTTCGGGTGGCGCACGGTCGCGTCGGGCAGGCGCTCGCGGAGGGCCGCGGCGTACTCCGACGCCGGGATTCCGTGCGTGGGGCGGTCGAGGACGAGAATCGTGGTCATCGAGTGCGCTGTCGGGGCCCGGGGCGATAGGTGTTGGCCCCGAACGCGACGGATAAAGCCTTTACCGGCGCGACGGCGTAGGAAGGCACAATGGTACTCGACAATCTCGGGAGTTCCCTCCGCGGCAGTCTCGATAAACTCCGGGGGAAGTCCCGCCTCGACGAGGACGACGTCCAGGAGATCGTCAAGGAGATTCAGCGCTCCTTGCTCTCCGCCGACGTCGACGTCAGCCTCGTCATGGACCTCTCGGACTCTATCAAGACCCGCGCGCTGGAAGAAGAGCCGCCGGGTGGCACGAACGCCCGCGACCACGTCCTGAAAATCGTCTACGAGGAACTCGTCGACCTCATCGGCGAGTCGACGGAGATTCCGCTCGAATCGCAGACCATCATGCTCGCCGGCCTCCAGGGGTCGGGGAAGACGACCACCTCCGCCAAGATGGCGTGGTGGTTCTCGAAGAAGGGACTCCGCCCCGCGGTCATCCAGACCGACACCTTCCGCCCCGGCGCGTACGACCAGGCCAAGCAGATGTGCGAGCGCGCCGAGGTCGACTTCTACGGCGACCCCGACTGCGACGACCCGGTCCAAATCGCCCGCGACGGCCTCGAAGCGACCGACGACGCCGACGTGCACATCGTCGACACGGCCGGTCGCCACGCGCTCGAAGACGACCTCATCGCCGAAATCGAGGAGATCGAGGGCGTCGTCCAGCCCGACCTGAACCTGCTCGTCCTCGACGCGGCAATCGGGCAGGGGGCGAAAGAACAGGCCCAGCAGTTCGACGAATCCATCGGCATCGGCGGCGTCGTCATCACCAAACTCGACGGGACGGCGAAGGGCGGCGGCGCGCTGACCGCCGTCAACGAGACCGACTCGTCTATCGCCTTCCTCGGCATGGGCGAGACGGTCCAGGACATCGAGCGCTTCGAGCCGAACGGCTTCATCTCCCGCCTGCTCGGGATGGGCGACCTGAAACAGCTCTCCGAGCGCGTCGAACGCGCCATGTCCGAGACCCAGGCCGAAGACGGGGACTGGGACCCCGAGGAGATGATGAAGGGGAACTTCACCCTCAAGGACATGCAAAAACAGATGGAGGCGATGGACAAGATGGGGCCGCTCGACCAGGTGCTCGACATGATTCCGGGCTTCGGCGGCGGCATCAAAGACCAGCTTCCGGACGACGCGATGGACGTGACGAAAGACCGGATGCGCGCGTTCGAGGTCATCATGGACTCGATGACCGAAGCGGAACTGGAGAACCCGCGGAAGGTCGGCGCGTCCCGCGTCAAGCGCATCGCGCAGGGGTCGGGACAGGACGAAGAGACGATACAGGAACTGCTCGAACAGCACCGCATGATGGAACAGACCATCAAGCAGTTCCAGAACATGGGCGACGGCGACATGCAGCGGATGATGAAGAAGCTCCAGAATCAAGACGGCGGCGGCGGCATGGGCGGTCTCGGCGGTATGGGTCCGTTCTGAACCACCCCACGATTTCCTCGCCGCGTGTTCTGTGCTTGCCCGCGCGATTTCCTCGCCTCGCCACGATACCCCCGACTTTTAACGCTCGGGTCCGTCGCACCCCACAATGACCGTGCGAGACGTGGCAATCGAGGCCTACAAGGAAGCCTTGCCCGCCCTCGCGGCCAGCCTCGTTGGCGGCCTCGTCGCCGGCGTCGTCCTCGGGGGGATGCGTGCCGAACTCCGGGCCGTGCCGGGGCTTCTCGTGCTCGTCCCCGCGCTCTTGGCGACCCGCGGCAACGTCTACGGCTCGCTCGGCGCTCGCATCGCCACCGCGCTCCATCAGGGCCTGATCGAACCCCGCGTCACCGGCGGCGACGAACGCCTCCGGGCGGCCGCGACGGCCGCGCTCGCAAACGGCGTGCTCACGAGCACGTTCGCCGCCGTCGTCGCGTTCTTCCTCCTCACGTTCCTCGGTAGCCGGGTCGCGCCGCTCTCGATTCTCGTCGGCGTCGCCATCGTCGCCGGCCTGCTGTCCGGCATCGTCCTGACCGTCGTCGTCGTCAGCGTCGTCTTCGCGGGCTACCGCCGCGGACGCAACCCCGACACCATCGTCGGCCCGGTCGTGACGACGACCGGCGACGTGTTCGGCGTCCTCTTTCTGCTCATCGCCGTCAGAACCGTCCTCGCCGTCGCGGGGGTGTTCTGAGTGCCGACCGAGTGGACCGTCCGCGCCATCACGCGGGCGATGCTCCCGGTGTTGCTCGTGCTCACGCTCGTCGAGCTCGGAAGCGGTCTCGTCCTCGGAAGCTTCGAGGCGCAGTTGTTCCGCTACCCGTCGCTTCTCGTGCTCGTCCCCGTCACCATCGGGACCGCTGGGAACCTCGGGAGCGTCCTCGCGGCGCGGCTCTCCACGTCGTTCCACCTCGGGACGCTCTCGTTTTCGCCCCGCGACGACGAACTCGCGGGCAACGCCGTCGCCACACTCGCCCTCGCGGTGACGGTGTTCCCCGTCATCGGCGCGGGCGCGTGGGTCGCCACGCTCCTCGTCTCCGGCGACACGTCGCTGGCCCTGCAGAAGGTCGTCATCGTCGCCCTGTCGAGCGGGATTTCGCTCGCGGTCCTCGCGGTCGCCGTGACGTTCTCGGCGACCTACGTCGCCTATCGGTTCGGCCTCGACCCCGACGACGTGGTCATCCCCGTCGTCACCAACCTCTGCGACGTGCTGGGCGTCGTCGTCCTGTTCGGGGTCGCGCAGGTGCTCGTCTGACCCCCCGTTCGAACCGCCTCTCGCCGACCGACGCCGATTAGTTCGCTCGGTACCGACCCTCGGTCGTGCAGTCGTCGGCCCTCCTCCCGGTGTTGTTCGAGGTGCTCCCGCGAGTCGCGCGCATCGCCGCCTACATCGCCGTGGGCGTCTTCGCCGCGAACCTCGTCGTCGCTTTCGGCCTCGTCGAGCGCATCGCCGGCCTCTCGCGGTATCTGACGAGCCCCGCGAACCTCCCAGACGAGGTGGGGACGGCCATCGTCACCACCGCCGCCTCGACGACGGCGGGCTACGGGATGCTCGCGGAGTTCCGCGAGTCGGGCGTCCTCGACGACCGGGCGACCCTCGTCGCCGTCACCATCAACACGTTCTTCGGCTTCGTCCAGCACATCTTCACGTTCTACTGGCCGGTGCTCATCCCCATCCTCGGCCGCGAGGTCGGCTTCATGTACGTCGGCGCGCGAGCGGCCATCGCGCTCGCCATCACCGCGACCGGCGTCGTCGCCGGCGCGGTGCTCCTCTCTGACCGTAACACGACCCCCGTCGCGGTCGCCGAGACCGACGGCTCGGGCGGGGTGGGCGATGCGGCCGCCAGCGCGGATGACTCCGCCGACGCGGACGATACCGACGACTCGCTCCGCGAGGCGGTCGAAGACGCCGCTCGGAGCACGTGGACGAAGCTTCGGCGCATCGTCCCCCGGCTGGCCGTCGTCTACGTGGTCGTCACGCTCCTCCTGCGGACGACCGACCTCGAATCGTTCGCGGCGCTCGCCAGCCCGCTGACGAACCTCGTCGGCCTACCGGGCGCGGCCGTCCCCGTCGTCGTCGCGTTCGCGTTCGACACGACGACCGGCGCGGCGACCATCGCGCCGGCCGTCGGCGAGACGTTCACGCCGAAACAGGCCGTGGCGACGATGCTCATCGGCGGCATCATCTCCTTTGCCGTCTCGACGTTCAAGCGGTCGATTCCCTTCCAGTACGGCATCTGGGGCCCCGAGTTCGGGTCGAAGGTCATCGCCGTCAACACGGGGCTAAAAATCGTCTTCATCGCAGTCGCGGTGGCGCTGTTGGTCGCCTGAGCCGACGGGAACTCCGCTTCCGTCTCCGGTTTCGACGCCGATTTAGCGGTCGTTCGGGTCGACCGGTCGCCCGTCTTCGGTCGGCGGCGCGATGTAGTCGATGACCTCGTCGACGGAGGGGTCGCGGACGGTCACGTGCACCTCGATGTCGCCGAGTTCGTCGGGGTTGCCGACGGAGAAGTTGACGACGCCCTTGAACGCGGCCTGCTTTTTCAGCGCGAACGAGAAGCCGTCGTCGTCGCGGCGCTTCGCGAACTCGCGGCGGGCGGTGTCGAGGATGGTCTGTTCGTGGAGGCGCTCGGAAAAGCGCTCCAGTTCGTGGGTCTCGCCGACGAGCTGTCCGGGTTCGTGGTCGAGTTCGACGCCGGGGAAGATGTTCTCGACGGCGTCGCCGACGCGGTTCGTGACCTCGGTGTCGCGGACGGGCACCTCGATGCGGACGTCGACGCTGTAAATCAGGCTCACGCGTCGGCCTCCGTGACCGCCTCCGGTCCCTCTTCGAACAGCTTCGTGATGGTCTCGCGGTAGTCCGCCAGCGTGCCGGTGTTCTGGATGACCACGTCGGCGCGGTCCATCGCGTCGCCCATCCCGAAGTCGAGTTCGCGGCGCTCGCGCTTTTTGAGCGCCTCCACGTCGGTGTCGCTGTCGTCGCGGTCGCGGTCGAGCAGGCGCTCGGCGCGCGTCTCGAACGGTGCTTCGACGCTCACGAGGACGAAGTCGTCGCCGAACGCCTCGCGGAAGCGGTCGAGTTCGACGCCCGACCGAAGCCCGTCGACGAGCACCACGTCGTTCGATTCGAGGTGCCGTTCGACCATCGGCAGGGACCGCGCGGCGATGGCGTCATCGCCCTCTTCCTCGCGGAGCGCGGTCGCTATCTTCCCGTGGTCCGTCGCGGGGTCGAGGCCGCGCTTGCGACACTCCTCGCGGATGACGTCGCCCATCGTCACGACGGGCACGCCCGCGTTGCGGGCCACCTCGGCGAGTTCGCCCTTGCCGCTTCCCGGCAGGCCGACCGTCCCGATGACTCTCATAGCCGGTGTTACCGCGTTGGCGCTGTTAAAGCCTCCCTTCACGTCGCTCCGGGTGGCGGGTTTCGCCGCTTCCCCGCCGCCGACCCGATGTCCTCCGCCTCGCTTGACCACCCCGTCGCTTTTCGCCTCGGCCCGCGTATCTACGCCCATGTCTCAGCGCTCGTTCGTCGTTCGCGCCCTCTGGTTCGTCTTCGTCGGCTGGTGGGCGACGCCCGCCGTCGTCAACGTCGCGTGGTTCCTGAACGCGACCGTTATTGGCATCCCGCTCGGCGTCGCGCTCATCAACCTCGTGCCGACGGTGCTCTCGTTGAAGGAACCGAAATCGCGGCTCGAACCCGACTCGTCGCGGGGCCAGCGGTCACTCGTCGTTCGCGCCGTCTACTTCGTGTTCGTCGGCTGGTGGCTGAGTTGGGTCTGGGCGAACGTGGCGGTGCTGTTCACGCTCACCATCGTCGGCCTCCCGGTCGGCATCTGGATGCTCAACCGGCTCCCGGCGGTCACGTCGCTGTACCGGTTCGACGGGTAGAACCCGATTCGTTTTTCTTGCAGGACCGGTTTGTGGGCATCGAGGGCGCGTAGCTCAGTCGGACAGAGCGTCGGACTTCTAATCCGATGGTCGCGGGTTCGAATCCCGTCGCGCTCGCTCGGCCGGAG
>Ga0207720_100278_pt1 | contig 41696 bp, 34 predicted proteins | sample A23P2SouthBayCA_2_FD_187751 | JGI IMG/M metagenome (GOLD analysis project Ga0207720, IMG submission 187751) | Aerobic enrichment media microbial communities from Eden Landing Ponds, California, USA - A23 E3 (2) (SPAdes) | ecosystem: Environmental > Aquatic > Marine > Unclassified | place... | reverse complement strand
GCCTGATCGTGGCGATCGGTCGCGCCTGATCGTGGCGATCGGTCGCGTCTGACCGAGACCGAACGCGGCGTCGGGCGGACGCGGACCGGTTCCGTTCCGCTTGGAGTTTCCGTTCCGCTGGAACGTCACTCGCGGCGTTTCTCGCGGCGCATGTCGAAAGTGGAAGTACTTTTTACCGCGGCTCCAGTGCCATTGCACAGTGACCGATTCGACACGTCCCGACGACGACGATTCGATACGCGAGGTCGTCGAGCGCTCTCAGAGCGGGGCGCCGGCGGTCGGCGAGGCGGTTCGGGACCGCTTCTCGTCGGACGAGGTGTTCCAGCGGATCATCGCCGCCGCGGACGAGGAAGTGACCTCCGGGAGCCGCGAACTCTTCTTCAGCGGCCTCGCGGCGGGGTTGGCGATCACGATCACGTTCATGCTGTACGCCTCCCTGACGGCCGCGACCGACTCCCATCCGATCTTGAGCGTCATGCTGTACCCGCTCGGGTTCATCTACATCATCATCGGCGGCTACCAGCTGTACACCGAGAACACGCTGCCGCCGGTGGCGCTGACCCTGGAACGACTCGCGAGCGTCCCCACGCTCCTCCGTCACTGGACGATCGTGCTCGCGGGCAACTTCGTCGGCGGCGGAATCGGTGCGCTCGTGCTCTCGTACGGCGTCTTTACGGGAGACACCGTTGACGCGGCGCTGTATATCTCCGAGGGTGGGTTCTCCGTCGGCTTCGTCCCGCTGTTCTTCAAGGCCGCGATGGCGGGCCTGATCGTCGCCGGCGTCGTCTGGGTCGGGTTCGCCTCGACCGACTCCGTGAGCCGGATGCTCGTCGTCTACCTCGCGTTCCTCGCGATCCCGCTCGGCGACCTGTACCACGTGGTCGTCTCCTTCACCGAGGTCGTCTATCTGTTCTTCGAGTACAACATTCCGCTGTACGGCGCCGAGATAAGCCTCTACTCCGGGATCGTCGGCTTCGTGATCCCGGTGCTGCTCGGGAACACCATCGGCGGGGTCGTGTTGGTCACGCTGGTGAACTACTTCCAGACCAGCGAGGAGCGCTTGGAGGAGGCGCGCTTCAAGGGCATGAACCGCCGGCTCACGGTGCCCGAGTGGGTGCTCGGTCGCGCCGCCGGCCGCTCGTACGTCCCGATATTGGACGCCACGGAGGCGACGCTGTTCGCCAACGAGGGCCATCGGATCATGGTCCCGATCACGAACCCGCGGACCGACGGCCCGATCGTCGAACTCGCGAGTCAGATCGCCAGCGACCACGAGGACGGACTCGTTCACATCGTCCACGTCGTGCAGGCGCCGGAGCGGATGTCGCTGTCGGCGGGCGCCGGTCGGATCGCCGACGTCTCCGAGGAGGGGATGTCCGGGCTCCGCGACACCGCCGAGGAGTACGACGTCGACGTCTCCACCTCGACGGTCGTCTCGCACCGCTCCTTCGAGGAGGTGTTCAACATGGCTCGTCGGACCCGTCCCGACGCCGTGTTAATGGGGTGGGGCGAAGACCAACTGTGGAACGCGGCTCGCGCCGAGCGGCCGATCGACGAACTGACCAACCAGCTTCCCTGCGACTTCCTCATCCTGAGCGAGAGCGACCTCGACACCTCCCGCGTCCTGCTCCCGACCTCGGGCGGTCCGGACTCGACGCTCGGCGCGGAGGTCGCGAGCGTGCTCTCCCGGACCGCGGGCGCCGAGGTGAGCCTGCTCCACGTCGTCGACGGCCCCGCGGACCGCGCGGAGGGCGAGGGGTTCCTCACCGGATGGGCCGCGGATCACGGGCTCTCGGACGCCGAGCGGATCGTCGACGACTCCGGCGACGTCGAGGGCGCCATCGCCCGGGAGGCCGCGAACAACACCCTCGTCATCATCGGTGCGACGGAGAAGGGGCTGCTCTCGCGGCTCGTCTCGAACTCCCTCCACCTCGACGTGATCCACGACGTCGACTGTTCGGTGCTGCTCGCCGAGCGCCCGAGCAGCCGCTCGTTCCGCGAGCGGCTCTTCGGCTCCGGACGGCGCGTGTCCGGGCCCCCCGACGGGGGCGTCGAGCGCGATCCGGACGCGGCCACCGGGGCGACGATCGGCACCGGCGACGAGCGGGACGACGACGAGGGCCCCGATTCCGAGGCGAGACCGTCTCCCGACGGTCGCGACGTCGTCGACGCCGAGGAGGCGGACCGGACGGTGATCGCGGACCACGACGAGGTCGACGAAGACGCGACCGGTCCCGGTGATCGCGACGAGGACGGAGCGGGCGACTCCGATCCCGACGACGACCGCCCGGCGGAGCCGGCGGTGATCACGGATCACGACGACTCCGATGAGGAAGGGGAGGCGGACGACTCCGATGAAGGGGAGACGGCTGACGACTCCGATGAAGAAGAGACGGCCGACGACCCCGATACGGACGAAGACGAGACCGGCTCCGCCTGATCGGATCCGTCGTCGCCCGCGTCGATAGCGCACCGCCCCGACCGATAGCGCAAACGGCTCTTTGTCCCTTCGGCGACTTATTTGACGGTCCCCGACGATGGGTCGCGTATGAACCGGAAACTGGCGACCGCTGTCGGCGTCGCGCTGCTCGTCGCGCTCGCGGGCTGTTCGGGGCTCGTCGGCTCGACCGGAAGCCCCGGCGTCGACACGGGTGACGAATCGACGCTCGACAGGAACATCGAAGTGATCGCGAACGGGGAGGCGACGGCCGAACCGGACCGCGCGACGATCCGCGTCGCGGTGACCGCGACCGGCAACGACTCCGCGACCGTCCGCGACGAACTCGCCGCCGGCGACGACGAGCTTCGGTCGGCGCTCACCGACTGGGGGCTCGACGAGGACGACATCCGGACCGACCAGTACGACGTGCGGGAGTCCTACGAGACGCGCGACACCCCCGATCGGACGCGGTACCAGGGCGTTCACCGCTACGAGATCGCGATCGACGACGTCGACGCGGTCGGCGAGGTCATCGACGTCGCCGTCGACGCCGGCGCCGACGAGGTCCAGCGGATCGAGTTCGGACTGAGCGAGGAGCGCGAGCGCGAGGTCCGCGAGACCGCCATCGAGAACGCGATGGCGAACGCCGAGGACGACGCCGGCGTGCTCGCGAGTTCCAGCGGACTGGAGCTGGCCGGCGCCTACAGCGTCTCGACCGCCAACGAGGGCGTGACGCCGTACCGGGTGTCCGACGCCGCCATGATGGCCGAGAGCGACGGCGCGGACGGCGCCGACACCAGCGTCGAGACCGGCGACGTGAGCGTGCAGGTCAGCGTCAACGTCGTCTACGCCGCCGAGCAGACCTGACGCGGCGCTCGGACGCCCTTCGAAACAGAAACCGACCGTCGAGCCGCGCCGCCGTCCTTTATCAGCGACCGCGTATCGCTTATAAGTGACTGCGCTCCAGTAGCGACGACCGCGTATCGCTTATAAATACCTGCTCACTCCTCGCCGTCGCGCGTCGGGAGATCGGGCTCGAACGCGGCCGCCTCGACGGCCATGTCGAGCACGCGCTCCACGTTCTCGTCCTCGGTGACGCTCATCGTCGCGTCCACGGACTCCGCCTGCACCGCGTCGAAGCGGTCGTGTTTGTTCGCGACCGTGAGGAAGGGCACGACCTCGCCGAACAGCGCGCGGACCTCCTCGCGGAGTTCGAGTTGGACGTCGAGGGGGTAGCCGCAGTCGCCGGAGGGGTCGAGCACGAACACGACCACGTCCGCGAGGTGTTCGAGGGCGCCGACCGCCTGCCGCTCGATGTCGTTGCGCTCGTCGGCCGGCCGGTCGAGCAGGCCGGGCGTGTCGACGATCTGGTACCGGACATGGTCGCGCTCGAAGTGCCCGATCTGGACGCCCTTCGTGGTGAACGGGTACTCCGCGATCTGGTTCGAGGCGCGGGTGACTCGGTTGACGAACGACGACTTGCCGACGTTCGGGTAGCCGGCGATCACGATGGCGGGCTCGTCGGGCTTGACGTCCGGGAGCACCTTCAACTGGTCCCGCGAGTCGCCGATGTACCGCAGGTCGTCTTCGATCTGGTCCATCACGTCGGCCATGCGAGCGAACGCCTGTTTGCGGTGTTTCCGCGCGGTGTCGACGTCCGAGTCGCGGATCTTCGTCGTGTACTCGTCGCGGAGGTCCTCGATCTGTCGGCTGGCCCACATCACCTGCGAGAGCGCCTGCCGGAGGCGGTCGACGTCGACGATGGCGTCGGCCATCTCGTAGTAGAACGGCTCCACGTCGAAGCCGAAGTCGGGCCACGACACCACGACGTTCTCCAAGTTGTCCGAGAGCACGTTGCCGGCGGTCCGCAGCATCGACTCCTGCGCCTCGTGTCCGTGCTTCGCGCGTCCCGCACGCGCCGCCCGCGAGAACGCCTTGTCGACGAGTTCCTCCGAGCGGGGGGTCGTCGGGAGGCCCTCAAATATCATGTTGCCCCGACTTGACCGCCGACCCGTATAAGACCGTCCGTTCGAGGACCCCCGCGACACGGCGACACACGGTCGGACGCGCCGGTGTCGGTGTGTCGGCGGCGTCCGCGTCCCACCGCCGACGCCACCCCGCCGCAAAGCCGACGCCGCCCTGCCACAAGGCCGACACCGCCCCGCCGCAAACGACGATGAACGATCGTCATCTTCCACACGCATATTTCGAGATATATTTATGCTCCAAAGGAATAAGACGTCTATGGCACGCTCGTTCACGCCCACGACGTACGAGGACCTCGATCCGGACCGCCGCCCGAGTCTGGCGGCGGCGCTGGTCCCGGTCCTCGCCATCGTGGCGTTCCTCGGCATCGGTTCGGCCGTCCTCGGCCTCGATCCGCACCCGCCGCTCCTCTGGAGTATCGCCTTCGTCGGCGCGTTCGGGCTGTGGCTCGGCTACGACTGGGACGACCTCTTCGACGGCATCGCGAACGGACTCGTGATGGGGCTGCAGGCGATCCTCATCATCTTCACCATCTACGGGCTGATCGCGACGTGGGTCAGCGCCGGCACGATCCCCAGCATGATGTACTACGGGCTGGAGGTCCTCTCGCCGACGACGTTCCTCCCCGCTGCCGCGGTCCTCGCGGCGATCGTCGCGTTCGCCATCGGTTCCTCGTGGACCACGGTCGGGACGCTCGGCGTCGCCTTCGTGGGCATCGGCGCGGGGCTCGGCGTCCCGGCGCCGATGACGGTCGGGGCCGTCCTCTCTGGCGCGTACGCGGGCGACAAGCAGTCGCCGCTCTCCGACACGACAAACCTCGCCGCCGGCGTGACGAACACCGACCTGTACGCGCACATCCGCCGGATGCGGACCGGCACCGCGATCGCCTTCGGTCTCGCGGTCCTCGGCTTCGCCGCGCTCGGTCTCCGCACGAGCGGCGACATCCCGGCCGGCGAGATCGCGGCGATCCAGGGCGGTCTCACCGAGACGTACGCGATCACCGTCGTCGCCTTCGTCCCGCTCGTCGTCACCTTCGGGCTGGCCCTGCGCGGGTACGCCGCGCTCCCGACGCTCGTTGCGGGCGTGTTCGCCGGCGCGCTCACGACCATCCTCCTCCAGGGGACCGGATTCGTCGCCGCTTGGGAGATATTCATGTCCGGGACCGATCCGGAGTCGGCCTCCACGACGGTGAACGCACTCCTCGATACGGGCGGACTCACCGGCTCCGCGTGGACGATCACGGTCGTCGTCGCCGCGCTCTCGCTCGGCGGCATCCTGGAGCGCACGGGCGTCCTGGCGGTGATCGCGCACGCGTTCACCTCCGCCGTGCGCAGTCCGGGCGCGCTCGTCGCCGGGACCGGCGTCTCGGCCATCCTCATCAACGCGCTCACCTCCCAGCAGTACATGAGCATCGTCCTCCCGGGCGTCACGCTCCGGAACACCTACGACGAGTTCGGCCTGGACACCGACCAGCTCTCCCGCGCGGTCGAGGCCGCCGGGACTCCGACCGGCGCGCTGATCCCGTGGCACGCGGGCGCCGTGTTCATGGCGGGCGCCACCGACGTTCCGACCCTGGAGTACGCGCCGTACTTCCTGTTCGCGTTCCTGTCGCCCCTCGTGCTGTTCGCCATGGCCGCGACCGGGTACTCCCTGAACGTGACGCCGGCGACGGTCGAACCCGCCGTCGCTGACGACTCGGCGACGCCGTCCGACGACGACTGAAACGGACCCCGCCGTCCGCTTTTCGCGCTTTCCGCGGTCCGGTAGGTTTACCGCCGTCGGCGCCCCCCGATTCGCACATGAGCCTCGAGGTCGCCGTCGCCGTGCCTTTTAAACAGCGAGCGACGGAGCGGTTGGGCGAGGGGGAGTTCGTCGTCGCGCTGTCGCTCGATCGCGACTGGTTCTCCCCGGATCAGGCGAAGCGGCTCGTCGACGTCGCGGTCGGACGCGGGCTGGTCGCCGAGGAGGACGGCGACCTCGTCGCCCGGTTCGACCCCGCCGACGTGACCGTCCCCGAGGGGTTCGCGCCGGACGACGCGATCCTCCGCGAACAGTCCACCTTCGAGACCGCGCTCGACGCGATCGTCGACGCCGGCGTCGAGAAGCAGCGCGCGGTCGCCGGGATCAACGAGCGCCAGCGCTCGCTCGCGATCAGCATCGAGGCGGCCGCGGTCCTCGTCGCGAAGGAGCACGGCGCCGCCGTCGACCACCTCGCCGCCGACGTGCGCGAGAAACTGGCCGCCGCCGGCGACGCGGTCGACGGCGGGGGGACGACCGGCGAGGGCGACGCGACGACCGGCGCCACGGAGGCCGAGTGATGGCCGACGAGCGCCTGACCGACGGGCTTCGGATCGGCCAGCTCCTCGCCTCCGAGATCACCGGTAACGAGGGCCGACTGCGCGCTCTCGCGCTGACCGACGCCGACCCCGACGTCGAGCCGACGCCGGACGGGGCGCTCGCGTACCGGGTGGTTCGCGGCGGCGAGGGGAAAGTGGAGAGCGACAGCGAGAGGAGTGAAGTGGAGAGCGACGACGAGGGGAACGAGGGTGAGCGCGACGATGACGACGCCCGACTCGTCGCCGAGGTGCACGTTCAGCCGGACCGGCTCCGAATCGAGTTCGTCGCGGGACCCGGAGAGCGCGGCGATGAGCGAGACCTCCCCGCTATCGCCGCCGACGCCGCCGGCGACGCCGGGCTTCGCGTCAGGCCGAAGGCGGTTCGGCCGCCCCGGACGCTCGTGTTCGTCGAGGACGGCGCGCAGGTGAAGCGCGCCCTCTCGGTGTTCGAAGCCGTCGGCGACGCGACCGAAACCGACGAGTAGCGTCGCGGGGCGCCGCCTCAGTTCATTCGGCCGCCGTCGCCCATGGCGACGTTGCGCGTTCCCGACGCCGACGGGTCGTCGGGCGAGTGCTCACCGACCTCGAAGTTCCGGAGGAGCGCCCGGAGCCGCTCGGCCTGCTCGGCGACCGAGCCGGCCTCGGCGGTCGCCTGCGACATCGCGGCGAGCTGTTCGTCGGCCGCCTCGCTGACCGCGTCGGCCTCGTCGGCGGTCGAGCGGCTGATCCCGGCGACCTCCTCGACCATCGACACCGCCTCCTCGGTGCTCGCGGCCTGATCGTCGGTCGCCTTGCTGATCTCACGGATCCCGTCGTCGGTCTCCCCGGCGTTGGCCGCCACCTCGGCGAACGCGTCGGCGGCGTCTCCGACGGCGTCGGCCCCCTCCTCCATGTGGTCTTCGGCGGTCCGGACCTCCTCGACGGCCGCCTGCGTCTGCGCCTGCGTGCCCGCGATGAGCTCTTCGATCTCCTGGGCCGCCTCCTGGGTCTCTTCGGCCAGCTGTTTGACCTCGTCGGCGACGACGGCGAACCCGTCGCTCCCGCCGCCACCGCCGCCGGCCCGCGCCGCCTCGATGTTCGCGTTCAGCGCGAGTAAGTTCGTCTGCTCGGCGATGTCGCCGATGAGGTCGACGATCTCGCCGATGTCCACCATCCGTTCGTCGAGGATCCGCACTTTCTCCGCCGTCTCGCCGATCGCGTCCTGTGACTCCCGGACGCTGTCGATCGCGTCGCCCGCGGTGTCCTGCCCTTCGTCGGCGATCGACGCCGTCTCCTGGGCCGTGTCCGCGACCGTCTCCGTCGAGGAGGCGACCTCCTCGATCGTCGCCGAGAGGGTGTTCATCTCGCCGGAGACCCGTTCGAGCATCTCGCGCTGGTCGTCGGCGCCATCGGCGATCTCCTCGATCGACCGGCTCACGTCCTCGCTGCGCGACTCCGCGGTGTCGACGCCCGCGACCGTCTTCTCGCTGGCCGCGGACACCTCGTCGGAGAAGGACTGGACGTCCCGCATCGTCGCCTCGATGTCGTCCATCATGCCGTTGAACGCGGCGCCGATCTGCTCCATCGCCTCACTTTCGCTGTCGGCGTCGAGCCGGACCGTGAGGTCGCCGTCGGCCGCGCGGTCCATCGTCGCGCTGTAGTCGTCGGCCTTCTGTTCGAGGTGTCGGTTCAGTCGCTCGACCTCCTCGCGGCGCTGCTCGACCTCCGCCTTCGCCTCCTCGACGTCCTGTATCTCGGCCTTCTGCTCGGCGACCAGATCGAGTTGCCGCTGCGCCTCCTCCCGCGATTTCTCGATCGAGTACCAGTTGACGATCAGCGCGCCGACGAGTCCGAGGACGAAGAACGCGTGAATGCCGCCCCAGACGATCGGGTTCTCGATCGCCGCGGTGTGGTTGTACACGAGGCTCGCGTCGATCAGGCTGAAAGCGCCGTGGCCGACCGCGACGTACCCGACGCCGACGGCGAACGGGACCCAGTCCTCGTACAGCGCGAGCACCGCGACGAAGACGAAGAAGCTGAAGTGCGCCTCGATGTAGCCGCCCGATAGCTTCACCAGCGCCATCGAGACGGTCATGAGGCTGAACGCCGTGAACACCGTCCGCTGACGGCGACCGAGTCGGGACACGTTCGCCAGCGCCGCGGTGCCGAGGATGATGGCGGCGAAGCCGCCGAGCATCCACCCCGGAGTCGCGGGGACCTGCGCGCCGGTGAACGACTCTGTTCCGCTGTACAGCCCCAACCCGATCAACAGCGGCACCTGTACCGCGATCGCTATCAGGATGTTTCGGTGGCGACCCGCCCACATCTCTTCCGGCATCGACGTGCCGTCGGGGATGTATCGGACGATTTCCCGGATCTTCTCCGCTGGGCCGGACGGTTCGCCGACCGCTCCACCCGAGGGGCCGTGGTCTTTTTGACTCGACGCGACCGTGGACTCGCTCATGATCGTAACTCACCGAAACCGGCAAAGAAGGTTGGCTTCCAAATATCTTTTCTGAAACTCTCTACCGAGCGGTGCGAACACGTTCGCCGTTATCACGCCGCCGCGGTCGCGCCGAACGCTTTTAAGTCACCTCGGCCCGCAGTACGGGCGTGACGCTCGATCCGATCCACGTCGAGAACATCGCGCAGCTCGCGTACGGCATCGCGGGCGACGTGGACACGACCGATCACGACGACCTTGCGGGGCGGGTGTGGCGCGACTGGCTCCCCGAACTCCGCCGCGACGGGCGGGTCGTGATCGAACCCGTCGACGAGCACGAACGCCGGCGGGCGCCCATCGACGACGCCGCCCTCACCGACCGCCCGTTCGAGACGGTCCACGGGCTCGACTCCGGCACGATCAACCCGACCACATTTAAAAACGGGCTCGTCGTCGACGTGGCTCACGCCGCGATGGCGAGCGAGCCGACGGACTTGGACCTCCACCGCGACCGGACCATCGTCGCGACCGTCCACGCCGGCGACTCGACCGCGAACTTCGACGGCGAGTGGCGCGAGCGCGACGGCGGCCACACCCGCCAGCGCGTGCTCCACGCGCCGCGAGTGAACCGGTACGCCGAGGGGGTCGTCCACGCGCTCGCCTTATACCTCGCCGAGGGGACCCACGCCCTCGACCACGCCGACGAGGTCGACGACCTGCTCGTCCTCGACGGCCCGATCTACCCGAAGGAGCTGTTCACGTGGGACGACCGGAACCCCGAACTGGGCGCGCTCGCCCGCGAGGCGAAGCCCCGAGCCGTCGTCGAGAAGTACGTCCGGCTCGTCGAGCGGTTCGTCGAGCGCGACGTGCCCCTCGCCGGCTTCGTCAAGAACCCCTCCAGCGGGACGGTCGTCCGCGCGCTGGCCCGGAAGGGCGTCGAGCCGCCGTGGCCCGACGACACGGCGCTTTTCACCCGACTCCTCGAACGCCGGGAGGGCGACGGGAGGGGCGGGAACGGGGGCGGCGCCCGCGGTGGTCGCCCCGACCGCGTCGACGACGAACTCACCTTCACCACGTGGTTCCATAGCCGGGGCGGCGCCGACGCGACGATGGCCGCCGACGGCGACGCGCTCGGGATCGAACGCCGGCTCGATCCGGAGCTATACGAGCCGACGTTCATGGTCGTGTACGACCCCCGAACCGACGTGACTTATAAGCTGGAGGCGCCGTACGCGTTCGCCCGCGACGAGGACGTTCGGGAGCGACTCACTCGACAGGTTCTCGCCGACGTAGCGACCACTCGGGGGCCGCCGGAGGCGGTCGGCAAGGCCGACGAGCTGGCGCGGATCTCGGCGACCGAGAAGGCCGCGCTCCGCCGGAAGTTCGAGGAGCGCTTCGACAGCGACCAGCAGGCGACCTACGACGATCGGCGGTGGGGGAAGGAGTCATACTGATCCGTAAAACCGGGAGGTCCCACCCTCAGCGAGCGGTCACAACACGCCCCGCAGGAGTCCCGCGAAGATGATCGCGTTGTACAGCCCGTGCGCGAACCCCGGGACGAGCACGTTTTCCGTTTTCTCGTAGAGGACGCCGAGGATCGCACCGAGGATCACCGTCACGCCCATGTACGAGACCTGTTCGACGGCGGTGCCCTCGATGTTCCCGTGCAGCACTCCGAACATGAGGGCCGCGATGAGGATCGCCGGAGCGGCGTCGAACGAGCGTCGGAGCCCGCCCTGGACGACGCCGCGGAGCAGGAGTTCCTCGGCGGGTCCGACGACGAACAGCGAGACGGCGACCATCGCGCCGTAGTAGACCACCGGATCGCCGGGGGCCATCGTCGCCGGGTTCTGTCCGGTCCGGAGCCCGAACTCGCGGAGCGCGAGGAGGAGTCCGATCTGGAGGGCGTAGAGGACGACCGCGGACCCGACGATGATGCCGACTTCTCGGATCGACGGGAGAGAGACCGAGACGAGGCGCCGCTGGTCGGTGAGCAGGAGGTAGCCGATCACGGCCGGGAGGAACCCCCCGAAATTGGCCACGGTCCGGAAGATCGCAAACGCGTTCGTATCGCGCGTGACGACGCCGATCTCGACCGCTACGGAGGTGACGAGTTGGGAGATCAGGCTGGCGACGACGAGCGCGAAGAGGAGCGCGACGACGGCGCTCCCGGCGTGGACCAGTCGTTCGACCGGGACCGGGTGGTCGTCTGTCATCGGCGGCGATTGGGCGCACGACGTGTTAGGCGCTCCGGAACCTCGCGGCCAGGGGCCGGATCGAACCGGCGCGGCCAGAGGCCGGATCGAACCGGCGCGATCAGGAGCCGTCGATCCGCAGTTCTCGCTTGTCGGCCACGGCGTCGGCCTCCGGGAAGTCGCCGCCGCCGAGCAGCCCGCGCGCCGCCTTCTTCCCCCACTCGACCGCGGGCTGCGTGAACGTCGAGACGCTCGCGAGCTCGCCGTACAGGACGCAGGCGGCCTCCATCGCGTACAGCAGTTCGCCGAGGCTCCGCTCGTCGACGCGGTCGATCTCGACCCGGAGGTTCGGCACGTCGGCGGCCGCGAGGCTCGCCTCGGTCGCCTCGAACTCGGCGTCCAGCAGGTCGCCGAGCGACGAGCCGCTGAGGTACGACAGCCCGTCGAGGTCGGTCTCGGGAATCGCCGCCTCGGCGCGCTCGGTCGGCCGGATCAGGGAGACGAGCTTGTCCGGCGGGCCGGCGCGATACAGCTGGAGCTGAGAGTGCTGGTCGGTCGCGCCGAGCGCGCGGGCGGGGGTTTGACCGAGCCCGTCCTTTCCGAGGCTCTCGGCCCAGAGCTGCGCGAACCACTCCGCGAACGTCTCCAGCGACTCCGCGTACGGCATCACGGCGTTGGTGAGCGCGCCGCGCTCCGCGAGCGCGTACGTCGCCGCGCCGTAGGCGTACGCCGGCGTCTCGAACAGCGACCCGGACAGGCGCTCCATCCCGTCGCGACCGCCCGCGAGGACCGCCTCGATGTCGTGGCCCTGCAGCGCCGGCACGGCGAGCCCGACCGTCGAGAGCACGGAGAACCGCCCCGGCACCCCGTCCGGCACGTCGAGCGCGGGGAGGTCATGGGCGTCGGCGAGCGCGCGGAGGTTCCCTTCCTTGCCCGTGGTGACGAGGGTGCGGTCGGTCCAGTCGACGCCGGCCGCTTCCATCGCCTCGCGCACGACGAGGAAGTTCGCGAGCGTCTCCGCGGTCGTCCCGGACTTCGAGACGACGTTGACGACGGTCTCCGCGAGCGGGAGGTCATCGAGCAGCGCGTCGACCGCGTCCGGGTCGACGTTGTCGAGGAAGTACGCGTCCACGTCGCTCTCGAGGGCGTTCGCGATCGTCGCGGCGCCGAGCGCGCTCCCGCCGATGCCGACCGTCAGGACCGCCTCGGGGCGGTCGAACCGGTCGGTCGCGTCGCGGATCGCGTCCGGATCGGCCGTCTCCGGGAGGGTCAGGGCGGCGTAGCCGAACTCGTCGTCGGCCATCCCGGCGGCGATCCGGTCGTGCGCGGCCGCGACCCGGTCGTCGAGGCGCTCTAAGGTCTCCTCCGTGAGTCCCGGTGTCGTGTCTAAGGCGTTGCCGAGGTCGACGTGCATACCGGACCTGCGAGCGACCGAGACTTAACAGTGGGTCTCATGCGACGGTGCCGACGGAGCGACGTTCGCTCGGCTCACCGGGGCGGACTCGGCGGCCGCAGGTCGCGCTGGAACTCGTCGAACCCGTCGAGGTCGTCGGGCAGTTCGTACTCGATCTCGCGCTCGTCCTGTCGGTCGGGGAGTCGACCGTCCTCCAGATCGTCGGCGACCTCCTCCCACCCCGGCTTGACGCGGACGCTCCGGGCGGGCGAGCCGACGACGACGTGGTGGTCGGGCACGTCGCCCTGGACGACCGAGCGCGCGCCGACGACGCTGTTCTCGCCGACTCGGCAGCCGGCTCGGACCATGGCGTCGTAGGTGACGCGGGCGTCGTCTTCGACGATCGTGTGGAAGTTCCGAACCTCGGTCTGGTCGACGAGGTCGTGGTCGTGGCTGTAGAGGTGGACGCCGTCGGAGATCGACGCGCGATCGCCGATCGTCAGCTTCCCGCGGTCGTCGAGGTGGACGTCGTCGTGGATCACGACGTTGTCGCCGATCTCGATGTTGTGGCCGTAGGTGACGGAGATTCCCTTAAAAAACCGGCAGTCGTCTCCGCACTCGGCGAACAGGTGATCCCCGAGCATCTGGCGGAAGCGGAGCGCGAAATCGACGTTGTCGGCCATCGGCGTGGCGTCGAACTGCCGCCAGAGCCACTGGAGGTACTTCGACTGCTGGAACCGGTCCTCGTCCTTCTCGGCGTAGTACTCCGACTCCAGCGTGGCGTTGCACGGATCGTACCCCTGCAGGCGCACGCGCTCGGCTTTCGACACCGACTCGCCGTCCTGCCACGCCTCCCAGCGATCGCGGTCGCCGTGGAGGTCGATCAGTGTGTCTCGGACGACCTCACAGGTGTCCTCCGCCGAGGAGAGGCGCTCGTCCACCTCGTCGATGAACCCTCGGACCCCGGCCTCCGCACTGTCTGGCAGGGAGACGTGTCGCTTTGTCATCGTCGCACCTTCGTCGCCATCACCCAAAGGGATTCGGTTGTGCGAAGGCGACGCCTCACCCGTCAGTACAGTTCGGCGTCGACGAACAGACCGACGAGAACGCCCACGAAGGCGATCACGAGGGACGGGGCGATCGCGGCCCTCCCGAACGAGAGCAGGAGGGCCGCGATCGAGACGGTGGCGATGACCGCGAGCAGCGCGACGACGGCGTCGAGCCGTCGGCGGAGGGCGTCGTCCATGGCCGCCCGATCGGCGACGGGCGAGTAATATCCAACGGTGCGAGGCGGATCGCGGATCCAGCCTTCTCCGGCGCGGCTGTACCCGGCTTCGGCTCCCTCGACACGGTTGGAACCGGATCCGATTCTCTCGTCGCGGGAGCGACCGCACCGGATAAGTGTCCCGACCGCCAATCGACTCGCATGCAGCACCGCGAACTCGGGAACTCCGGCGTCGAGGTCTCGGAGATCGGCTTCGGCGCGTGGGTCGTCGGCACCGACTGGTGGGGCGACCGCTCGGACGAACAGGCGGTCGGGATGGTCCAGGACGCGCTCGACGCCGGCGTCACCTACGTCGACACCGGCGACGTGTACGGCCACGGGGACAGCGAGGAGATAATCGGAAAAGCGATCGACGGGCGCCGCGACGAGGTGACGCTCGCGACGAAGATCGGCTACGACTTCTACAACAACCCGCAGGCGGGTCACGGCGAGCTCCCGAAGGAGCTCGACCGCGAGTACCTCGAGACCGCGTTCGAGCGCTCGCTCGACCGGCTCGACACCGACTACGTCGACCTGCTCCAGCTCCACAACGCGAACGTCGACGACGTCACGCCCGAGGTGCGCGACCTCCTCGCCGAGTGGAAGGAGTCGGGGCGCGTCCGCGCGCTCGGCTGGGCGCTCGGCCCCTCCATCGGCTGGCTCGCCGAGGGCGACGCCGCGATCGAGTACGACGAGTTCGACGCGGTCCAGACCGTGTTCAACCTCTTCGAGCAGCAGCCGGGCCGCCACTTCGTGGACGCGATCCGCGAGTCCGACTCCGACACCTCGGTGATCGCCCGCGTCCCGCACTCCTCCGGCCTGCTCAACGAGCAGGTGACGCCCGACACCGTCCTCGAAGACGGCGACCACCGCTCGCACCGGCCCAAGGAGTGGTACGAGACGGGCTGGGAGAAGGTGGAGGCGATCCGCTTCCTCGAAGATCCGGACCACGGCGAGGGGACCCGCACGATGGCACAGGCCGCGATCCGCTGGCTGCTCGCGCACGACGAGGTCGCTTCCGTCACGCCCACGTTCCGCGACGGCGACGACATCGCCGAGTGGAGCGCGGCGAGCGACGTGCCGCCTCTCTCCGACGCCGAGTACGAGCGCGTCGACGAACTGTACGCGCGTAACTTCGAGATCGACCGTGACGACGGGATGGACGTCCTCCGAACCTCCGTCGACGGCGAGGACATCGAGGCCGCCGGCCTCGACAAGCGCGCCGCGTCGTACTGAACCCGACCCCGCCCGTTTCCCGTCGAGATCGCGGGACGGAACCGTCGCTCCGGTCTTTTAAACCACTTTCACTACGGTGAGTCACGCATCATCGGACGCTGTCACGCGTTATTGGACGCTGTCACGCGCCACCGCGGATCGTCACCGTCGATCGTCTCGCGAGCGTCGTCACTCGCGGTCTCGAAGTGGTGGCTCGGTGGAAAACCCTCGTCACAAGGGGCTCAGTGGGGGTAACACGTCGTCATGGCCACCGTGCAGACGGTGGCCGTCGTCGGATATAAACCTCCCGCGATGGAGCGACTCGGTCCGTCGGCGCGGGATCAGCGCTTCCCCGCGACCTCGTCCGCGAACGTCTCCATCGCCGCCTCGGGGTCGTCGCCGCGCAGGCCGACGATGACGTGATCGACCCCGATCTCGTCGAGCCGGCGGAAGTACTCGCGGAACCACTCGGCGCCGGCGCGGTAACCGAGGTGGAGGTGTTCGGGCTCCGCGGTCGGGTCGTCCGCGAACTCGACGCCGACGGCGATGGCAAACGGTTTCTCGCCCGCCAGGTCGCGCCACTCCGCGACGTAGCTCCGAAGCGTCTCGTCCGGGAGGTGGTAGAACAGCCAACCGTCGCCGCGCTCGGCGATCCACTCGGTCGACTGTCGCGCGTTGCCCGTGGGCAACACCGGGAGCGTCTCCGTCGTCGGCTTCGGGAGCACGTCGAGCTCGCCGTCGAGTTCTCCCCACTCGCCGTCGATCTCCGGGAACGCCTCGCGCCAGCACGCGCGCATCGCCGCGATCCGGTCGCGGACCATCTCCCCTCGCTTCTCGGGGTCGACGCCGAACACCGGGTACTCGGGGTCCCGGTCGCCGGAGGCGACGCCCAGGACGACTCGCCCGTCGGAGAGCCGGTCGACGGTCGCGGCGGACTTCGCGAGGTGGATCGGGTGTCGGAGCGGGAGGACGACGCTCGACGTGCCGAGCGCGACCTCGTCGGTGTGGGCGGCGGCGTGCGAGAGCAGCGCCCACGGGTCGAACGCCCCGCCGGCGTCGCCGAACGTCGGCCAGTAGGTCGGGACGTCGCGCGCCCAGAGCCCGTCGAAGCCGAGGCCCTCGGCGCGTTCCGCGAGCCGGATCTCCTCGGCGGGATCCGGCGTCCCGCCCCGCTCGCCGGTCAAGGGGAACCCGAGCCCGAACGTGAGCTCGTCGTCGCCGAACAGCCGCCGGAATCCGGCGTTCGCGTGGCCGCCGCGGTCCTGCGAGTCGCGATCGGTCATCGAAGCGTCCCTCCGTCGGAGTTGCGTCTGTGGGCCGAGTGGCGTCTCGATCGGCGCGCGAGCGTGACGACGATCGCCGCGCCGACGGCGACGGTCCCGCCGGCGGCGGCGAACGTGAGCGGGTACCCGAACGCCGCGAGCCAGCCGCCGGCGATCCCGCCGATCCCGCCGCCGACCGCCACGAGGGCGCCGTACGCGCCGAGCGCCTCTCCCCGTATCGCGGGCGGCGCGAGCCGGGTGACGAGCGCCGCGGCGGTCACCGCGATCGCGGCCCAGGTGACGCCGATCGCCGCGAAGACGACGCCGGTCGCGCCCAGCGCGAGGAGGGTGCCGCCGCCGGCGACGCCCACGACCGCGACCGTCGGCAGCGCGATGCTGCGCCCGAGCAGCGCGCCGGCGTGCACCTCGTACACGCCGTACGCCTCGGAGAGGCGGCCGGCACGCCCGAAGAAGGCGGCGGCCGCGGCGTTCAACGCGAAGTACAGCGCGAAGGTCTCGCTCGCCCCGAAGCCGACCTCGGAGAGGTACGCGGGCAGCGGCGCGAAGAACACGCCGAAGCCGGTGAACACGACGAGAACCGCCGCGAAGTACGCCGCCAGCGTCGGCGAGAAGCGCTCGACGAGCACTCGCGGATGGAGTCCCCGGGGGTCGAATCGAGCGAGGGTGAACGGGAAGGCGGCGCCGCGGACGTTGAACCGCGCCGCCTCCCGGACGCGGCGGCGGAGACGCGCGGGACTCGGTTCGGACGCGGTCCCGGAGTCCGGCGGGAGGGCTCGCGCGGCCAGCGCGAGACCGGCGGCGGCGCTCGCGGCGCACACGAACAGGAACGCCCGCTGGGCGGTGACCGGATCGTACCGCAGCGACACGCCAGCGGTGACGGCGAACCCCAGTCCGAGGCCGGCCGCCCAACCGATCCCCTGATACTCGTTCAGTCGGGCGATGACCGCGGTCCACCGGTCCTCGGGCTCACCGGCGACGGCGAGCAGCGTGAGAACCGGCCCGGCGGCCGCGAACCCGAGCCACAGCAGCGCGTTGGCGGCGATGACGAGGGGGACGCTTTCGACGATCGGAATGACTGCCGTCGTGACGGTCGCGACGGCGAGCGCCCCGAGGACGAACGGCCGGCGCTTCCCCGTCTTATCGGCCAAATTGCCGAAGACGAGCGCCCCCGGAACGCCGACGAACGACGCCGTCGAGAAGAGGACACCGAGCACGACCGCCCCGCCGCCCAGTTCGACGACGTACAGGGGGACGACGAGCGACGCGCCGCCGAACGCCACCGCAGCGAGCCCCCACGCGAACAGCCAGCTTCTGCCCATGGCGCCGTCACGTAGCGGGGACGGATGAAAGCGCGGGACTCACTCGCCGCCGGCGACCCGCTTCGCGACCCGGTCCCGGTCGGTCCGGATCCGATCGACAAGTTCCCCGATCTGTGCCAACACGGGGCGATTCGGCCCCTCGGTCGACCCGTACAGGTACTCGTGGAACGACTGGTTGTCCGCTCCATCCCCGGGGGCGTCGACGGTCATCGGCGGGTCGTTGAGCGTGTGCTGGCGCTCGACGGCGACCTCGTCGACCTCGTCTTCGAGTTCCTCGAGGCGCCGCCAGACGTCGATCGCGGCGTCGGTCCCGTCCCCGTTCATCCCATCGAGGTGTTCGAGGAGCCGGCGGCGGCGACGGTCAACGCGGTTCAGATCGGTCTCGTACCGGGATAGCGCGTCGATCTCCGCGCCGATCGCGTCTGCCAGCGACGACCGGGCGTCGGCCGCCTGCCGGCTCCGCCGCACCAGCGCCGACTGTGCTCCGGCCGAGAGGGTCCCGTTAGCGGCCAGCGCGGTCGCCGTGTCGGGACCCAACTCGGCGGCGAGGCTCTCCGGGATCGTCTCGTCGTACTCCTCTCTGTAGTGGGGCAGCGACATCACCGTGTCCCGGTACGCCGCGAGTACACGCCGGAGTCTGACGTCATCGATCCCGTTCCCGCCGTTGCCCGCAGAGACCGTGCGAACCGTGGCCATCGGTCCGTTGAGCGACGACGCGGTCGACGAGGCGGGCGCGGGATCGAACCCGGAGACGCGCTCCGCGAACTCCTCGAAGGCGGCGCGCTCGTCGAGGACTCGCCGCCGTTCGCTGCGGCAGTCGTCCTTGGCGTCGCGGACGTAGGCGAGCGCGACGAGTGCGACGACGCCCGTGATAACGAGCGCGGTGACGACGCCGGGCTCGCTCGCGGTCGCGGTGAGGTCACAGGAGAGGCTGGTACACTCCGCCGTCGCCGGCTCCACGTCTTGGATCCGGAGGACCCCCGCTGCCCCTGGCCTCGAACTCATTGTATCCGTTAACACGACACACGTACAAAGCGTTTATGGCGGATGTCGCTCCCTGAAACGGCGGTTCCCGAATCCGACGGGGCACTACGGTCTCGGCGACGGCGGGTGGGTCGCCGTCGTCACGACTACTCGGCGACGCCGTCGTCGGTGATCACGGTGTCGATCATCCCGATCGGTGTCGCGTCGTAGCTCGGGTTCTCGATCGTCACGTCCTCGACGGGTTCGCGCATCACCTCGACCGCGTCGCGGAACTCGTTTTCGAACCGGAACTCCTCGATCTGCTTCGCGCCGGAGCCGATCGCGGTCACCGGCACGCCGAGTTCGTGAGCGGTGACGACGAGCGGGAACGTCCCGACGCGGTTGTAGTACGTGCCGCCGGTCATACACGTGATCCCGAGGAGGACGCGGTCGCAGTCGCGGAGTGCGTACCCCATCGCGCTGTCGACCACCATCCGGGTGTCGACCCGCGCGATGCCGGCGAGCACACGGGCAGTCTTCCGGCCGAGGGTGCGCGGGCGCGCCTCCGTGACGTACACCGTCAGGTGGGCGCCGTCGCGGGCCGCGTTCTCGATCGACTCCAGCACCGTCGTCGAGTAGTCGTGGACCAGCAGGGTGTCGCCGTCCTCGATGTGTTCGGCCGCGTTGGCGGCGGCCTTCCCCTTCGCCGTCTCGATGTCGTCGGCGACGCGATCGATGGTCTCTTCGAGGCGCTGTTTGGCGTCCTCGACGCTCGTCGCCTCGCCGATGATGGAGCGCTCGACGTCGCGCATCGCGTTGTGAAGCGCGGCGTGGGAGGGGTTCGATCGGCGCAACACCCCCGCGTTGTGTTCGAGGTCGCGCTCGAACTCGTCGACCGTCCTGTACTCTCGATCGAGTAAGTCCGCGAGCGCCCGCGTCGCCTTCACGGCCACCGCCGACGTGCTGTGTGTCCGCATCGCCCGGATCTCGGCGACCGTCTCGTCAATCATACCATACGGATGGGTGCCCCAATTCAAAGGGGTTCCGGGGTCTCGTCGGGCGAAGAGCGCGAGCCCGATCGACCGAGAAACACGCTGCCACAACACATCTGCGGTGGGCGTGCGCCTGCGAACGCCCACCGGGCGCGAGCAGCCCGCGCGAGGGAGTCGCGAACGACGTGGGCGACCGGAGGGAGCCCCCGAGTGAGCGACGAGGCTGGGGAGGCGTGAGGCTGTGGTTGCGGTGCGGACGGGTGGGACTCAAAGGGGCAGTCGCGAGGACGAAGCACGGCGACGGAAGCAGCGTGGCGCTACGCGCCACGGGCAGCCGGCGGCGAAGCCGCCGGCGACACCGCAGCGAGGGAGCGACAGCGACCGACCGAGGAGCGCACCGAGCCGCGCGAGCCGTCGCGGCTGGGGCTCTGGAGGTGTTCCCCGCCGATCCGTCGGCAATTACTCATAAGTGAGCGGCTGGAACTTTGGAGGCGTACCCTACTGATCCAGCGTCAACGATTTATAAATAGACGAACCAGAGAACGAGTCGACGAACGGGGAACACACCAGGTGCCAGAACGAAACGCGAACCAGAACGCCGGACAGAGACGTCTCAGGCGTACTTCGCGACGACGTTGAGCACGTCGTCGAGTTCGTCGCCGTCGAGCGAGTAGCGCTCCTGGGCGAACACCGAGCGCAGCTCGGTGCGGTCCTCGGGCAGGAGGTCCGCGATCTTCACCGCGGTCGGCAGGTCGATCTGTTCGAGCTCGGTCAGCTCCTCGACCAGCTCCCGGGACTCGTCGGCGTCGAGGTGCGCGAAGCGGTTGACGTGCTCGATCGCGCGGGCGAGCTCGTAGCGCAGGTCGCGGTCATCGTCGTCCGCGCGCTCCGCTTCGATCTCCACGAGGATCTCCTTCGCCTCGGAGGTGGTGACGTACTCCTCGTCGAGCTTCTCTTTAAATATCGTCATCTCGGTTCAGTTCTGCTGTGCGCTCATGTGGGCGGCGGTGACGATGAGCGTCTTCGTCTTGCCGCCGTCCGGAATCTCGACTTTGAACGCGGCGCCCTGCTTGCCCGTCACGGTGCCGGTGCGACCGTCGAAGCGCGGGTGGAAGCGGCCCTTCTGAACGCTCGGGTCGATCTTGAGGTGGACCTGCGACCCCTCCTCGAACTCCTGGATCGCTCGCTGCGGCGGCGACGTGCCGCGGTCGCGGGGTTTGTTCGAGAGCTTGTCGCGGGTCGCCTTCTGGGGCCCATTGGAACTCGGCATGGTCTTGGGCGTCCTTCCGCTGCCGCGGTTATAAATGGTGCGTTACGGGCCTCGACCGGGAGGCGGTACCACACCGGCTGTGGGGCGGTTTCGCCGCCGGCGCTGCACCGGCGCCACAGCGGCGCCGCCCCGCCGCCGGACATGAGTGCCCGTCGCTCTGATTGCCCGTCGCTCCGGCTGACCCCGCGTCTGTCGACCACGAAACAACCCCACGCGACTCCCCCTTTCGAAAGGGCTAATCCGCTGACTGCCTACCATCTTTCTAATGAGTCACCAGCTGCCGGACGTCCAGGCGTCGGCGCCCGACGTCACCGTCGGGCTCTCGCAGGTCGGCGTCACCGGCGTCGAGAAGCTCGTCAAACTCGCGCGCGGCGACAAGCGACCGATCGTCCTCATGGCGGAGTTCGAGGTGTTCGTCGACCTCCCGAGCGGTCGCAAGGGGATCGACATGTCCCGGAACCTCGCGACGATCGACGAGATCTTAGAGGAGATCACCCGCGAGGAGGCGTACCGCGTTGAGGAGGTCTGCGGCGACGCCGCGGAGCGACTCTTAGAGAAGCACGACTACACCACCACCGCCGAGGTGTCGATGACGGCGGAGCTCGTCACCCGCGAGGACACGCCGGCGTCCGGGATCGAGACGCAGAGCACGTCGACGATCGTCGCCAGCGCGACCGCGACCGAGGAGGGCACCCGCGAGGAGATCGGCGCCGAGGTCACGGGGATGACCGTCTGCCCCTGCTCGCAGGGGATGAGCGAGTCCCGCGCCCGCGACAAACTCGCCGACTTGGGCGTCGACGAGGAGACGACCGAGGAGTTCTTAGACGCCGTCCCGCAGCCGGGCCACTCCCAGCGCGGCCACGCCACCCTGACCGTCACCACCGACGGCCACCCCGAGATCGACCTCCGCGACGTGATCGACGTCGCTCGCGACTCGATGAGCGCCCGGATCTACAACATGGCGAAGCGGCCCGACGAGGACCACATGACCTACGAGGCCCACGCCGACGCGAAGTTCGTCGAGGACTGCGTCCGCGCCCTCGCTGAGGGCACCGTCGACGAGTTCGGCCATCTCCCGGACGACGCCGTGATCCACATGAAGCAGTCGAACGACGAGTCGATCCACCAGCACAACGCCCACGCCGAGCGAGAGGTCCGGATGGGCGACCTGCGGGACGAACTCGACGCGACGTAAGCGTTCACGCCCCCTTCGCTGAACGGGTCCCCCCTTATCCGAACGTCAGCGGATCCGCCTCCCCCCACTGCGGCTCGAACTCCTCGCTCACGCTCGCCGCGAACTCCGCGTCCTTCACGTCGATCATCGCGAACGGCTCGTCGCCGGAGAGCGGATGCGGCACCTCGATACACACCTCGATCCCGTCGAAGACGGAGAAGGTCCCGTCGACGCCGGCGGTCGTCCGCACCTCGAACCCCTCCATGTCGGAGAGGTCGGCGGTGTACCGCCGACCGACGCTCCGCGGGAGCGCGTCCACCGTCTCCGGCGACAGCAACACCCGGATCTCCACCCCACGGTCCAACGCCGCTTCCAACTCGTCGGTCACTTGCTCTCCGATCGTCCCGAGGTCGAAGCCGGTCGCGGGCGCGCCGGCGACGACGACCATCCGGCGCTCGGCGGCCGCGATCCGTTCTAGGAGGAGGTCGGTGGCGTCCTCCGCGCCGACGGCGGCGGTCCAGAACTGCCCGTCGACGGGCTCGCCCGCGTCGAGTTCCGTCGAGAGGTCGTCGACCACTTCCTCGTACTGTTCCGCTTGGGTCTCCAGTTCCTGTTTCTTCTCCTCTAACAGCCGATCCAGCGCGGCGTCCGGCTCCACCGCCGCGTACTTCTTCGGTCGGCTCGCCGCCTGACTCCGGACCAGGTTGTGCTGTTCCAAGCTGTTGAGCACGTCGTACACCCGTCCCATCGGGACCTCGCTGGCCCGCGACAGGTCCTTCGCCGTCGTCGGCCCGGTACGCAGGAGCGCGCGATAGGCCCGGGCCTCGTACTCGGAGAGACCCAGATCGCGGAGAGATGCCATACCGCCCCATCCGTCGGAACCCGTATAAACACGTCGACGGTTTACACGTCCCGCCGGTGGTCGCCCGACACACTCCCTCCCGTCGGATAACCGGATATTTCGGGCGGATAAGAGCTTCTCACGCTGGAAATATCTCTGGTCGGATCGCTATTCGACCGTCTCGGCGACTCGCGACATCAACTCGTCAGGCGTTTCCGCCGGCTCGGAGGCGCTGTCGCCGGCGAGCACGACCGCCGAGCCCGCCGGAACCGATCGGGGGGCGGGAGCCTCCTCGCGGTGAGCGTTCGGGACGACGACCTTCTCGTGGTCGGCGACCCGCCACGCGGCGCGGTGGAGGTCGCTGCCCGGCTCGTCGCCGACCGCGACGACGGTGGTGCCGCGGAGGAGCCGTCCCGCGAGGCTGCCGTACCCGGCGACCTGCACGCTCAGTCGCTCGGTCGCGCCCGCGAACGACTCGGCGGTCTCGCGGGCGACCGTCTCGTAGCGCTCTTCGCCCGTCACCGCCGCCAGATCGAGCAGCGCGGTCGCCATCTCCACGTTGCCGTCGAGCGGGCGGAAGGGACGGTCGAGTAACCCCGCGCCCGACCGCGCCCCGTCGACGAAGGAGCCGTCGACCCGGAGCCGGTCTATTGCTCGGTCCGCGACGGCCCGGGCGACGTCGGCGCCCTCGCCGAACACCCCGGCGGCCCGGGTGTACGCGCTCACGACGCGGGCGGCGTCGGCGAGGAGGTCCGTCTCCCCGACCTCGTCGCTCCCGCGGTAGTGGGTCACCGCCCCGCTCTCGACGTCGATCAGGTCGCGTTCGAGCCCGTCGAGGATCCGCTCGGCGTACTCCCGCGCGCGCTCGTCGTCGGTGTACGCGGCGACCGCGAGCAGCGCGTCGGCCGCGAGCGCGTTCCCGCCCGCGAAGACGGTCAGGTCACGGCGGGGCGAGTCGAGTTCCTCCCGATCCGCGGCGGCGGCGGCGTAGTAGGCGCGCCCGAGCCCCGGGCCGACGCTCCCGCCGACGCCGTAGCCGGTCCAGAGGTCGTCTGTGAGGAACTCGACCGCGTCGGTCGCGGGCGTGAGGTACGCCTCGTCGCCCGTGTAGAGGTAGGCGTTCGCGAACGCGCGAGTGACGGCGGCGTTCGTGTCGATCGGCTTCTCGTAGGCCACGTCCCCCCAGTCGGGCGTCCCCGCGAACCGGAAGAAGCCGCCGGCCACGTCGTCGGCGAGGTGGTCGCGCACCGCGTCGAGCGTGCGGAGGGCGCGGTCGCGGTCGCGCTTCAGCGCGAACTCGACGGTCCGGGGAAGCGGGAACTTCGCGTCCGACCCCCACCCGGCGTACTCGGCGTCGTACTTCGCCTCGATCTGTCCGGCGAGGTGACTCTCGATCGCGTCCGTCACTTCCCCGCTCGGCGGGAGATCGGCGTCGAGCGCGCGGGGGACCCGGCCCGCCGCTCGCCCCTTGTCGGCCCACATCTGTCGGACCGATTCGAGCACCTGTCGCATCCCGTCCACGTCGAGGTAGCCCGCACCGGTGAGCAGTTCCCCCTCGGGCGTGAGGAAGGCGGTCGTCGGGAACCCGCCCATGTTGTACCGCTCGCGAACCCGCGGGTGGCGGTCCACGTCGACGCGGATCGGAACGAACCCCTCGTTGACGTTGGCGGCGATCCGCGGCTCCGCGTAGGTGATCGCGTCCATCTCGTGACAGCCCTCACACCACGTGGCGGAGAGGGACAGCAGGACCGGGCAGTCCCGCTCGTCGGCCTCGGCGAAGGCCTCGGCGCCCCAGTCGCGCCACTCGACGTGCGTCTCGTCGGTCATACAGATAGTCGGACCGGGCGGTGGGTAAGCGCTTCGAGACCGGTCGCTGAGCGTGGATCGATCCGAAAAGGAGGAGGGCACCGGTCGGTTCGACGGCGATACGATTCGGCGGGCGCGCCGGCCTCAACGCTTGTAGTCGTGGCCGAGCGCGAGCGCGAGGGCGTTCGCGAACAGCAGACCGACGAACAGCAGACCGGGAGTGCCTTCGAGCCCCATGTAGAGGAGCACGGGGTACGCAGCCGGGATGGCGATCGCCGCCCAGAAGGCGGCGGCCTTCATCGTGCCGGTCATCAGCCCGGCGACCTGCTGGCGGGAGGCGATACGCGTTGGAGCGGGGGTTGACATGGACACCTCTCGCTACGACGGGCGACCCCATATAGCCCGCACAGGGTTCGGGGGATTTCACCACGTTTTCCCCGGCCCGGTGACGTTTTAAAACGGCCTTAGAACCGTTCTTATTCTTCATCGAGCGCGTTCATTCTTTTTCACCTGATCGACGACGATCGTCGAAATGGGGATTCGATCGGCGGCGACGAGGGGTCGGCTCCGGCGCCCGATCAACGACGGCGCCCGATCAACGACGGCGCTCGGCCAGCGGCGACGCCGGCGTAACTCAGAGAGTCGTTTGAGCCTACGGGAAGCCCTTATATAGGGCCGTCGTAGCGACGACCGTCATGACCGAACTCACGCGCCGAACGGCGATCTGCGGCATCGGGACGGGAAGCGTCGTCGCGCTCGCCGGCTGCACCGACGAGGGTGCCCCGGGCGTGGGAGACGGCGGCGACGGAAGCGACGGAGGCGACGGAGGCGACGACGGCGACGGCGGCGGATCCGGGGTCACCGACACGGCGGTCCGGCAGGCCGGCGGCGCGCTCACCGGTCCCGCGTGGGACCGCGAGTCGCGTCGCGGCTTCTGTACGCTGGCCACCGAGGCCGACGAGGTCCGGTGGCTGTTCGACGACGCCCCGGCGGAGGTGCGGGAGTTCGTCGAGGCGACCGACTTCTCGGCGTCCGTGCTCGCGTACGTCGAGTCGGTCGGCCCCACCACCTGCCACGACCGGATCGCGTTCGACGACGTGGACGTCGAGGGCGGGACGCTCGCCGCGGACGCGACCGTCGAGAACACCGCCGCGGACGACGAGGCCTGCGGCGAAGCGATCACCTTCTCCGGCGCGCTCCTCCGGGTCACCGCCGACCCGCTGCCGGATTCGCTCCGGCTGTCGGTGACGAACGGCTGGGGCGAGACCGCGGAGCTGACCGGCGAGGACGGCCTCGTCGACCCCGACGCGCTGCCCGGCGGCGTCCGCCCCGACGGCGACCCCCCGAACGTCCCCGCCTCGTTCGAGTGCGATGACGAGGGGTTCCAGCGCCACCCGCAGTGGTACGAGGGCGGGGTCAACTGGGGCGGCGGCGGAGGCGCTGGCAGCGACGCGGGCGGCGACGGCCCGCTCGCGATTCGGGCGGTGATCCCGGACGACGACCCGGCCTCCGAGCCGATGGCGATCGGTCGCGGGACTGCCTTCCGGATCGAACTGACGAACGTCTCAAGCCGCGAGGCCTACGTCGGCAATCAGGGGAAGTACAACCTCGAACTTCGGACCGAGGCCGGATGGACCGAGATCCGCGGCGGCGACGAGGGCGCCACGTTCGGATACACCGACGAGGCGATCGGCGTTCGGCCGGGCGAGACGCTCACCTGGGAGTTCGAGATGACCGAATCCGGGCTCGTCGCAAACGGCCCCCACGCCGACGTCCTCCGGGTCTGTCCCGACTTGGTGCCGGGCCGCTATCGGTTCGTCTTCTTCGGCGCCGCCGACGTCGCGGTCGCGTTCGACTACGTCGGGTAGTGCGGTCGCATACACGCAAGGTAGCGCGGTCGGGTACGGGCCGTCGTCGAAGCTCCACGGAAACCGGCTTCCCGCGCGGCGGGAACCGTGACCGCTTCCAGTAGCTTTTACCCGGCCTCGCGGGAACGCGCACGTATGAGCGAAGACTACCGCACGGAGGAGGACAGCCTCGGAGAGATGCAGGTGCCGTCGGACGCCTACTGGGGCGCGCAGACCCAGCGCGCCGTCGAGAACTTCCCCGTCTCGGGGATCGGAATGAGCCGCCGGTTCATCCGCGCGCTCGGCGTCGTCAAGAAGGCCGCCGCGCAGGCGAACCGCGACCTGGACCTCATCGACGACGACACCGCGGAGGCGATCGTCGCCGCCGCCGACGAGGTGATCGCCGGGGAACACGACGACCAGTTCCCCGTCGACGTGTTCCAGACCGGCTCCGGCACCTCCTCGAACATGAACGCCAACGAGGTCATCGCCAACCGCGCCGCCGAGATCGCGGGCGCGGAGATCGGCGACCGCGTCGTCCACCCGAACGACCACGTCAACTACGGTCAGTCGTCCAACGACGTGATCCCCACCGCGATGCACGTCGCCGCACTCGAAGCGGTCGAGAAGGACCTCGTGCCGGCCCTCGAAACGCTCCACGCCGAACTGGAGGCGAAGGAGACCGAGTTCGACGGCGTCGTCAAGACCGGTCGGACGCACCTGCAGGACGCCACGCCGATCCGACTCGGCCAGGAGTTCAGCGGGTACCGGACGCAGACTGCGAAGGGCATCGAGCGCGCCGAGACCGTCCAGTCGAACCTGCGCGAACTCGCCTTAGGCGGCACCGCTGTCGGCACCGGGCTCAACACCCATCCCGAGTTCCCCGAACTCGCCGCGGAGTACATCTCCGACGAGACGAACACGACCTTCCGCGAGGCCGACAACCACTTCGAGGCGCAGGCCGCCCACGACGCGATGAGCGAGGCCCACGGCGCGCTCCGCACGATCGCGGGCAGCATGAACAAGATGGCCAACGACCTCCGCCTGCTCGCCTCCGGTCCCCGGAACGGGCTCGGCGAGGTCGAACAGCCCGAGAACCAGCCCGGCTCCTCGATCATGCCCGGGAAGATCAACCCGGTCGTCGCCGAGTCGGTCAACCAGGTCCACAAGCAGGTCGTCGGCAACGACGCCGCCGTCTCCGCCGGCGCCGCCCGCGGCGAGATCGACCTGAACCTTTATAAGCCGGTCATCGCGCACAACTTCCTCGAATCGGCGGAGCTGCTGTCGAACGCCGCGGCGACGTTCGGCGAGCGCTTCGTCGCGAAGCTGGAGGCCAACGAGGAGCACTGCGAGACGCGCGTCGAGCAGTCGATGGCGCTCGCGACCGCGCTGAACCCGGCTATCGGCTACGACAAGGCCTCCAAGGTCGCGAAGACGGCCCTCAAGGAGGGCAAGAGCGTCCGCGAGGCCGCCGTCGACGCCGGCTACCTCACCGAGGAGGAGGCCGACGAGGTCCTCGATCCCGAAGCGATGACGCACCGCGTCATCCTCGGCGACGACGACTGAGCGGCGCCGAGGGAGAGCGATCGAGGCGGTGAGTAGGGATCAGCGATCGAGGCGGTGAGTGGGGATCAGCGATCGGGATCGGCAGAACGCTTTTGACGAGCGGGAGAGTGTGAGTGTCACACATGGCCGACCATGACTTGCAAGCCGATCAGGAACCGCTGAAGAGAGAGTACGAGAAGAACCCCGAGGCGGCCCAGATCACGCTGTCGGCGACCGGCGAGGAGCAGGGCGACGCGCGGTCGTGTAGCGTGGACATCGGGCGGGCGATCTACGAGGCGGAGTTACACGAGGGCGCCGGCGGCCCCGGCGGGGGCGCCTGCTCGGGCGACCTCCTGTTGGGCGCGCTGGCGGCGTGCTCCCAGTTGACCGCGCAGGCCGTCGCCGAGAGCTTCGGCGTCGACGCCGATATCAGCGTCGACGCCAGCGGCGACCTCGACCTCCGCGGGACGATGGGCGTCGACGACGACGTCCAGGTCGGGTTCGAGGACCTCCGTCTCGACGTCACCGTCGACGGCGACGTCGACGAGGACACCCGCGCGGCGCTTCAGAAGTACACCGAGAAGTACTGCGTCGTCTACCAGACGCTGGCGGACCCCCCGGACGTCGAGACAAACTGGACGTTCGACTGACGGAGACGCCCCGCATCGGCGCCGCCCGTCGATCGGCGCCAGCCGGCCGCGCGAGCCGAATCGGCACAATTTAAGCCGGAGTCTCCCGCCCTTCGAAACGGATGAAACTACACGAACATCAAGCGAAGACTATCTTCGCCGACGCCGGGATCCCGGTACCGGACTCTCGGCTCGCGACCACCGTCGACGAGGCGCTCGACGCGGTCGACGATATCGGCTACCCGGCCGCGATCAAGGCGCAGGTCCACGTGGGCGGCCGCGGCAAGGCCGGCGGGATCAAGATCGCGACCGACCGCGACGAGGCCGAGCAGTACGCGGAGGAGATCCTCGGAATGGACCTCAAAGGGTACACCGTCGACTCCGTGCTCGTCGAGGCGGGCGTCGACTTCGTCGACGAACTGTACGTCGGCGTCACGATGGACCGCGGCGAGGGCAAACCGGTCCTGATGGTCTCGACCGAGGGCGGCGTGAACATCGAGGAGGTCGCCGAGGAGAACCCCGACGCGATCGCCCGCGAGCACGTCGACCCCGCGTTCGGGCTCCACCCGTACCAGGCCCGGAAGGTCGTCTACGAGGCCGGCGTCGACGCCGACGTGGCGCTCGACGTGGCCTCGATCCTCTCGACGCTGTACGACCTGTACGAGGAGAACGACGCCTCGGAGATCGAGGTCAACCCCGTCATGATCACGGGCGACCGCGACGTGATCGCCGCGGACGCCGTGATGAACATCGACGAGGACGCGCTGTTCCGCCAGCCCGACCTCGCCGAGATGGCCGAGGAGTCCTACGAGGACGACCTCGAACGCAAGGCCGGCGAGTACGGCTTCGACTACGTCCGCCTCTCCGGGAACGTCGGCATCATCGGCAACGGCGCCGGGCTCGTGATGACGACGCTCGACCTGGTCGACTACTACGGCGGCTCGCCCGCCAACTTCCTCGACATTGGCGGCGGCGCGAAGGCCGAGCGCGTCACGCAGGCGCTCGACATGGTCTTCTCCGACGAGAACGTCGACGCCGTCGTCTTCAACATCTTCGGCGGGATCACCCGCGGCGACGAGGTCGCCAGGGGGATCAACGAGGCCCTCGAACAGTTCGACGAGATTCCCAAAAAGGTGGTCGTCCGGCTCGCCGGCACGAACGCCGAGGAGGGGATGGAGATCCTGAACACGGACCTCGTGGAAGTCGAGGAGACGCTGGAGGACGCGGTCCAGCGCGCGGTCGCGAACGCCGAGGAGGTGACCCAATGAGCATTTTCGTCGACGACGACACCAGAGTGGTAGTGCAGGGTATCACCGGCGGGGAAGGCAAGTTCCACGCCGGCCAGATGATCGAGTACGGCACCAACGTCGTCGCCGGCGCGGTGCCCGGTAAGGGCGGCCAGGACGTCGACGGCGTCCCGGTCTACGACACCGTCGACGAGGCCGTCGAGGCCGAGAACGCGGACGCCTCCGTCATCTTCGTGCCGCCGGCGTTCGCCGCCGACGCGATCTTCGAGTCGCTCGACACGGACCTCGACCTGGCGGTCGCGATCACCGAGGGGATCCCGACCCAGGACATGGCGAAGGTGAACAAGCGCCTGAGCGAGACGGACACGCGTCTGCTGGGCCCGAACTGTCCGGGCATCATCACGCCCGGCGAGGCGAAACTCGGCATCCTCCCCGGCAACATCTTCTCCGACGGGAACGTCGGGCTCGTCTCCCGCTCCGGCACCCTGACGTACCAGGTCGTCGACAACCTCACCGAGCGCGGCATCGGCCAGACGACCGCCATCGGCATCGGCGGCGACCCGATCATCGGCACCTCCTTCATCGACGCCTTAGAGGCGTTCGAGGCCGACGACGAGACCGATGCCGTCGTGATGTGCGGCGAGATCGGCGGGGAGGACGAGGAGCAGGCGGCGAAGTTCATCGGCGAGCACATGGACACGCCGGTCACCGGCTTCATCGCCGGGCGCACGGCCCCGCCGGGCAAGCGCATGGGCCACGCCGGCGCCATCGTCTCGGGATCCGGGACGGGCACGGCGCAGTCGAAGATCGACGCGCTCAACGACGCGGGCGTCCCCGTCGGTGACACCCCCGAGGAGGTCGCCGACCACGTCGAAGAGTTCCTGTAGGTCAGTTGTGAGGAGCGCAATAACGGCGTAGACGCTCCTCAACGCCCGTTTCGGCGCTGTTCTCAGTTTCGGTTATTAGGACGAAAGGTAAAATTACCCGGTAGAGTGAGTCGTACCTATGAATACCGATCCCGCGGCCGGTCGGAACGAACCGGGGGCCGACGCCTTCCGGGGGTCGGAGCCGGCCGGGGGCGGGCCGCGCCGAGTGCTCCTCGTCGACGACGAGCCTGGCGCCGCCGACCTCGCGGCCACGCACGTCGAGCGCCTCGTCGACGGAGTGGAGACGGTGGCGCGGACCTCGTCGGCGGACGCGCTCGCGGTCGTCCGCGAGGAGCGCGTCGACTGCGTCGTCAGCGACTACAACATGCCCGACACCGACGGGCTCGAACTCCTCGAAGCCGTCCGGGAGATCGACTGCGGACTCCCGTTCGTGCTGTTCACCGGTCGGGGGAGCGAGGAGATCGCGAGCGAGGCGATCTCCGCGGGCGTCACCGATTACCTCCAGAAGGGCGTCGGTCGCGACCGCTACGAGATGCTCGCGAACAGCGTCGCGAACGCCCTCGACCGCCGCCGGGCCGAGCGTGACCTCGGTGTGGTGAACGCGAAGGTCACCGCGATCCACGAGTTCGCGACCGAGGTGTCCGGAGCCGAGAGCGCAGACGCGGTGTTCGAGCGCGTCGTCGAGGCCGTAGAAGGTATCTTGGCGTTCGATCGCTGTGTCTCCATGCGCCGGCGCGGCGACCGGCTCGTCCCCGCGGCGCTCTCGGCGAACGTCGGCGAGGACGAGGTCAGAACGCTCGACCTCGGCGAGGGGGTCGTCGGGACCACCGTCGCCGACGAGCGGACCATCGTCGTCGACAATCTCAGCGTCGACGTCGACGCCCCCGCCGGCGCGGAGGAACTGGCCGATCCGGTAACCGACGACATCCGCTCGGTGATCAGCGTTCCGATCGGGACGTACGGGGCGTTTCAGGCCGTTTCCGACGGGTACGCCTCGTTCGACGAGGGGGACGTGGAGTTCGCCGAGCTGCTGGCCGCCCACGCCGCCGACGCGCTCGAACAGATCGAGACGGAGACCGAACTCAGGGCCGAGCGCGACAGACTCTCCGCGCTGTTCGAGGATCTCCCGCTCCCAGTCGTCAGAACCGCGCCCGCAGCGGGCGGTGACTGTCGAATCGACGCCACCAACGAGGCGTTCGAGGAGACGTTCGGGTTCTCCGACACGGACCACGGCTACCGGGAGATCCGCGACGCGATTATCCCCGAGAACCACGAGCGCGTCGACGCGGACGGAGTCTTCAAAGACGGCGATCCGATCCGGCGGGAGGTTCGCCGACAGACCACGGACGGGGTCCGCGATTTCATCCAGAACGTGATTCCGGTAACCAGATCGGACGAGACGGTCGTCTACACCGTCTACGCCGATATCGGCGAGCAGAAGCGCGTCGAGCGAACCCTTCGACGACTCCACGAGACGACCCGCGAGATGCTTCGCGGCGGGGATCGCGAGGAGATCTCGACGCTCGCCACGCGAGCGGCGATCGACATCCTCGAGTTCCCGAGCAGCGGGGTTCGGCTGTACGACCCGAACACCGAGACGCTGTTGCCGACCGCGATCAGCGAGGAAGCGACGGCGGCGCTCGGCGAGCGGCCCGCCTTCGGCCCCGAAAACGGTCGAGTATGGGAGGCGTTCGAGACCGGCGAGCCGGTCGTCGTCGACGACCTCGACGCGGTCGAGACCGCTGTCGGCTACGGCGAACACCGGAGCCTGCTCGCGGTCCCGCTCGGCGATCACGGCGTGATGCCGCTCGGCTCCCGCGACCCCGGGTTCTTCGACGACACCGCGATACAGCTGGCGCGGGTGCTCGGTGCGAACGTCACCGTCGCGCTCGACCACGCCCAGCGCACGGCGCAGCTCCGCGACCGCGATCGGGAGCTCCAGCGGGAGATCGACCGGTTGGAGAAGTTCGCCGGACTCGTCTCCCATGACCTTCGGAACCCGCTCAACGTCGCCATGGGTCGGCTCGAACTCGCGCGGGCGAACGTCGACGACGGCGACGCGCTCGACGAGATCGACCGGGTCGCGGGCGCCCACGGCCGGATGGGGGAACTCATCGACGACCTCCTCGCGCTGGCGCGACAGGGCCGGACCGTCGACGAGGTGGAGTCGGTCTCGCTCGCCGACGCGGCAGCGCGGGCGTGGCGAACCGTCGACACCGAGGACGCGACGCTGGATCTGCCCGAGAGATCGCTCGCGATCGAGGCCGACTCGGAGCGGCTGCGCACCCTACTGGAGAACCTGTTCACGAACAGCGTCGAGCATGGCTCGACTAGCAGCCGGACGGAGTCCGGCGACAGCGTCGAGCACGGTCGTTCGAGAGACGGCGATGTCGTCTCTCGTGATGACGAAAATTCCGGGGCGGAGTTTTCGAACCACTCGACGAACAGTCTGGCAGCGCCCGACGACAGCGCGGAACACGCGACCGACTCGACACCCGCTCCCGACGGCGTCACGGTCAGCGTCGGCGCGCTCCCGGACGGCTTCGCCGTCACCGACGACGGCGACGGCTTCGACATCGATCCCGACGAGGCGATCGAGTACGGGACGTCGAGCGACCCCCGCGGGACGGGGTTCGGACTCGCGATCGTTCGCGAGATCGCGGCCGCCCACGGCTGGGCGTTCGACGCGGTCGACGAGGACGGCGCGCGGTTCGAGTTCCGGACCGACGGCTGATCGGAACCGAGCGCCGCGAGAGGGCCCTATATAAAACGGTCGTGGACGTGCGGGGTCGGCGCACACCCGGGCCACGGTTATGGCCGTTTCGACCGTACGATCCGGGTATGGACGAAGCCACCCGCGAGCTGCTCGAGCCGCTCCCGCCGAGCGCCAAACTGGTCTACTACGTCCTCGACGAGGAGGGCCGGTTCGATCAGACCGGGCTCGCCGAGGAGACCCGCCTCTCGACCCGAACCGTCCGGTTCGCGGTCGAGAAGCTCACCGACGTCGGGCTCGTCGAGGAGGGGCTCTGCCCCAAGGACGCCCGCCGGTCCGTCTACGCGCCCGTCCCTGAGTCGGAGCGGTCGACCGGCTCCGAGCCCGAGGCCGCCTCCGAGCCCGACGCCGAGGCGCCGACGGCGACCGCGGTCGCCGAGGACTGACGCCGACCGGATTTTTCCCTGCGACCCGTCCCTCCCTGCTCCGTCTCTCCCCGATCCGTCGCGTTTTTGCCCGCGCGACCGGTAGTGAGCCCACTCGATGGCGACGTATCACATCGAAACGTACGGCTGTAGTTCCAACCGGGGCGAGAGCCGGGAGATCGAGCGGGCGCTGCGCGACGGCGGCCATCGCCCGGCAGACGGCCCCGAAGACGCGGATGTCGCCATCCTCAACACCTGTACGGTCGTCGAGAAGACCGAGCGGAACATGCTCCGGCGCGCCGAGGAGCTGGAGGAGGTGACCGCCGACCTCGTCGTCACCGGCTGCATGGCGCTCGCACAGGGCGAGACGTTCGAGGAGGCCGGCGTCGACGCCGAGATCCTCCACTGGGACGAGGTTCCCTCCTACGCGCTCAACGGCGAGTGCCCGACGGTCACCCCCGACGCCGAGCCCGTGTTGGACGGCGTCGTCGGCATCCTCCCCATCGCGCGCGGCTGCATGAGTCACTGCTCGTACTGCATCACGAAGTTCGCGACCGGGCGGGTGGACTCCCCGTCGGTCGAGGAGAACGTCGAGAAGGCCCGCGCGCTGGTCCACGCCGGCGCCAAGGAGATCCGGGTGACCGGCCAGGACACCGGTGTCTACGGCTGGGACGACGGCGACCGGAAGCTCCCGGAGCTGCTCGACCGGATCTGCGACATCGACGGCGAGTTCCGGGTCCGGCTGGGGATGGCGAACCCCGGCGGGATCCACGGCATCCACGAGGAGCTGGCCGACGTGTTCGCGAGAAACGAGGAGCTGTACGACTTCATCCACGCGCCGGTCCAGTCGGGATCCGACGACGTGCTCGAAGAGATGCGCCGCCAGCACCGCGTCGAGAAGTTCCGCGAGGTCGTCGCCACCTTCGACGATCGGCTCGACCACTGGACGCTCTCGACCGACTTCATCGTCGGCTTTCCGACCGAGACCGAGGCCGATCACGAGCGCTCGATGGACCTGCTCGCCGAGGTCCGCCCGGAGAAGATCAACGTCACCCGCTTCTCGAAGCGCCCCGGTACGGACGCCGCCGACATGAAGGGGCTCGGCGGGACCGTCAAGAAGGAGCGCTCGAAGGCGATGTCCGAGCTGAAGATGGAGGTCGTCGGCGAGGCGTACGAGTCGATGGTCGGCGAGACCTTCGAGGTGCTCGTCGTCGAGGAGGGCACCGGCGACTCCGTGAAGTGCCGCGACGGCGCCTACCGCCAGATCATCGTCCAGAACGCGACCGACCGCGGCGTCGACGTGGGCGACTTCCTGACGGTCGAGGTGACCGGCCACAACACGGTGTACGCGTTCGGCGACCCGGTCGCGGCGGACGTGCCGACAAATCACAACTCGATCGACGGCGAGTCCGTCTCTTCGGCCTGACCGCACGCGGAGCGTCCACCAGCGGGCGCGCCGTCCCGCGTTCCTCAGCTCTCGTCGCCGACGCCGCCGACCGCCGGACCGCCGTCGTCGGGTGACTCGGCGCGAGCGGGAAGTGTGATTCGAACGATCGCCCCCTGCGGATCGTTGTCCGCGAACTCGACCGCGCCGCCGGATCGAGTCACGGTCCAGTATATCAGCCACAGCCCGAGCCCCTCGGTGTGTTCGAGCGGTGTCTCCTCGGCGTTTTGAAGCGTCCTGTATTCGCTCTCGGGGATCCCTCGACCGGTGTCGGCGATGACGACGCTCGTCGTGCCGTCGTCGTGCCGAAACACGTCGACGCTGATCTCCACGTCAGGGGGGTTGTGCTCGACCGCGTTCCGCAGCGCCTCACCCAGCGCGAGCGGGAAGGTCGGATGCGTCCGCACGAGGCAACTGTCGGGCAAGTCCGTACGGACCGTCGCGTCGGGAGTCTCCGTCAGCAGCTCGGCCACCGCCTCTTCGACGGCGTCGGCGAGATCGAGGGTTTCGAGTCCCCCCGTCCGCGAGATCGACACGATTCGGCGGGTCCGATCGCTCGTCTCGACGAGCCGCTCCAGGTGGTCTCGCACGATCCGCGTCCGCTCCGTGAGGTCCGGCGTCTCGTCTTCATCTCTCTCCACTGCCCCCTCGATCTCCTCCAGATGGCCGAGCGCGACGGAGAGCTCGTTTCGGATGTTGTGACGCAGCACGCGGTCGTTGATCGACAGCAACGTGGTGAGCTCCTGTGCCTCAGTGAGCTGCTCGTCCGCTTGCACCGCGTACAGGCCCCCCCGCGAGCCGACCGCCGACCCGAGGCTGGTGGCGAACGAGATCAGAAACGAGAGTTCGAACACGTGGTGTTCGAGCAGCCAGATGAGCCAGACGACGCCGGCGAGCCCGGCGAACGAAACCGCCGTCGCGGCGCTGATCCGCAGGGCGCGCCACTGGCCGCCGAAGGAAACGTCCCACCGCGGGAGGTCGTATACCGTGTGGAAGACGATGCCGGAGAGGCTTAACACGAGGATAGCCTCAAGCACCGTCCCCAGTCCCTCCCCTTCGAACGCCAGGTGCTGCGTGCCGAGACCGGCACAGAGGATCCCCAATGCGGTGAATCCGTGTCGGGGAGAGATCCGGGAGACCATCAATGGTCGTACCCCGTCACGACGTATATTGGTTTCCCGATATTTCACTGCGCTGGTCGTTTCTCGCTACTCCCCGTCGTAGATCATCTCGACCTCGTCGGCGAAGCGGTCCAAGATGTTCCGTCGCTTCTTCTTCATCGTCGGCGTGAGCAGGTCGTTTTCCTCGCTGAACTCCTCCTCGACGAGCCGGAACTGCTTAATCTGCTCGTACGACTCGAACCCCTCGTTGACGCGGTCGACCTCCTCCTGGAGCCGCTCGCGGACCCGGTCGTCGCGGCAGATCCCCTTGTGGTCGTCGGGGAGGTCGATGCCGCGCGTGTCCGCCCACGCCGCCACCTTCTCGAAGTTCGGGACGATCAGTGCGGAGACGAACTTCCGACCGTCGCCGACCACGACGCACTGCTCGACGAACTCGTTGGCCGCGAACCGGTCCTCGATCGGACCGGGGGCGACGTTCTTGCCGGTCGAGAGCACGAGCAGCTGCTTCGCGCGCTCGCGGAAGGCGACATACCCGTCCGGCCGAAGGTGGACGATGTCGCCGGTGCGGAACCACGGCTCCGCCGCCGCGGCGTCGGAGTCCGGCTCCGCGTCGCCCGTCCCGATGCGATCGCCGGGCGGCGTTCCGACGGTGACGACGTCTTCCGAGAGCTTCTCGGCCTCGACGAACGCCTCCGCGGTCGCGTCCGGGCGGTTCCAGTAGCCGTCGGTCACCTGCGGACCCCGGACGAGCAGCTCGCCCACGTCGCCCGCGAGGTCCGCGACCTCCTCGCCGACGACCGTGTCGTCGATCGCGATCTCGGTGTCGACCACCGGCGGGCCGATGGTGCCGACCTTCGGCTCCTCGGGCGGGTTGACGCTGATGACGGGCGAAGTCTCTGTCAGCCCGTACCCCTCCAGGATGGGCAGGTCCATCGCGTGGTACAGCGCGCACAGCTCCGCCGACAGCGACCCCCCGCCGGAGATGAAGAAGTCGACCTCGCCGCCGAGTGCCTCGCGGACCGACGAGAAGACGAGCCGGTCGGCGACCCTGCGCTTGGCGTCGAGTACCGCGCCCGGGTCGTCGGCCTCGTGGTGGGTCTGTCCCACCCCGACCGCCCACTCGAAGATGCGCTCTTTCACCGGCGACTCGCTCGCCTGCTCGCGGATCGCGTCGTACAGCTTCTCGTACACCCGCGGGACGCTCGTGGTCGTCGTCGGTCGGACGAGCCCGAAGTCCTCGCGCAGGGTGTCCGGACTCTCGGCGTAGCCGACTGTCGCGCCCGCCGCGAACATCATGTAGTGGCCGGCCATCCGCTCGAAGACGTGCGCGAGCGGGAGGAAGGAGAGCGTCGTCGAGTCGGCGCTGATCCCCGGCACGTCGCCGTCGCGTTCCGGTCGATCCGCGAACCGCCGGTAACACTGGTTGACGTTCTCTCGGAAGTTGGCGTGCGTGAGCCGGACGCCCTTGGGTCGTCCGGTCGTCCCGGAGGTGTAGATGAGGCTCGCGAGGTCGTCGAGCTCGACCGCGTCGATCCACGACCGGTAGGCGTCCTCGTCGAACGCGTCGTCGCCGAGGGCGTGGACCTCCCCGAGCGTGTACACGTCGGCGGCGGAGAGCGAAGCGTCGCCGAAACTGAGCCCTTCGGCGTCCACGTCGTCGAACGTCACGACCGCATCGAGTTCGTGGTCGAGGTCGGCGGCGACCCCGAGCACCTCGTCGAGCAGCTCGCGGTCCTCCGCGACCACGACGGTCGCACCCGGGTCCTCGATCAGGTAGCGGACCTGGCTCGGCGAGGAGGAGGCGTACACCGTCGTCACCGTCGCGCCCGCGGCCAGCGCCGCGAAGTCGGTCTGGGCCCACTCCATCCGGGTCTGCGCGTAGAGCGCCACGCGGGCGCCGCCGTCGACGCCGAGTTCGCGGAATCCGGTCGCGAGCCGCCGGACGATCGCGCGCATCTCGGCGTAGGTGACGTCGGCGTACTCGCCCTCTGAGGCGGGCGGGAGCACCCCCGCGGAGACCAGCGACCGGTCGTGGATTCCCCCCTTGTACCGCTGGGCGAGCCGGTCAGCGTTGCGCTCGGCGGACCGTTCGAACATGCGGGGGAGCGTCTCTCGGGCGACGACGTCGTCCGCGAACTCCCGTTCCGCCTCTCGCCAGTTCATACCATGAACTCCCGCCCAAACAGCATAAACGATCGGGTCGTTTCGAGTTTATTCGCCCGATCGATGCGAACTCGTCGCACCAAATTGTCGAACGATGACATGTACGTCGGCAGGCGGCGATTCCGAGGAGTGAGACCGATCGAACCGATCCGCGTACTGAGGGGAACGCTCTGGCTGATGTGACAAGATACAGGGAACAGTGCCTACTTAAAAATCGATCAGACGGTACGTGGACGGTGATACTCGGTAACAGACCGCGACGCGACGGAGGCGGAAACGGGTGATGTACGCGAGACGGCTTCGAATTCGACCGCCTTACTTACAAATATATCAACATTACTGCCCGGCGGTTTCCGGTGAACTCCACGATGACATTTGTCGATCCAGTATATGAATATAATTTCCCACACACATTATTTAAAATACATAATTCTTAAATATTTTTAATTAATTGGTGGCTTTGGTGTAATACACCATGGCTAACCCCCAACACACCATCGTATTGGAGGGATTAGAATCGGACGGACGATCGGGCTACACCATCGACGCGACCGGCGATATCGAAATGGTCGACGGACAGTTGAACGGCGTGGACGTGAGCCGTGACAGCGACGCGCCTGTTTCGGGAAGTACCCAACGCGGAACGGTCTGGCAAGGGGCCGACGGTTACCGGGTCTACGGAGCTATCAAGTCCATTGATATCGAGAACCCGGACCACGTCCAACTGCGCGTGGACGAGATGGCGGGCGGTCCCGACCCCGAGGGATGCCAGGCGACGGTCCGCATGGACAGCGTCGATTTCGTCGACGGTCAGGGAGTCGGCGAGGGAGCCCTCGAACTAACCATCAGAGCCGACCTCCAGGGAGAGCAGTCGGCTGAAACGCCGGGAACGATTCGACTCCCGACGGGCGGGTCGAAAAATCTCGGCACTTCGATCGAGTCGATCGAAGTGCCGAGGGGCGGGTCGGAACCGAAGACGCTCATGACGAAGGTGACCGAGCACGACGAGGGGGTCGGGCGGGACTGGTTCACCGGCAGCGACGACTTCGGCCAACAGCCGACGAATATCGTCTTGGAGTGCGACGAACCCAAGACGATCAGCGTGGACGTCCCCATCAGTTCGGATCGCGATAACCCGGGGAAGGTGCGGGTGAACTACAGGATCGGAGACCTCTCTCGCTGACGCTCGATCCGGGCGGTCCGACTGCGGTGGCCGGATCCCCTCCGCCTCACCCTTTTACTGTTCTTTCGGAGGGGGCCCCGCGACGGCTCCCCGACTCTGCCGCGGATCGGGAGAGCGACCGCGAGGCGAGGGTTTAATTCCGCGAGCGCGCCAGGGGCAGTCGTGGACCCCGATCGGATTCCCGACGAATTTCCCGCCCCGAGTTTCCGGGGGGCACAGGAGCGGGCGCTCGCGGACATCCGCGACGCGTTCGCCGCCGGCAACGACGTGGTGTTGGTGCGCGCGCCGACCGGCAGCGGCAAGTCCCTCCTCGCGCGGGCGATCATGGGCGCGTCGGCGACCGTCGACGAGACCGCCCCGAGCGAGGCGACGGGCGCCTACTACACCACGCCGCAGGTGTCGCAGATCGACGACGTGGAGGCCGACGACCTACTCGACGACCTGGCCGTCATCCGGGGGAAATCGAACTACGACTGCATCCTCCCCGGCGAGCACGACACGCCGGTCAACCGCGCGCCCTGCGTCCGCCAGCAGGGGTTCGACTGCTCCGTGAAACACCGGTGTCCGTACTTCTCCGACCGTGCCATCGCCTCCGGGAACCGCTACGCCGCGCTGACGTTAGCGTACTTCATGCGCACGGCGGGCTCCGAGGTGTTCCGCAAGCGCGACGTCGTCGTGATCGACGAGGCCCACGGGCTCGCCGAGTGGGCGGAGATGTACGCGACGATCGAACTCTCTCCCGACCGCGTCCCCGTCTGGGACGAGGTCGGCGTCCCCGACGTCGAGGCCGACGCCGGCTCCGAGGAGGACGCGCTCGACCGCACCGCGCGGTTCGTCGCGTCGCTCCGGGACACCGCCGAGCGCGCGAAAGACGAGCTGACAGGGCGGCCCGAACTCGACCGCGAGGAGGTCGCGAGACGGGACCGGCTACAGGAGCTGATAAGCGAACTCGGCTGGTTCTTAGAAGACTACCGCGACCCGGAGTCGCCGACGACGTGGGTCGTCGACCAGTCCGGCGGGGAGGGGTCGTCGCTCGCGATCAAGCCCCTCGATCCGGCGCGCTATCTCCGACACACCGTGTGGGACCGGGGGAACAAATTCGCGCTGCTCTCCGCCACCATCCTCTCGAAGGACGCGTTCTGCCGCGGGGTCGGGCTTGACCCCGCGAACGTCGCCCTCGTCGACGTCGAGCACACGTTCCCGCTCTCGAACCGACCCCTGTACGACGTGACGCAGGGGTCGATGACCTACGAGCACCGCGACGAGACGGTGCCGAAGATCGCCCGCCTGATCGTCCGGTTGATGGCCGAACACCCCGACGAGAAGGGGCTTATCCACGCGCACTCGTACGACATCGCCGGTCGGCTCACCGACCTGCTCGGCGAGTTCGGCGTCGCCGCGCGGGTCCGGCGACACGACCGCGCGAACCGGGACGCGGAGTTGTCGGCGTGGAAGGCGAGCGACGACCCGGAGGTGTTCATCTCGGTGAAGATGGAGGAGGCGCTCGACCTGAAAGGCGACCTCTGCCGCTGGCAGGTGGTGTGTAAGGCGCCGTACCGCAACACCAACGACTCCCGGGTCGCCCGCCGACTC
>Ga0207720_100277_pt1 | contig 41706 bp, 38 predicted proteins | sample A23P2SouthBayCA_2_FD_187751 | JGI IMG/M metagenome (GOLD analysis project Ga0207720, IMG submission 187751) | Aerobic enrichment media microbial communities from Eden Landing Ponds, California, USA - A23 E3 (2) (SPAdes) | ecosystem: Environmental > Aquatic > Marine > Unclassified | place... | reverse complement strand
CTGAAGCCCCTCCTCCACCGACGAGAGCCCTCTCGGCCACTCGGCCACGTCGGGAATCTGCTCGCCGAGGCGGTCCAGAATGTGCGGTTCGAGTTCGGCGGCAATGCGCTCGAACGTGTTCAGCCACGCCTGCTGCGGGTACCACTCGTCGGCGGAGGGGTCGTCGATGCCGTTGTCCGCGAGCGCGTCGAACGCCGTCTCGCGGTACGACTCGGAGAAGCGGGAGAGGGCGTCGTCGGCGACGGAGAGGATCGTCCGGCCGTGGACCTCAACGTCCTCGTCGAAGGCCTCGTAGGGTGCCATCGTGTCGTGCGACGGAGGGTGGCGGGATATAGGTTAGTGGATCGTCTGGAGAACCGCACGACTCGTTCCGAACCGCGGCGGTCCCGTCCCCGGACGACGCCCGCCACTCAGCCGACCGGCGGCTGCAGCGCGTCGATCCGCCGACACCGGTAGAACCGCACGCGGCGGACGAGCAGCTTCCATCCGGTCACCGCGAGCGCCGCCGCGCCGGCGTTGACGAGGATGTCCGCCGTGTCGAACGTCCGGTAGGCGAGCGTCGACTGCAGGAGTTCGATCCCGGCGCCGTACGCCGTCGCGAACGCGAACACGGCACAGAGGATCTGCCAGTCGGGTCTGGGGCTGGTCTGGAGGGCGTAGGCGAGGACGACAGCCAGCCCGGCGTAGCCCACGCCGTGGAGCCACGTCGAGAGCGGAACGACGCCGAACGGGCCGGTCGCCAGCCGACGAGTCCCCGGCGGCGGGACGACGGAGAACGCGAGGATCGCCACCAGTACCACGCCGACGAGCGCCCAGCGAACCGTCCGGGGAACCAGCGGCAGACGGACGCGACGACGGGCCATACGCCCCCCTCGAACTCAGCGGGGAAAACGTCGGGTGGTTCCCACGTCGCCTCGCCGTCGCCGTCACGCGTCGACGTGGAACTCGCCGTCGACCCGGCGCTCGACCGACCCAAACTCCCATGACGCCGCCCGCCGAGGGGGAGGTATGCTCGACGCCGAACGCCGCACCGTCGCCGCACAGCTCCCGACACTCGCGGAGTTGACCCCGGGCCGGACCGGCAACCTCAGCGTCCGTCGCGGCGACCACGTCGCGATCACGCCCTCGGGCGTGCCGTACGACGACGTCGGTCCCGAGGACGTCCCCGTCGTCTCCCTCGACGACGGACGGGTCCACGGCGACCGTACCCCATCGAGCGAACTCCCGCTCCACCGAACGCTCTACGAGCGGATCGACGCGGGGGCGGTCGTCCACGCCCACGCCCCGTGGGCGACGACGCTCGCGGTCCTGCGGATACCCCTCCCGCCCGTCCACTACATGCTAGCGCTCGCGGGGGGACAGGTCCCGGTCGCCGCGTACGCGACCTACGGCACCGAAGAACTGGGCACGAACGTCGCCGACGCGATGACCGACGCCGACACGACGGCGTGTCTGCTCGCCAACCACGGTCTCGTCGCCGTCGGCGACGACCTCGACGACGCGATGGAGACGACCACCGCCGTCGAGTCCGTCGCGCAAGTGTACTGCCGGGCGCGGGCGTTCGGCTTGCCCGAATCCCTCGACGAGGCCGAACTCGACCGCGTCGAGCGGAAACTGGCCGCCTACGGTCAGGCCGACGAGTGACGGGGAGAGAGCTAAGGGTCCAGGCGTGCTACCGTCTGGCATGAGAACGATAGATTGGGACGACGACCGCGACTGCATCGTGATGGTCGACCAGACGAAGCTCCCGAGCGAGTACACGACGTACCACGCCGAGACGGCGCCGGACCTGATCGAGAGCATCCAGCGGCTGCGGATTCGCGGGGCGTCGGGGCTGGGGGCCGCCGGAGCGTACGGGGTAGCACTCGCCGCGCGCCGGACCGACGCCGACTCCTTCGACGCGTTCGTCGAGACCGTCGCTGCAGACGCCGACGCCATCGCGACCGCCCGCCCGACCGCGGTGAATCTCTCCCGCGAGGTCGAGACCGTCATGGCCGAACTCCGGGGGTGTTCGTCGATTCACGAGGCACGCGAGCGCACGCTGGCAGCGGCACGGGAGATCGCCGACAACGACGTGGCGCGAAACAAACGGCTCGGCGCCCACGGCGCCGAACTGCTCGCGGACGGCGACACGGTGATGACCCACTGCAACGCCGGCGCCTTCGCGACCGTCGACTGGGGGACGGCGCTCGGCGTGATCTACTCCGCGGGCGAGGTCGACAAGGACGTGAGCGTGATCGCCAACGAGACGAGACCCCTGAACCAGGGCGCGCGCATCACGACCGTCGAACTACAGGAACGCGACGTGGAGACGACGCTCATCCCCGACAGCGCGAGCGGGCTGTGTATGCAACGAGGGATGGTAGACGCGGTCGTCGTCGGCGCCGACCGCGTCGTCCTCGACGGGGGCGAGGCGTTCGGCGAGCAGGGGGTCGTCTTCAACAAGATCGGCACGTACAACCACGCCGTCCTCGCGGATCGCCACGACGTGCCGTTCGTCGTCGCCGCGCCACACGCGACAATCGACACCGAACGGAGCGCCGACGACGTGGAGATCGAACAGCGCGACCCCGACGAACTCCGCGAGATCTACGGCGTCCAGAACGCGCCGCCGGAGACGGACGTGTACAACCCCGCCTTCGACGCGACGCCGATGGAACTCGTCGACTACCTCGTCACGGAGACGGGGGTGTACGAACCGCCCCTGGATCGGCAGGCGTTCGAAGACGCCGACGAACGGGTGCTCGCGTGATCGGCGCGCGACGGGGCGACCAGTTCGTACGGACGAACGACTCCCTCGCGAGTCACAAGGACGTCGCTCCCCCGACGGATCGAGCGGGCACTCGATCCGCGCGGTTCCCGAGGGCGTGCCGTATTCGTATCTGATTTCAATACATAATATTTTTCTTGTGTTACGAAATCTGGTCGTCGCGACGACTCACGGCGCCGACCGAACCGATCTCGATTTTGAGGGCCTCTCCTCCGAGAATTGTAGTCTGATCGGTGTTCGAGACGGTCGAGTCGGCTGCTCGACCGAAAACGAAAGAGACCGAGCGCCAGATCCCACAATGTAGTGGTTTCAGACGTTCATAACGCTGGTATCCCGCCGTCGGTCCGAATCGGGCGCTCCTGCGCGACGACGTAGTATATCGCTGATAGGAAAGTGGAATAGACAGTTTTTATATACGATAGAATCGTCGACGGGGGGTTCGACGCCCGGACCGATTGCCGCTCGGCGCGAGCGAGAACGGCGACTACGACTCGTGGGGTCGAGAACGGAGGCACGCGGACGCCCCACCGCTCGCGACGGCGTTCGGCCGGCATCGGTACATTCGAAGGGGCATCTGGGACCGCGCAACTGCGCCGGTACCGGCAGTTTGGAATAACAACCGTATTTTCGTTATTCCCGCCGGCCGTCGTGACCAGTGGGGCGGGCGAATCGTGGGGGCACATCGAGTGCCACGGCAACGTTTTTTGTGACACGACGGCGACGAGCGGACAAGATGGAGACGAACGTACTCGATCACACCGCCAGACTCCAGGTGCGGAACGTGGGCGGGATCGACGAGACGGCCGTCGAGTTCGCGCCCGGCATTACGGTGTTGACCGGGCGAAACGCGACGAATCGAACGTCCCTGCTCCGCTCGGTCATGGCCGTGATGGGGAGTGACGACGTGTCGCTGAAGGCGGACGCCGACGAGGGCAGCGTCGAACTCGACGTCGGGGAGGAGACGTACGTTCGGACGTTCACGCGCACGAACGGGGGCGTCGCGACCGGCGGAGAGCCGTTCCTCGAGGAGACGGAGCTTGCGGGCCTGTTCGCGTTCCTGCTGGAATCGAACGACGCTCGACGGGCCGTCGCCCGAAGCGCGGATCTGCGCGAACTCATCATGCGTCCCGTCGACACCGGGTCGATCAACGCCGAGATTCGACAGCTCGAACGCGAGAAGTCGCGAATCGACGAGAAACTCGACGACCTGAGCGACCTGAAAGGCGAGCTTCCGGACCTCGAACGGGAGCGCAACCGACTCGAAGACGACATCGAGACGAAGCGAGACGCGCTGGCAGCGAAAGAGGAGCAGATCGAAACGCTGGATGCCGACATCGACGAGACGCGCGAGGAGAAACAGGAGCTCGAATCGCGACTCGACGACCTGCGCGAGCGACGCTCGGCGCTCGAACGGGTCCGCTCGGACATCGACCTCCAGCAGGAGAGCATCGAGTCGCTCACCGCCGAACGGCGGGAACTCGAAGCCGAACGCGACGAACTCCCCGCGGCACCGATGGGCGAACACGAAGAGATCGAGCGCGAACTCGCTCGGCTTCGGGACCAGCAGGCGACACTCGAACGCGAGGTGAGTGATCTCCAGGACGTCATCCAGTTCAACGAAGAGCAGCTGGCGGAGAGCACCGGCTCGGTCGCCACCTTGCTGGACGACGAGAACGGGGGCGAGTCGGTAACGGACGCGCTCGTCGACGACGCCGTCGTCTGCTGGACCTGCGGTTCCGAGGTGAACCGGGAGCGGATCGCGAGCACGCTCGAACAGCTCCGGACGGTCCGACGGGAGAAACTCGAGACGATCCGGACGCTCGAAACGGAGCTGAGCGAGCTGAAAGACGACCAGCGGACGTATCAGCGACAGCAACAGCGCAGGGAGTCGATAGACCGAAAACTCGACGACATCACGAGCGAAATCGAGGAGCGCGAAGCGCAACTCGAGAGCTTGCGTGACGAACGCGACCGGCTCAGCGGCGAGATCGAGACGCTCGAAGCGGAGATCGAAACGCTCGAAGCCGACGACTTCGGCGACGTCCTCGATCTACACAAGGCGGCGAACCAACTGGAGTTCGAACTCGGGCGGCTCGAATCCGAGTACGACGACGTGACGGAACGGATCGGGACTATCGAAGAGCGCCTCTCCGCCGAGGATCGACTGATCGCCCAGCGCGACGAACTCGAGGCGGAACTGCAGGATCTCCGCACGCGGATCGATCAGATCGAGGCGAACGCGGTCGAGCAGTTCAACGAGCACGTGGATTCGGTCCTCGACATCCTCGGCTACGCGAACCTCGAACGCATCTGGATCGAACGCGTCGAGCGCGAAGTCAAGGAGGGGCGCCGAACCGTCGAGAAGACGCTGTTCGAACTGCACGTCGTCCGGAGCACCGACACCGGGGCGACGTTCGAGGATACGATCGACCATCTCTCCGAGAGCGAGCGGGAGGTGACCGGGCTCGTGTTCGCCCTCGCGGGCTACCTCGTCCACGAGGTCTACGAGACGGTGCCGTTCATGCTGCTGGACTCGCTGGAGGCCATCGACTCCGAACGGATCGCGTCCCTGGTCGAGTACATGGCCGACTACCCCGAGTTCCTCGTCGTCGCCCTCCTGCCCGAAGACGCACAGGCCCTCGACGACGCGTACGCTCGCGTGACGGAAATCTGATCGGCCGTAACACACGTACGGCTGGTATTCTAGTCGTCACGCCCGCAGTCACAGCCCCCTCGTTCGAGCAGTTCGACGACGCCGTACTGGGAGCCACACTCCTCGCAGAGCACGTCGACGTCGACGAACAGGCGGAAGGTGCCGAGTGTGAGCCGATCCGTCGAACGCAGGCGGTCCAGACTGCCCTCGGTGATCGACCGCAAGCGGGACCGCAGACGTTGGATCGTCCCGAGGGCGCTCTCGACCCGTTCGCTCGCGGACGGCTCCTCGTACTCCGCGTCGCGATAGTCGGTCAGATACGTTCGGATGGCCTGATACGTGACGAAATCGCGTTCGAGCTGCTCGACGTCGACGCCGTCGCGTTCGAGCCGCGTTCGGGCTTCCGTTCGCATCCCACTACTCACGTCGTCGTCGGTGAGGAGCCGATGGAGGTTCTCGACTTCGCCGCTGACCGTCGACGTCCCGGCCGCCGCCAGGGCGCTCTCGAGGAGGCGTCGATTGAAGAGCGCCGCGAGATCGCGGAGGCTCTTGCGCTCGTCGCCGTCGGCGGTCCAGAGCCGTTCGAGTTCGTCGCCGAACGGCTCGCCGAGGTCGTACTCGTCGATCAGCCGCGCTACCTTGCTCGACGGTCGCCCCCGGCCAGTGTCGTTGTCTTCCGTCACAGGTCTGCAGTAGCGACGCGCGGGTATATAAATTCAGTCCAGGGAGTCCCGAGCGCCACGACACCCGACGCGGTCCCGGTTCCCCGACGCCACGCGAACGAATTGTCAGAGTTACAAACAGTAATTTATTTCGATACTTCGTGGAGGAGTGGCGTTCATCTTCGGGACGCGTTCGGTCGAGACGGCCCGAATCGGACCAGCCACGACAGAAACGGTCATCGGCCGGTCGACAGTGGTCGTGAGTGCCGATAGCTGCCGATTGGTGACGGTCGGACACTCGTCCGTGGAGACCAGGGGAGGATCGGAACGTTTTCTCCCGAAACGCCGGAGAGACGACCTTTCGAAGGCGTCTTCGAGGAGTCCGCGGCCACGGTCGGAGAGCGTCGTCGCCGGCCGGAGAGTCGGACGAACACGCGGACGGAGGACGGCCCACAGAGATGTCTATCGAGATATGAAATGAAGTACAAATATATTTTCAGATATGTTATCGATGCGACGGCGTCGAGCGTACGTCGTCGCGAGTTCGTGGTCGGTCCGCCCGTGCAGACGACAGATCGGTTCGGAGCGACCGAGCGGCCGCACTCGGCTCAGCCCGACCAGCCGCCGCGGATGTCGTCGGCCACCCGTTCGCGCCAGACGCGATACGCCCCGTCACACGTCGAACTCTCCTCGATGTGTCGCACGAACCCCTCGCCGGGTGACGGGATCTCTCGACCGCAGAACGGACACTGGTTCGGGTCCGTCCACGTTTCGCTCGCAGCCATGGTGCGCTTTTCGTGCGAGCAGATTAAAAATATTGTGTTTGTGCCGTATTTTCAGATATACTCTATTTACTGAGCTACTTTCCGTCGTGTATTTGTCTATATATCTTATTTTATAGAGTTATAGTCGAATATTTTGGATTGTATCCGTGGCCGTGTGAGTCCCCCCGCGATGATGCCGCTGGTCGCGAACGCCTCGGGAAGCAAAGACTCGGTGTCGTCCGACCGGCGGACACGAACCGCCCGGGCTGCACCCCGGCGACACGCGACGGAACGGGACTGGACTGAGCGTCGTCGACCGGGTCGTCGACGCACACGGCTGGCAGATCGAACTCACCGACGGACGGCGTGGCGGGCGCGATTCGAGATCACGGGCGTCGACTGTCGCCGGTGACCGTCGCCGTCGGCAGTAGGTTTTTGTCCGTGTTCGGAAATGTCGATACGATGCAGATACTGATCACGGGGGGCGCGGGCTTCATCGGCGGCCACCTCGCGGAACGGTTCGTTCGGGAGGGCCACGACGTCGTCGTGCTCGACAACCTGAACGAGTTCTACGACACCGGTCTCAAGGAGCGGAACGTGGCTGCCGGACGCGACGCGGCCGACGCGGGGGGGACCTACGAGTTCGTCGAGGGCGACGTGCGAAACGACGCCCTCGTCGACGAACTGGTGGCCGACGCCGACTACGTCTTCCACCAGGCCGCCCGCGCCGGCGTGCGAGCGAGCGTCGCGGACCCCCGGCTCTACAACGAGGTGAACGTCGACGGGACGTTGAACGTCCTCGACGCCGCTCGCGATCACGGGATCGAACGGGTCGTCGTCGCGAGTTCGTCGTCGGTGTACGGCAAACCGCGCTACCTGCCCTACGACGAGGAGCATCCGACGACGCCCGTGAGTCCGTACGGCGCGTCGAAACTCGCGAGCGAGCGGTACGCCTGCGCGTACGCCGAGGTGTACGACCTGCCGGTCGTCGCCCTCCGATACTTCACCGTCTACGGCCCGCGGATGCGCCCGAACATGGCGATCACCAACTTCGTCTCGCGGTGCATGAACGGGGAGCCACCCGTGGTCTACGGCGACGGCACCCAGACTCGCGATTTCACGTACATCGACGACGTCGTCGACGCGAACCTGACGCTGCTGGAGACGGACGCCGCCGACGGCGACGCGCTGAACGTCGGCAGCACCGACAACATCGAGATCCGGACCCTCGCCGCCGAGGTGCGCGACCAGCTCGCGCCCGGTCTCGACCTGGCCTACGACGAGCGCCACGACGCCGACGCCGAACACACCCACGCCGACACGTCGAAGGCCCGCGACCTGCTGGGGTACGATCCCACGTACACGATCCGCGAGGGCGTCGCGTCGTTCGTCGACTGGTACCGGGCGAACCGCGAGTGGTACGAACCGCTGGTATTGAACTCGTGAGGCGCCACCGACCCGTCGGTTTTTGTCCGCCCACCCCGACGTACCCCCATGCAGGCCATCGTCCCCGCCGCCGGCGAGGGCACTCGTCTCCGCCCGCTCACCGCCGACACGCCGAAGGGGCTGGTCGAGGTGGCCGGGAAGCCGATCCTCACTCACTGCTTCGAATCGCTCCGAAGCGCCGGCGTCGACGAGATTATCGTCGTCGTCGGCTACCGCGGCGACGACGTCGTCGATCACTACGGCGAGCGGTTCCGCGACGTGTCGCTGACCTACGTTCGGCAAGCGGAGCGTCTGGGGCTGGGACACGCCGTGCTGACCGCCGAGACGGCCGTCGACGGCGACGTGGTGGTGTGGAACGGCGACAACGTCGGCGAGGTGAATCTGTCGGCGCTGGTGACCCGGCACCGCGAGACCGACGCGGCGGCGACGCTCCTGGTCGAGGCGGTGTCGCCGGAGCGGGCGAACGAGGGCGCGGTCTTCGTCCTGGCAGACGGAGAGCCGGTCGGGGTGGTGGAGAAGCCGGCCGAGCCGCCGTCGACGCTGATCCCACGCGGAGTGTTCGCGTTCTCGCCGCGGGTGTTCGACGCGTTGCGGCGGGTGTCGCCGTCGGAACGGGGCGAGTACGAACTGGCCGACGCGGTGGATCTGTTGATCGACGCGGATGCGCACGTGGAGTCGGTGGCGCTGGAGGGGTGGCTGTCGAACGTGAACACGGTCGCGGACGTGCAGGAAGCGAGTCGGCGGCTCGGCGGCGACGCCTGATCGTCCGGATCGGCGAGCGGCGGCGACCGTCGGCACCGGCACAGTATTTAGGACCGAGGCGAAACACGGCGGTCGAGGGCGGCACGGTCGCGCTCTGGCGTGGGCCGGTCGGCGGCGACCGTCCGGTCGTCGAACAGTACGATGCTCCGAACCTCCCGTCGTGACGCCGACCCGCCTCCCGGGCGGGTGACGCTGGCGCTGACGTTCGGCCTCGTGGTCGTGTTCCGACTCGAACAGAACGTCGCGCACGTCTTCGGGCTGTCGCCCCGGGAACTCGTCACGCTCGATACGTTTCCGGTAGGGGGGATCGCGCAGGTGTTCGCGCCCTACCTCCACGCGAGCGGCGCCCACCTCGTCGGGACGCTCGTGTGGGTCATCCCCTTCGGCTACCTCCTCGAACGGCGGCGACACTGGGCGGACTACCTCGGCTTCGTCGTCGTGGCCGGCTTCCTCACGACGACGCTCGTCCCGGTCGTCCTCGTCGTCCTCGGCGTTGCCCCCGGCCTGGGTGTTGGCGGGAGCGGCATCGCCCACGCCCTCGTCGGCCGCGAGGCCACCGCGCGGCTCCGGACACTCCCACGGTGGCGGTCGTTCGCACGGCGACGGTGGGCCGTCCTGCTCTTCGTGGTCGCGGGACTCCTGCTCACCCTCGTGGGTATCCTGACCCCGGCCGACGGCGCGAGCGTCGCCGGGCACGCGACCGGATTGCTCGTCGGGATCGCCGCCGGGATCGGGGAGCGGCACGTCTCCATCGGCACCGAGTAGCGCCGCATCGCCAGTGGTGCCGAATCGACGACGCGCGGCGAACCGGTGCGCTCGCCGGGGCGTCGAGACGGCCTTCCGGCGCCGGTCAGCCGTCGAGGTCGGCAGCCGAGTCGCCGTCGGCGCGGACCGAGGGTCGCTCGCTGTCCACGCTCACCCCCTCCCAGTCCCGGTCGGCGTGAAAGCCCTCCCGTTCCCGGGCGCTCGGGGCGACGCGGATGAACTCGGCGTTGTCGCGGGCCGCCGGGATGGTGTGGCCGCCACAGTAGGAGAGCCCCGACTGGATGCCGGCGCAGAACTCCTCGACGACGGTCGCGACCGACCCCTTGTAGGGCGTGAGCGCCTCGACGCCCTCGTCGGCGGTGACGTCGTGTTGCTTGTCGTCACGGTCTTCGGCCGCGGCCGTCGTCGCCATGCCGCGCGACCGCTTGTACCGTCGGCCGTCGACCTCGACGACGGCGCCGGGGGCCGCTTCGGTGCCGGCGAAGAGGCTCCCGAGCATCACGGTGTCGGCGCCGGCCATGAGCGCCTTCACCGCGTCGCCGGCGGTGCGAATCCCCCCGTCCGCACAGATCGTGACGCCCAGATCGGCGGCGGCGGCCGCACAGTCGTCGACGGCGGTCAACTGGGGGACGCCGGCGCCGGCGACCTTCCGGGTCGTGCAGTGGGAGCCGGGACCGACCCCGACTTTCACGCAGTCGGCCCCGGCGGCCGCGAGGTCCCGGACACCCGCGGGCGTCGCGACGTTCCCCGCGACGAGGTCGGTATCGGGGAACTCCGCGGCGAGGGCGGCGACGGCGTCGAGCGTCCGTTCGAGGTGCCCGTGGGCCACGTCGACCACGAGCACGTCGACCCCGGCCTCGACCAGCGCGGCGCTCCGCGCGAGGAAATCCTCGTCCAGTCCGACGGCCGCCCCGACTCGTTCGCCCGCCGCCGTCACCGTCTCGACCTGCGTGGCCTGTTCCGCGGGCGTCAGAAACCGGTGAAGTACGCCGATCCCGCCCGCTCGACCGAGCTGGATCGCCATCTCGGCCTCCGTCACCGTGTCCATCGCCGCCGAGACGAGCGGCGTGTCGAGCGTCACGGTCGGCGTCAACGACGCCGAGAGATCGACGTCGCTCCGGCTGTCGACCGGTGATCGCTTCGGCACCAGGAGGACGTCACCGTAGCTCAACCCCGTTCGTAGATCGTTCATGTCCCCGACTAGGAAATCGATACGCACTGATAAACGTCTCGGCGCGTGACGGTCGGGCAGCGACTCGACCCGCGTCACGGGTCGGTGCCGAGGGTCATCGCCGCCCGAGTCGGGTGCCCGACGGCTCCCCGAACGACGAGCGGGATCGGGTGTCGACGGGGAGGGGCAGTTCGGGCGCGTCGGCGACCCGCCACTGGAGCGATGACTCGCTGACGGAGCCGAACGCCGTTCGACACCTTTCATGTAGGATCGACCCGGAGTATCGGCCATGACGGCTGAGTTCAGTGTCGTCGATCTGGAGCGCATCGAGCAAGCCCCGTTACCCGAGTCGGGGACGCTCCATCGAAAGCTCACGGACGCGCTTGGCTGCACCGAAATGCGCGTGAATACGGTGACGCTCGCCCCCGGAGACGCGACAGCACCACACTCCCACAGACAGCAAGAAGAGATCTACATCGCCCTCGATGGCGGGTGTGTCCAGATCGAGGGAACCCGCCACGAGGTGTCGCCGGGCGGCGTCGTTCGCGTCGGCCCGGACGCGGTCCGCAGTGTCCGCAACGAAACCGAGAGCGACGACCAGACGTGGGTCATGTGTGGGGCCCCTCCGCTCGGGACAATCGACGACTTCGGCGAGTACACGATGCCCGACGGTGGACAATAATCACCCGCAGCGAACGGCCGACCCGGGGACGAGACGACCCCCACGGTCGGGCACGGACGTATTCGCGCTACAGGGACGAACGTCGTTACGGAAAATTCGAGGCGAAAGCCTTGCCCTTCAGGGCGGGGATGAAGCCGACTAACAGTATTCAACCGCCGCCGATGGCATAGACGGGGTTCCAACGCAATCTTTAAGGCATCTGACTATGATAGTATGCATAGATGGTGAAGAGTACCCGTCACGCGAAATACGAACTCTACTACCACATAGTGTTCGTGCCGAAATATCGGCGTTCGCACCTGACGGGGAAGACGAAGGAACGTCTCAAAACCATCTTCGCGGAAATCTGTGAGGACAAAGACCTCGAACTGGCCGAGTCCGAGGTCATGCCCGACCACGTACACCTGTTCATCGGAAGTCCACCCAAGAACGCCCCGTCACTCATCGTCAACTGGGTGAAGGGCATCTCGGCGCGGAAGTATAACCAGCGGTACGACGACCGCGTGAAGTGGACTCGCTCGTACTACGTCGGTACGGCGGGGAGCGCATCGAAAGGCGCTGTCGAACGATACATCGCTGAACAAGAGGGTGAGGACGAATGAAGCGCGTCAACACCTTCGAGGTCGTGCCACAGACCGAGAACGACAAAAAGTGCCTTCTACGGCTACTCGACGCCTCAGCCTCCCTGTGGAACGAACTGACCTACGAACGTCGTCAGAACTACTTCGGCGACGGCGACGTGTGGGACACCTCCGAGTACCGTGGACAGTACAACGGTGTCGTCGGAAGCGCGACTGTCCAACAGGTCACGCGCAAGAACAGTGAAGCGTGGCGGTCGTTCTTCGCCCTCAAGGAGAAAGGCGAGTACGCCAACCCACCGTCGTACTGGGGGAACGAAGAGGACGGACGCGAACTCCGCACCTACATCCGATGCAACCAGTACACGATTCAGTGGGGGAAGCGTAGCCGTCTCGAAATCCCTGTCGGTCAAGAACTGAAAGACGAATACGGACTCGGCTACCACGAACGACTCCGCCTCGAAGTCCGAGGCAACCCGAAGTGGGACGGCAAACAGGGTCGTCTGGAACTTGAGTACGACGAGGTTAGCGACACGTTCAGGGCTTTCCAACCAGTCACCGTACCTGATTCTCGACTGGATTCACCACTGGCTTCGGAAGAAGCCGCCCTCGACGTTGGCGCAAACAATCTCGTCGCCTGTTCCACGACTACTGGGAACCAGTACCTCTACGACGGTCGAGAGTTGTTCGGACGGTTCCGCGAGACGACCGACGAAATCGCCCGCCTACAGTCGAAACTCCGAGAGGGACGCTACAGTTCCAAACGGATTCGACGGCTGTACCGACTGCGGACGAAGCGCCGTGACCACGCACAGAACGCGCTGGTGCGCGACCTCGTTGAACGGCTGTACGACGAGGGCGTGGCGACGGTGTACGTGGGCGACTTGACCGACGTGCTGGAAACGCACTGGTCGGTCAGGGTGAACGAGAAGACGCACAACTTCTGGGCGTTCAAGAAGTTCATCCACCGTCTCGCGTGCGTCTGTGAGGAATACGGCATCAGTCTCGAAGTCGAGTCGGAAGCGTGGACGAGTCAAACGTGTCCCGAGTGTGGCGACCACGAGGAGACGGTTCGCCACGAGGATACGCTGACGTGTCCGTGCGGTTTCGAGGGACACGCCGACCTCACGGCGTCAGAGACGTTCCTTCGAGAAAACAGCGATACCGAAATCAGGCCGATGGCACGGCCCGTGCGATTCGAGTGGGACGACCACGACTGGTCGGGGAAACCACACCCTCACGAAAGTCCCAAAGAAGTGCGCACAAACCCGCAAGTTGCCTCCGTGGGTCGGTAGCCGAACCCCCAACGGAGGAATCCTCGCGCTTTAGCGCGGGGAGGATGTCAACACCTGATGCCCACGCTGGTCTCGTTCTCCTCTACGACGATACAACGCCAGCGTACCAGGTTGCGGCTGGCCTGATCACAATGACCGACGCGTACCAGAATCGAGATTCGTTCGGTGGGCGTGAGGAGCTCGATCCATGGATGTGAACAGGTGCGTTCATTTTACGTGTTTAAGCACTTTAGCTCGGCTGGTACACTTTCACCGAGCCTACTAGTAGTTTCTCGCCCGATAATGTTCCGGGCGTACATCACGCCCTCTTGCGCTGAACGAGCCTGCGTCTCGCTCGGCTTCGGAGACGGGAACACGTTCTTCATCGAACGAATCGATGGGATCGTCTTATTCGATAGCGTTTGTCACGAGCCGTGCGAGAATCTGCGATCAACGTTAAGTCCGCGCGCCGGTTCTTTGCAGTATATGACGCAAGCGCTCGCCGAGCGGGAGGATTTTCGCTCCCTGGTCGACCATCTCGAGGGGGTGACGATCTGGATCGTCTCCGAACCGGGGGAGTTCGAATACATCAGTTCCGGATTCGAAGACATCTGGGGATTCCCACCGGAAGAGATCGAAGACGACATCGGTCGCTTGATCGAGAGCATCCACCCGGACGACCGCGAGCGAGTGGCGAGGGGTATCCGCCAGTCTCGGGAGCATCGCGTGTCGGAGGAGTCGTACGAAGCCCGCATCGTCCGCCCCGACGGAGACGTTCGGTGGGGACTCACCCGTCAATTCCCGATTCGAGACGACGACGACAATCTCACCAAGATCGTCGGCGTCACGACGGACATCACGAAGGAGAAGCGGCGAGAGCAGGAACTCGAAGCCCTGAATCGTATCGTTCGACACGACATTCGAAACGACATGAGCGTCATCCTCGGGTGGGCGGAAGTGCTCCAGACGCAGATCGACGACACCGAAGACGAGCATCTACGGCGCATTCTGAACGCGGGGCGGCACGTCGTCGAACTGACGGAGGTCGCCCGCGACTACGCCGAGACGGTAGTGAGCGGGGGGGAAATCGAGTCGAAGTCAGTCTCGCTCCGGTCGGTACTCGAAGAGGAGCTAACCCTTCGACGCGACTCCTATCCCGCGGCCGAATTCGACGCGGTGGGGGAGATCCCCGACGTCGACGTGATGGCGAACGAGATGCTCGGGTCGGTGTTCCGGAACCTCCTGAACAACGCCGTCCAGCACAACGACAAGGAGACGCCCGTCGTCGAGGTCGACTGCGAACTGCACGAAGAGAGCGTGGACGTGCGCGTCTCGGACAACGGCCCGGGAATCCCCGACAAACAGAAGGGCGCGATTTTCGGGAAAGAACAGAAGGGACTCGGAAGTGCGGGGACGGGGATGGGTCTCTATCTCGTGCAGACGCTGGTCGAGGGGTACGGTGGCGACGTCCGGGTCGAGGACAACTCGCCCACCGGGTGCGTGTTCACCGTCCGACTCCCCCGAGCGAACTGACGTCGTTTCCTCGACGGCGAGCGTGAGCGCGCGGTACCGTCAGTCGTCGGTCTGGCTCGGCTCCGCCCGCGGGATCGTCACGTCCGGGAGTCCGGACTCGATCTCCTCGCGCCGATCTTCGAACGAACCGGGGAGGACGAGCCGGCCGCCGAGATCGTCGAGCGGTTCGTCGCTGGTGTAGCCCGGGCCACTCGTCGCGAGTTCGAACAGCACGCCGCCGTGTTCCCGGAAGTAGACGGAGCGGAACCAGTGGCGGTCGATCTGCTGGGTGGGGTTCAGCCCCCGTGACCTGACGGCCGTCCGCATCGCCTCCTGTTCCTCGTCGGTCGGCGTCTGGAAGGCGACGTGGTGGACCGTCCCGTGACCCTGTCGCCCGCCCTGAACGGTAGGGAGCACGTCGACGTACTGGCCGACGGAACCGGTCGCGGCGAAGCGAGTCCGCTCGTCGCCGGGCGTGTCGCCCTCGGCTTCCTCGGTGCCGACCTCCGCGAGCCCCATGGTTCGGAGCAGCTCCATCGTCGGCCCTGGGTCCGCCAGCCAGAGCGTCACGGAGTGGAACCCGCGGATCGCCGCGGTCTCGGGGACGAACTCGGTCCACGGGACGGTGGGGTCGTCGTCCGGGATCTCGACCTCGACCAGTTCGACCGGGAGTCCGTCCGGATCGCGGAAGGGGAGGACCGTCTCGTCAAATCGCTCGACTCGGTCGTCGTAGTCGACGCCGTACTCGTCGAAGCGCGCCTCCCAGTAGTCCAGACTCCCTTCCGGCACCCGGAAGGCGGTGCGGGAGACCTGTCCGTTCCCGACCGTCCCCTGCGGGAGGTCGGACCACGGGAAGAAGGTCATGCTCGTCCCCGGTGTCCCCTCGGCGTCGGCGAAGAAGAAGTGGTACGTGCCGGGGTCGTCCTGGTTGATCGAGCGCTTGACGAGCCGGAGACCGAGCGTCTCGACCCAGAAGTCCACGTTTCGCTGCGGATCGCCGGCGATACACGTGACGTGATGGATGCCCGGTGTGGGCGTCGGATCTGCCATGGTCCGACTACGCGCCGGAGTGACTTGAGTTCCCGCTGACGTGAGTGTTACCGGGTGGCGGCGGCGTCGCTACGGGTGGCTCACGCCCGGCCGGCGAGCGCGACGAGGTACGAAAGGATTAGTGGTTCGGGACGGTCGGTCCCGACATGAGCACGGACGACCCTCCGGACCCGGAGGAGACGGTACGCGAGGCGGTCGAACGGTCGCGAAGCGGGGCGCCCGCGGTCGGGGAAGTCGTCAGGGATCGATTCTCGACGGACGAGGTCTTCCAGCGGATCGTCGCCGCAGCGGACGAGGAGATCACCGCCGGGAGCCGCGAGCTGTTCTTCTCGGGGCTGGCTGCGGGCTTTGCGATCACCATCACCTTCCTGCTGTACGCGTCGCTGACGGCGTCGACGGACGGTCACCCGGTGTTGAGTGCGCTGCTGTACCCGCTGGGGTTCATCTACATCATCATCGGCGGCTACCAGCTGTACACGGAGAACACGCTTCCGCCGGTGGCGCTGACGCTCGAGCGACTGGTGAGCATCCCGGCGCTGTTGCGCAACTGGATCGTCGTGCTGGCAGGGAACTTCGCCGGCGGCACCGTCGGCGCGGCCGCGCTGGCGTGGGGCGGGGTCTTCTCCCCGTCGACGGCGGCGACCGCCGTCGACCTCGGGCGGAAGGGGATCGAGACGGCGCCGGAGACGCTGTTCGTCAAGGCGGCCTTCGCCGGCCTGATCGTCGCCGGCGTCGTCTGGGTCGAGTACGCCGCCCGGGACACCGTCTCCCGCATCGTCGTGGTGTATCTGGCTTTCCTGGCGGTCCCGCTCGGGAACCTGTTTCACGTCGTCGTCTCGTACGCCGAGATGACGTATCTGGTGTTCGTCACCGACCTCTCGATTCTGGTCGGTCTCACCGAGTTCGTCGTTCCGGTGTTGCTCGGGAACACGGTCGGCGGTGTCGTGCTGGTGACGGTCGTCAACTACTTCCAGACGACCGAACACCGACTCGAATCCGCCCGCTTCGAGGGAGCGAAACGACAGCTCTCGCCCCGGGAGTGGGTGTTCGGGAGCCTCGCCGGCCGGTCGTACGTCCCCCTGGTCGACACGGGCGACCGGACGGCCGACGTCGACGGCCCGTACCGCGTGATCGTCCCGATATCGAACCCACGAACCGAGATGCGGCTGATCGAACTCGCCTGCCTCATCGCGGACGAACGGGAGTCCGCGGTCGTCCACCCCGTCCACGTCGTGCAGGTGCCGGGGCGACGGACCGGCGGATACGGCTCCGGACAGCACGAGCGCATCATCGACGAGTCCGACCGGAAACTCGAAGACGTCCGGTCGGTCGTCCGCAGCCACGACATCGAGGTCGAGACGTCGACCATCGTCTCGCACCGCTCGTTCGAGGAGATATTCGACGTGGCCGAACGCGAGAACGCCGACCTCCTGATGATCGGCTGGGACGACGACCGGCCGTGGACCGCCGGTCGGGGCGGCCGGTCGCTGACGGACCTGGGCGGTGCACCGCCGTGTGACTTCCTGGCCCTCCGGGACCGCGACCTCGACACGTCCCGGCTCCTCCTGCCGACCGTGGACTCGCCCGACTGTGCGCTCGGGACCGAAGTCGCCCGGGCGCTCACCGAGACCGCCGGATCGACGAGTACGCTCCTCCACGTGGTCAAGAGCCCGGACGAGCGGACGGCCGGCGAGGAGTTCCTGCAGCGGTGGGCCACCGACTACGGTCTCGACGACGCCGAACTGGTCGTCGATGACTCCGGGGACGTCGAGGCGGCCATCGAGCGGGAGGCGGCCGACCACTCGCTGATCGTCCTCGGCGCGGTCGAGCGGGGGCTGCTCACCCGGCTTGTGGCCGACTCGCTCCGCCTCGACGTGGTCGACGAAATCGACTGTTCGGTGTTGCTCGCCGAGCGCGAGGGGAGCCGGAGCCTCCGCGAGCGGCTGTTCGGTCGGCGCACGCACGCCCGAGAGCCGTCGAAGAGATAGCAGCGCCACACCGTCCCCGTGACGGCCGGGTCAGAGCCCCTGAATGGTGTCGACGACACCCGTGGTTTCGAGGACCATCCAGGCGATAAAGAGCGCGTACAGGCCGAGCAACGCGTACGCCTCGGGATTCGTGAGTTCGAGGTGGGTGCGCGTGACGACGACGAACACGATAGTCGCGAAGGCGAGAAAGCCCATCAGAGGGATCGCCACGAGGAAGTCGACGGTGGCCGAACCCGCGAGGAGGACGCCGACGGGGATAGCCACCAGCAGATTGAACGTGTTGCTCCCGAGGACGTTGGTGAGGCTGGTCACGTCCTCGTCGTCCGCGGCGGCGCGGACGCTGACGAACGCGTCCGGGAGACTCGTCGCGGCGGCGATGACCGTCAGCCCCCACAGGAACGGTGGGGTCCCGAAGGTAGCGCCGAAGTCGAGGGCGGCCGTGACGATGCCCTCGACGCCGACGGCGATGACGAGCAGCGCGACGGCGAGTCGCCCCCACTCCTGAACCAGGCCGATATCCGGTGGGGGACGGGCGACGTGGTCGCGGGTGTCCTGATACTGGAGGAAGACGTAGACGCCGTAGGTGACGAGCGGGAGGACGGCGAGCGTCGGCGTGAGGATCGCCGCCTCGTTCGTCCCGCCGGGGACGTACGTCGCCCCGAGGGCGAAGGTGAGAAACAGGACGAGGACGCTGATGATGTAGAACTGGGCGTCCTTGTGGACGATGTCGCGGGTGGCTTCGAGTTCTTCGCTGACGAGCGCCGAGACGGACGGGATGACCAGCAGGTTGAAGATGGCGCTCCCGACGATGGCGCCGACGCCGAGCGAGAACTCGCCGTGGCGCAGGGTGCTGATGACGACGGAGCTGAGTTCGGGAAAGCTGGAGCCGACGGCGACGACGACGGCGCCGTGGACGGCGACGGGGAGACCGTAGTGGCGGCTGAGTCGACTGGCCGCGCGTTCGAGCTGTTCGCTCCCGGCCCAGATGACCGCCGTCGAGACGAGGGCGAGTCCCACCGAGACGCCGAGTCCCTCTCCGATCACGGGCGGGACATCGACACGCGGTGGCAAAGGGCTGTCCGTTCGGCGCGCCCCGTCGCATCGTATAAGTATCGCGGGCGGGATCGGTCGACCGTGTCCGACCGGTGGCTGTACGCGTGGGGACTCGCGTCCGTCGGGTTGGGTGGCGCGTCGCTCGTCGTCCCGCTGTACGTCGTTTCGCTCGGCGGCGGTCCGGTGACGCTGGGCGTGCTCGCGGCCGCGGCAGCGGCCGGTGGCGCGCCGGGCGCACTCGTCGTCGGCCGCCTCGCGGATCGTACCGGTCACCGTCGGGGGTACGTCCTCGGCGCCATCGGCGTCGTGGCCGCGGGTCTCGGCACCGTCGCGGCGGTCGACTCCATCCCGGTCGTGATCGCCGCCAACGCCGCCGTCTGGTTCGCCTTCGCCGCGGCCACGCCCGTCCTCACGCTCCTGGCGGTCGTCGGTGCGCCGGAGTCCGAGTGGAGCGACCGGATCGCCCGCCTCAACAAGTGGCAGGGCGTCGGCTGGGCGCTCGGCCTGCTCGTCGGCTTCGTCGTCGTCGTCGGTGGCGAGCGACTGCTGGGGCTGGACACGATCACCGTCCAGCGGACCGTCTGTCTCGTCTGCGCCGCGAGCGCCGGCGTCGGCGGCTTCGTCGCCGCGCGCACGCTCCCGGCCGCGCCCGAGCGCGAACCCGCGCCCCGCCGACTCAGACGGGCGATCCGGGGCGCCACCCGCTTCGGCGTTCGGGGCGCCAGCTTCCCCTTCACGCCGGTCCGGATGGACCCGCGCGGACTCCACCCCCGGCGGTTCGTCCGGCGGTTCACCCCCACGCTCGCGCTGTACTTCGCCGCCGTCACCCTCGCCTTCGCGGGATTCGGCGCCTTTTTCGCCCCGTTGCCCGCCTACCTCGCGGGCGTCGGATTCGGGTCCGACGCCGTCTTCGGGCTCTATCTCGCCTTGAACGTCGGCACCGCGGTCGCCTTCGGCGCCGCAGCGACGCTCGTCTCGCGATACGAGGTGGCGCTGGTCCACGCCGGGAGTCTCGCCGTCCGCGGCGTCGCGCTCCCCGTCGTCGTGTTGTCGGGGGGTGTGCTCGCGTCGACCCTGCCCCTGTTCGTCCTTATCGGTCTCACGTGGGCGGTGATCGCCGTCTCGGCGGCCACGCTCGTCGCGCGACTCGCCCCACCCATCGTCCGGGGCGAGGCGCTGGGCGTCTACGGCGCGCTCTCGACGGTGGCTAGCGGCGCCGGGGGCGTCGTCGGCGGGGGACTCGCCGCGACGGGGTACGGCCGGGCGTTCGGCGTCGCCAGCGTGCTGGTCTTCGCGGGCGCGGGCGTCGTGCTCGTCCTCCGGTGGCGCGTGGCCGACGGATCGACCGCAACGGAGCGGGCCGAGGTCGCGGCCGACCGCTCGGAGTGAGGGCGACGTCGAACCGAACGGGGGTGGCGCGTCGTCCGAAAGCTATGAACACCTCCGAGAACCCTATGAGCTATGGACACCTGGCAGCGCCGGACGGCGGTCTACGTCGCCGTGCTCGGTGGGGTGATGATCGGCTACGCGACGGTGTACGACGCCGGGATGAGCGCCTTCGAGAACTCGCCCATCGGCTTCCTCCACGCGCTCCAGGTCGTCGTCGAGACGTTCACCACCACCGGCTTCGGCTCCGACGCACCGTGGACGAGCACCGAGATGAACCTCCTCGTCATCGTGATGGATCTGACGGGCGTCGTCCTCATCTTCCTCGCGCTCCCGGTGCTCGTCTTCCCGCTGTTCGAGGAGGCCATCTCGACGACGGTGCCGACGATGGCGGACGAGGAGCTGGAGAACCACGTCGTCGTCTGCACGCTGACGCCGCGGGGCGAGACGCTCGTGGACGAACTCGACTCGTGGGGCGTCGATCACCTGATACTCGAACCCGACCGAGACCGGGCGAAAGACCGGTACGAGGAGGGGTACGACGTCATCCACGCCGATCCTCAATCGGTCGACGGTCTCGAGGCAGCACGGCTCCCCGCCGCCCGGTGTCTCGTCGCCGACGGCTCCGATCCGGTCAACACGAGTACGGTCCTGACGGCGAAGGAAGTCGCCGAGGACGTGCGGACGGTGAGCGTCGTCGACGACCCCACACGCGAGCGCTACCATCGACTCGCGGGGGCCGACAGCGTGCTCTCGCCGCGGGCGCTCCTCGGAGAGGGACTGGCGTCGAAGGTAACGACGGGTATCTCGACGGAGTTGGGCGAGGCCATCGAGATCGGCGAGGACTTCGAGGTGGCCGAACTGCCGATCCAGCGGGGGAGCGACCTCGTCGGTCGAACGATTGCGGAGAGCGGCATCCGGGAGCGTGCCGGGGTGAACGTCATCGGCGCGTGGTTCCGCGGCGAGTTCGAAAGCCCGCCCTCGCCGGACGCCACGCTCGACAACGGAACCGTCCTGCTGGTCACTGGTCACGAAGCACAGCTCGAACACCTGCGGAAGATGACGACCTCCGACGTCCGTCGGTTCCGCCGGGGACAGACCGTCGTCGTCGGGCACGGCGAAGTGGGGACGACCATCACGGACGCGCTCTCGGGGGCGGGCGTCTCGACCACGGTGATGGATCTGGTCGACGGTCCCGGCATCGACGTGGTCGGCGACGCGACCGACCCCGACGCGCTCTCGCAGGCGGGGATCGAGGACGCACGCACCGTCATCCTCGCGATTCCCGACGACACGCTCACCGAGTTCGCCATCCTCGTCGTCCGGGATCTGAACCCGTCGGTCGAGCTGATCGCTCGCGCCGAGGAGACCGAGAACGTCCAGAAGATGTACCGCGCGGGAGCGGACTACGTCCTCTCGCTGGCGACGGTCAGCGGGCGGATGCTCGCCTCCACGATCCTGGAAGAGGAGGAGGTGATCTCGCTCGACAAGCAGGTGGAGGTGGTCCGGACCCACGCACCCGGACTCGTCGGGCGGACGCTCGGCGAAGCTGACGTGCGCGCGCGGACCGGCTGTACGGTCGTCGGCGTCGAGCGCGCCGGCGAGGTGATCACCGACCTCGGTCCCGACTTCCGGATCAGGGAGGGTGACGAACTCGTCATCGCCGGCACCGACGAGGGGACGAACCGGTTCACCGAGATGCTGTCGTAGTCCCTCGCCCACTGCCGGCAGACGGCTCCCGCAGGACGCGAGACTACCCCATCGTCACGACGAGTTTCCCGAGGGTGTCCCGATCCCGCATCGCCTCGAACGCCGCGGCCGTCTCCGCGAGGGGGAAGGTCCGGTCGATCCGGGGGTCGAGATCGCCGGCGGCGACGAGGTCGACCAGCCGTTCCAGATCCGTCTGTGTGCCCATCGTGCTCCCGATGATCCGTTTGTGCCCCCGGAACAGGTCCGCGATGTCGATCTCCGAGGTGGGACCGGCGGTCCGCCCGCAGACGACCATCCGCCCGCCACGGCGCATGACGTCGAGACCGAGACCGGTGTAGACGCCGCCGAGGTGGTTGACGACTGCGTCGGGGCGTCCGATCTCCGCGACGGCGTCTCGCAGGTGGTCGGGATCGGTGCCCTCAATCGTGTGATCCGCGCCGAGGTCGACGACGGTGTCGAGCTTCGACGCCGACGAGGAGGTGCCGACGGTTCGGACGCCGAGCACGTCGGCGAGCTGGACCGTGGCGACGCCGACGCCGCCGGTGGCGCCGGGGACGAAGAGGAGGTCGCCGGGTTCGACCTCGGCGCGCCGGAGCATGTGGTAGGCGGTCAGGTAGGCGGTCGGGAGCGCCGCGGCGGTCGTCGTGTCCACGCGGTCGGGCAGGGCGATCAGCCGGTCGGCCGCGACACGGGCTTGCTCGGCGAGACCGCCGTGATACAGCGAGTACGACTCACAGAGATTCTCGGGGCCCTCCCGGCAGAACCGGCAGGTGCCACACGTCTCGTTCGGACAGAGCACGACGCGGTCGCCGGGGGCGACACCGGTAACGCCCTCGCCGACGGCGCGCACGACGCCAGCGACGTCGAGCCCGCTGACGAAAGGGAGGTCCGTCGGGGCGACCATGGCCGACGCCCCGTTCAGAATCCAGAGGTCGTGGTGGTTGATCGAGCACGCCTCCACGTCGACGACCGCCTCGCCCGGGCCGGGCTCGGGCGTCGGTCGCTCGACGATGGTCACGCCGTCCGGTCCGGTCAGATCGGTGAATGCTGCGGCACGCATCGACCGCCCGTTCGGTCCGGGGAGTGAAAGCTTACCGGGCGGTCGATGACCGTGTGAAACGCTAGCGGGCGTCTCCGATGACTTAAACGTCCGGACATTCTATCCGGTAGTATGAGCGAAGAAACGGGGCGCCGGAACCTCCGGATGCCCGACGACGACGAGCTGTTCGCGGTCGTGACCGAACACAACGGTGGCAACCACGTCCGCGTCCGCTGCGAGGACGGCGAGAACCGAATGGGCCGTATCCCCGGCCGGATGAAGTACCGGACCTGGATCAACGAGGGCGACGTGGTCCTCGTCGAACCGTGGTCCTGGCAGGACGAGAAGGCCAACATCGAGTGGCGCTACTCGGGACAGGACGCCGACCAGCTGCGCCGCGAAGGCCACATCGACTGATCGAGCCAGCTTCTACGTCCGCTCGTCCCGCCGAGCGACGGGTATCCGTCCGAACGTGTAGCTGGCTATCGGTATAGAACACATGCTGGAATTTTACGCGGTATCACACTACGTACGCAGCTGTTTTTTCGAAGTTTGCAGACGTCCTCACGGAAACACTGGCCCGATACCCAACGACTTTGTGTCGCTGTGAGGTCGTGTGAGACATGGACCCAAACCCTGATCTCGACCGATTCGACTCGCGCCGGTCGACGGCGTACGCACGGAACGGAATGGTGGCGACCAGCCAGCCACTCGCCGCGCAGGCGGGGGTCGCGGCGCTGCGCGAGGGGGGCAACGCCTTCGACGCGGCGGTGACGACGGCGGCGGCGCTGAACGTCGTGGAACCGATGAGTACCGGCATCGGCGGCGACGCGTTCGCCCTCTACCGCACCGCGGACGGCGACGTGGGCGCGTTCCGGAGCTGTGGCGGCGCCCCCGCCGACGCGACGCTCGGCACCGTGCGCGAGCGGGTCGCCGAGCGCTCCGGCGTCGACCCCGTGGAGGCGACGATGCCGGGGGCCGGCCCGCTCGCCGTGACGGTCCCCGGCACCGTCCGTGGGTGGGAGCGACTGCTCGCCGACCACGGCCGCCGGTCGCTCTCGGCCGCGCTCGGCCCCGCAATCGAGTACGCGACCGAGGGGTTCCCGGTCAGCGAGGTGATCGCCGACATGTGGACGGTCGCGGAGACACTGTTCACGGACGACGACGCCCGCGAGGAGTATCTGCTCGACGGCCGGTCGCCCGAACCCGGCGAGGTGATGCGCCTCCCGGACCTCGGCGGGACGCTCTCGACCATCGCGACGGAGGGCGCCGACGCCTTCTACGAGGGACCGCTGGCCGACCGCATCGCCGAGGCGGTGCGGGAGCGTGGCGGTCTGCTCGCGGCCACCGACCTCGCCGACTTCGAACCGGAGTACGTCGATCCCGTCTCGACTACCTACCGCGGCGCGGAGGTGTACGAACTCCCGCCGAACAATCAGGGGCTGGTCGCGCTGGAGGCGCTCAACGTCGCGGCGGAACTCGACGCCGGCGGCTACGACTACGACTCCGCCGAGCGCGTCCACTACTTCGCCGAGTCGCTCAAGCGCGCCTTCCACGACGGACACCACTACATCACCGACCCCGAGTTCGAGGACGTGCCGGCCCTCGGGTCGAAATCCTACGCGGCAGAGCGGGCGGCGACGGTGGGCGACCGAGCGGGGTCCGTCTCCATCGGCGGTCCCGGCGCCCCGCCGGAGGACGGCGACACCGTCCTCCTGACCGTCGCCGACGACGAGGGGAACGTCGTCTCCTTCATCAACTCCATCTTCGGCCACTTCGGGAGCGGTGTCGTCGTGCCGGGGACGGGGATCACGCTCCAGAACCGCGGGAGTTCGTTCTCGCTCGACCCCGATCACCCCAACCGTATCGAACCGGGCAAGCGCCCGTTCCACACGCTCATCCCGGGGCTGGTCCAGTTCGACCGAGACGACTGGGCGGCCTTCGGCGTGATGGGCGGCTACATGCAACCCCAGGGTCACTTGCAGGTGCTCGCGAACCTCCTCGACTACGGTATGCCGCTCCAGGCGGCGATGGACGCGCCGCGCTGGCGCTACCGCGAGGACGGATCGCTCGCCGTCGAGGACCGCTTCCCCGAGGGCCTCCTGCCGAAACTCGCCCGTCGGGGGCACGAGGTGGTGATCCAGCCACCGTCGGCGTTCGGCGGCGGGCAGATCACCCGGCTGACCGAGGGCGTCGTCTCGGGGGCGACGGAGCCGCGGAAGGACGGGACGGCGGCGGGATTCTAGCTCGTCGCGTCGGCGGTCCGAAGTCGTGCGAGGAGGTGGTAGCCGACGACGCCGACAGCGAAGGCGACGCCGACGTTGACGAGCAGCGCCGTCACGCCGACGACGCCGGTCAGCAACGGATCGGACGTGTCGACGCCGGCCCGGCCGAGTTCTAGCGCGACCAGAACGAGCACGACGCCGAGAACCGCCATCGGGAACGACGCCACGACGTCGACGGCGACGACGGCGAGAACGAGATAGATCGCCCCGAGAACCATATTCGAGGTAGCGGTCCGCGCGCCGAAGGCGTACTTGCCGGCCAGCCCCCCGCTCCCGTGACACATGGGCATCGCGCCGAACGGGAGGGCCAGCAGATTCATCGCACCCATGCTGGTCGAGAGTTCGTCCGGCGACGCGTCGGCGTCGAAGTACTCGTCGACCAGAAGCGAGGTCGCGACGGCGGCGTTGCCGACGGTCATCGCCAGCTGGCCGGCCGTCGCGTCGACGGCGTTCCGGGAGAGCGTGAGTTCGGCGGGATCGAGGAGGGCGGGCACGGGCACGCGGGGCGTGATCGGTCCGGAGGCGGCGACCGCCAGCGACGCTCCCAGACCGAGGACGGCGAGCGCCGAGACCTCGCGGTAGCCGAGGGCGACGGTCCCGAGGGCGACGACGGCGGCGAGCGCCGCGAGCGCCGGCGCCTCGAGTCCGGTCGTCACGCCGGTCCGGAGCAGGACGAGCGCGACGCCGACCTGGATGCCGCGCACGACGGGTTCGCCGACGTAAGGGGCGAGCCGACCCAGCGTGCCGGTTCGGCCGATGACGAGCAGGACCCCACCGGCGAGTAGCCCGGCGGCGACGTACTCGCCGGTGGAGAGACCGCCGGCGATGACCAGCGCGGCGAGCGCCTTCATCGGCTCGACGGACATGGGATGCCCGTACCGGAGTCCCCAGACGACCTGAAAGACGGCGAACCCGAGGAGGAGCGTCCCGAGCGAGAGGTCCGTGAGGGCCGCGACGGCGACCACGATGGGCAGGACGGTCACGGTGTCCCCGACCGCCCCCGTCACCTCACCCCACGCCACGTCGAAGCGCGACTCCGTCCACCCGACCAACGAGGCTCGCATGGTACCGGGTTCCCCCTCGACGGACATACAAGTGTCGAGAAACTGATATTGCGCACGACCGCCCGCCGACGTTACCGATTCCGGTTACGACCCGGCGAAGCGAGCCGACGAGCGGTCGGTCCTCCGCGGGTAGGCGTAGCGACTCTTTTTCCGCGCCCGACAAACTCTTTAACAGTCTCTGAAACGTTCGTGAAACGAGTCGAACGGTGCGGCGTCGGCGTCCGACCGGGTGAACACACCTGAACGAATGGCAACTATTTGCCCCCTATATGGTGGGAGGGCAACATGGGTGTGATGGAGCCAGTCACCATGTCAGTCCCCGAATCCCCCGCCGTCGCTCGCACCGCCACGGAATCGCTGCCGGCCCTCCAGTCGGTCGCCGAACTCGCGACCCACGCGGTCAGCTTCGTCGCCTTCTGGGTGGCGACGCTCCTGCCGTTCGCCTACCTCCCGATGCTGGCGACGGGGATGGTCACGACGCATCGCGTCGGCTTCGCGGGTCTCGTCTGTCTGAACGCCGTGGCGTTCGTCGTGGGTCACGGCTACAACCGCCCCGAGTAGCGCGCGGCGACCGACGCCGACTGGCTCGACGTTGTCGGACCGGAACCCCTTTTCGCTCGCCCGCGCAATCGGGACGTATGGAAGTACGCGACATCGAGGCGCTCGGTCCCGCGGACCGACGGGCGCTGTTCGAGCGCGACGCCGGCGTCGAGGCCGTCCGGGAGGACGTCCGCGACATCGTCGACCGCGTGCGCGACGAGGGCGACGTGGCGATCCGGGATTTCTCCCGCGAGTTCGACGGCGTCGAGGTCGGGAACCTGGACGTGACGGACGCGGCCGAGCGCGCCCACGAAACCGTCGACGACGACCTGCTGGCGGCGATCCGAACCGCCGCCGACAACGTTCGTGAGTTCCACGAGCGACAGGTGCCCGACGACTGGCGCGACGACTTCGGCGGCCGCGAACTCGGTCGACGATTCCGCCCGCTGTCGAGCGTCGGCGTCTACGTCCCCGGCGGCGCGGCGGCCTACCCGTCGAGTGCGCTGATGGGCGTCGTTCCGGCGAAGGTCGCGGGCGTCGACCACGTCGTCGTGACGACGCCGCCGGCCGAGGAGCTAAACCCCGCGACGCTCGCGGCGATCCACGAGGCGGGGGCGGACGCCGTCTACAGCGTCGGCGGCGCGCAGGCCGTCGCCGCGATGGCCTACGGCACCGAGACGGTGAACGCCGTCGAGAAGGTGGTCGGGCCGGGCAACCGCTGGGTCACGGCGGCGAAAGCCGAAGTCCGGGGCGACGTCGATATCGACTTCCTCGCCGGGCCGAGCGAAGTGCTCGTGCTCGCCGACGGAACGGCCGACCCGACGTTCGTCGCCGCCGAACTTCTCGCGCAGGCGGAACACGACGACCACGCGTCGGTCGTCGCGGTGACGGCGGACGCGGACCTCGCCGCCGCGGTGGCCGACGAGATCGACGAGCGACTCCCCGAGTGCGACCGCCGGGAGACGGTCGAGGCGGCGCTGGAACACGACGCCAGCGGCGTCTTCCTCGCGCGGTCGATGTCGGAGGCCGTGCTCTTCGCCGAGGAGTACGCCGCGGAACACCTCTCGATCCAGGCCGACGACGACGAGGCGCTGCTCGACCGCATCGACAGCGCGGGGAGCGTCTTCCTCGGCGCCTACACCCCCGTCGCCGCCGGGGACTACGCCTCCGGGACGAACCACGTCCTCCCGACTGGCGGGGGCGCGAGACGGTTCGGCGGTCTCTCCGTCGAGACGTTCCTCCGGTCGACGACGGTCCAGCGTCTCGACCGCGACGCCCTCGCCGACCTCTCGGACACGATCACGACCCTCGCCGAGGCGGAGGGGCTGACCGGCCACGCCGAGAGCGTCCGCCGCCGGTTCGAGTAGTCCACAACCCTGACAAGCCGGGGGGACGAACTGCCTGCTCGTCCCCATGCGCCCCTCCAACCCCGTTCCGACGGCCCTGCATCGCACGAAGTCGTCACTTCGGATACTGCTCACTGGCGTTCGATGGCTCGTAGCCACGCTGGTCTCCGGCGGCCATCGCGTCGGTCGCTGGCTCGTGGCCGTCGTTCGTGGCCCGGCGGCACGCTCGCTCCGCGGATCGCTGACGACGCTGCTGTTCGGGAGACGAGCCGCCGTCTCGGTCGTCCTCGTCGGCCTCGGGCCGGTGCTGGCCGCCCTGACTGCGGGGGTGGTCGCCACGACGACCGGCTATCCGCCGCTCGAACGCTGGCTGATCGAGACGTGGACCGGCACCGACCCGCGGGCGGCCGTCTTCCTCGGCGGCGCCCTGCTCGTCGGGCTGGCCACGGCGAGCGCCGCCGCGAACGCCGGACTGCTCCCCACCGTGATCCTGACGGCCGGTCCCCTGTTCGGCTCCGCGGTCACCCGCTACGGCACCGTCGTCGCCACGCGCTTCGGGGAGCGGATCGTCTCGCTGCCCGACGCGCTGGCGTTCGCCGCCGGTGTGGCGGCCGTCGGCGGCGTGGCGGTGGGTGTCGTCGGCTACGGTCTCGGCGCTGGCGTCCGCCACGCCGGGCGGATCGTCCGTGCGGACGCCTCGGTCACGCTCGGCCGCGCTGCCGAGGAACGTAACGACGACTGATTACTCCCCGTCAGGGTTAACAAGCCTCGCGGTGTACGTGAGTCTATGAGTACCGAAACCGCCGAAGGAACGAACGAGCGCACGGTGGAGGTGACCCCCGAGGCCGCCTCGGAGGCGCTCGCCCTGATGGATCGCGAGGGGATGGACCCGGACGTGGGCGGTCTCCGACTGTTCGTCCAGCAGGGCGGCTGTGCCGGGCTCTCCTACGGTATGCGGTTCGACGACGAACCCGAGGACGACGACACCGTCGTCGAACGGCACGACCTGCGGGTGTTCGTCGATCCCGCGAGCGCCGACTACATCGGCGGCTCCGTCCTCGACTACGAGTCGGGACTCCAGGCCGAGGGGTTCCACGTCGAGAACCCGAACGTCGTCTCCGAGTGTGGCTGTGGCGAGTCCTTCCGTACCTGACGGTCCCTCTCAGTGTGACGAACGCCCGCGTCGGATAAGTATCACCAGTGATACTGTTCGGGGAGTGCTTTTGTTCTCCGAAGGGCGAGCGTCGGTCATCACATGGCCGACACTGCAACCGAGTCCGGCTCGATCCCCGTTCGAGCCAGCGGCGTAGACGCGCTCCGGGAGTTCGTCCGGTACATCCCGGACGGACAGTCGATCCCCGACGAGTCGTGGCGTCGCCGACACCGGAACATTCTGTTCGTCGTACTGGCGCAAGTCCCCTTCCTGCTTCTCCTCGGGACGTACGAGGGGACCGAGTCGCTGGTCACGGGCGCGACGGTGCCGGCGATTCCGATGTCGACCGTGCTCCTCGAACTCGGGGTCGTGGTGGCGCTGGCCGTCGCCGCGGTGCTCCCGTGGTTTCCCCGGCGGGTCCGGACGGCGCTCGCGACGGTCGCCTTGCTGTCGACGTCGGTCGTCCTCGTCCACTTCTCGGGCGGCTTCATCGAGGCGCACTTCCACTTCTTCGTCGGGATGGCCGTCGTCGCCGTCTACGAGGACTGGGTTCCCTTCGCCCTCGGCATCGGATACGTCGTCCTCACGCACGGCGTCTTCGGGATGATCAATCCGGAGCGAGTCTACAACCACACCGCGGCGATCAACAACCCGTGGGTGTGGGGACTCGTCCACGGCGTGTTCGTCCTCGCGCTCGCCGTGGCGCTGATGTCACACTGGTACTCGACGGAGCGATCCCGGGAAGAAGCCGAGATCCAACTCCGACAAGCGGAAGCGAAAACCGAGGAGGTCGCCGACCTCGAAGCGAAGCAGGCGGAGATCGAACGGGCGAAGACCGAAGCCGAGGAAGCCAAAGTCGAAGCCGAGGCCAGACAGCGGGAGGTCGAACGGCTGAACGAGCATCTCGAAGCCAAGGCCGACGCCTACAGCGAGGCGATGGCGCGAGCGGCCGACGGGGAACTCTCGGTCCGGCTGGACGCCGAGAGCGAGAGCGAGGCGATGGCGCAGATCGGCGAGGCGTTCAACGAGATGATGGCGGAGACGGAGTCGGCGATGCAGGAGATTCAGGCGTTCGCACAGGACGTCGCGGCCGCGAGCGCGGAAGCGAACACCGGCGCTCGGGAAGCCGAAGGAGCGAGCGAGACGGTGAGCGAGTCGATACAGGAGATTTCGAGCGGTGCGAACGAACAGCGGGAGATGCTCGAAACCGTATCGAGCGAGATGACCGAGCTGTCGGCGGCGGTCGAGGAGGTGGCCGCATCGGCCGAGACGGTCGCCGAGCGCTCCCACGAGACGGCCGAGATCACCGAAGCGGGCGCGGCGACCGCACAGGAGGCGATTGCCGACGCTCGCGACGTCCAGACGGCAATCGACTCGACGGTCGAGAACGTCGAGACGCTCGACGAACGGATGACCGAAATCGAGGAGATCATCGGTCTCATCGGCGACATCGCCGAGCAGACGAACATGCTGGCACTGAACGCCAACATCGAAGCCGCCCGTGCCGGCAGCGGGGGCGGTGGGGACGGGTTCGCCGTCGTCGCGAACGAAGTCAAACAGCTGGCCGAGAAGACGCAGGGGTCGGCAAACGAGATCGAATCACTCATCCAGGCGACCCAGTCACAGACGGAGACGGCGGTCGAGGAGGCCCGAGCGGCCGGGCGAGACATGGAAGCGGGCGTCGAGGCCTTCCAGGAAGTCGTCGACGCCTTCGCCCAGGTGGCCGAGAACGCCGAGGCGACCGACAGCGGCATTCAGGAGATAAGCGACACCGCGGACGACCAGGCCACCAGCACCGAAGAGACGGTGTCGATGGTCGAAGAGGTGGCCGACATCAGCCGGGCGACCGCCGAGGAGACCGAAGACGCGTCCGCGGCCGCGGAGGAACAGACCGCGTCCATATCCCAGGTCAGTACCAACGTCACGTCGCTCAGCGAGCGAGCCGAACGGCTCCAGACGCTGCTGGCGACGTTCGACGTGAGCGACGCGGAGTCACGGTCGCGGCTCGACGGGGCGAGCGCGGAGGGGGGAGCGCTGTAGCGGCCGGCCGCTCGCTCTATAGCTGGAACCCGCTGCACGCACGGGACCCGTACAATCGGGAGTGTGACGACTGACAACGCGACTATCGCCGTGGTAACATTTATCATCCGACACGCCGTATCGGAAAGTACATGGCCCCTGTTACCATGCCACCTGTCGAAGAGGCGCGGGACGTCTTCCGCCGCCTCGGATACTCCGTCGAAGGCGACGGGGTCGATCTCAGGGCCGAACGCAAGTGGCGAACCGTCCACGTGACCGCACTCGACGCCGACGACGCGTCCTCGCCCCCGGAGATTCGGGCCGACGGCGGGACGACCGACTATCGGCTCCGCTGTTTCGTCACCTGGATGGAGGCCGCAGGGGATCTCCGCGACCGACTCGCGCGCGTCGATCCTGATTACGAGTGGGCCGTCATCGGCGTCGAGGGCGACGACTACGAGGTCGTCGACCGCGCCGTCGGCGCGTAGCTTTTAGTGGCGGGCGGTCCCCACACCGCCCATGACCGGCGCCGCGTTACAGTCCGATATCCTCCGACTGGCCCTCGGGGACTTTCTCGACCGCCTCGTGAGCGCCATCCCGACGATCATCATCGGTCTCGTCTTTCTCGTCCTGGCGGCGATCCTCGTCAAACTCGTCCTCGCCATCCTGAACGGCGTTCTCTCGCGCACGATGCGCGGGGAGTCGCCCGTCTACCGCCAGTTTCTCACCACGATCGTCGCCGCCTTCCTCTGGTTCGGCGTCGGTCTCTCGACGCTCTCCGTGGTGGGACTGGACGGCATCGCCACGTCGCTCGGCACCGCCGCCGGCTTCCTCGCCCTCGGCGTCTCCTACGCCACGAGCAACATGATCGCCGACGCCGTGGCCGGCGTGTACCTCCTCCGCGACCCCGACTTCGAGACCGGGGATACGGTCCGCGTCGGCGACATGGAGGGTGTCGTCGAGTCGATAGAGCTTCGAAAGACGCGCTTCGCCGTCGAGGACGACACCGTCGTCCGGGGGAACGCCGACATCGAGACCCAGTGGACCAAGATCGGCGGCGACGGAGCGTGACACCTGTTCGCACGATTCCCACGTAGTTTATGCCCGCTGCGCGTGAAGTACGACCATGTTCGTCGGCCACGCCGCCCTCGCGTTCGCCATCGTGAGCGGCGTCGCCGTCAGTCGGGGGTGGACGACCGAGCGCACGCTCGCTATCGGCGTCGTCGCGGGGGCCTTCGCCGCTTTGCCGGACGTGGACATGATGTACGCGCTCGTGGGCATCGCCAGCGCCACCGGCGGCGACGTGCTGACGCTCGCCGGGGCGTTCTGGTCGACGGGGAACGTCGTCCACCGCGCCGTGACCCACTCGCTCGTCCTCGCACTCCCGATAGCGCTGCTGGCCGCGCTCCGGCGGACGGCCACACCGTACGCCCGGACGCTCTCGGCCGCACTCCTCGTCCCGCTCGTCGCCCTGGTCGCCGTCGTCGGTGGGTCGCTCGCCGGCATCGTCACGCTCGTGTTCGCTCTCGGCGCCGTCGCCATCGGGACGGTCGTCGACCGCAACACCGACCTCACGGCCCGGGAGCTGTTCGCCGCCGCGGTCGTCGGTCTCGTCTCGCACCCGTTCGGCGACCTGTTCACCGGCGAGCCGCCGGCGATGCTCTACCCGTTCGACGCGGCGCTCGTGGCCGAACGGGTCACCCTCGCCGCCGACCCCACGCTCCACCTGCTCGCCGCGTTCGGCGTCGAACTCGCGACCGTCTGGGCGGCCGTCGCGGTCGGCTGTCTCGCGACCGGTCTCCGGCCCACCACGGCCGTCAGCCCCCGGGCGAGCCTCGGCGCCGGCTACGCCGCGAGCGTCCTCCTGATCCCGGCGCCGACGCTCGATCTCTCCTACCCGTTCGTGTTCTCGGTGCTCGGCGTCGGTCTCCTGGGCGTCCTCCCGCGAATCCGCCTCGTCGGGGGGTTCCGTAGCCCGACCGTCGAACCCCGGAACTGGCTCGGCGCCGGATTGACCGGACTGAGTGCGATTACGGTCGCGTGGCTGGCTTACGCCGTCGCGTACGTGATCATCGGGTAAAACGGGAGACCGTCAGTAGCCCCGCGAGATGAGGTACTCCGCGAGGGCTTCCAGCAAACTCCGCGCCTCGTTGTCGGGGAGCACCTCGAGGTCGGCCTTGCTCTGGTCGACGAGCGACCGGGCCTTCTGTCGGGCGTACTCGATGCTACCCGCGTCGTTCAGCGTCGCTACCGCGTCCTCGACGGCCGCGTCCGTCAGCGACGCGGCGTCCTCGGCGTCGACTAGCTCGTCCACGTCCACCCCCTGCTGGCGGGCGTGGAGCGTGATGAGCGTCTCCTTGTTCTCGACGAGGTCGGAGCCGCGCTGCTTCCCGAGTTTCTCCGAGGGGACGGTCAGATCGAGCACGTCGTCCTGGATCTGGAACGCCGACCCGGAGTTGATGCCGTAGGAGTAGAGCGCGTCGACCACCTCGTCGTCGGCGTCGAGGAGGACGGACGGTGTCGCCGCCGCGTCGCCGTACAGCACCGCGGTCTTGGACTCGACCATCCCCAGGTACTCGTCGGGGAGCACGTCGGTCCGCCGCTCGAACTCCACGTCGAGGGCCTGGCCCTCACAGATTCGCGTACAGGTTTCGGCGAGCATCCGCATCGCCTCCAGGCCGTTCTCGGGCGCGGCGCCCGTCTCGGCCATGATCTCGAACGCGGTCGAGTAGAGCGTGTCGCCCGCGAGGATGGCGGTGTCCACGTCGTAGGCCTTGTGGACGGCGGGCACTCCGCGACGGAGCGCGTCGTCGTCCATGATGTCGTCGTGGATGAGGGTGAACGACTGGATGACTTCGAGGCTCAGCGCGCCCGCCATCACGTCGACGGTGCGCCCGTCGAGCGCGGGAAACTGACGGTAGTCGACGGAGAGCGGCGGCACGTCGGCGATGGCCTCGGCGGCCAGCAGGGAGACGGTCGGCCGGAGGCGCTTCCCACCCGCCTTCAGCAGGTACCGCGAGGCCTCCCAGAGCCGTTCCGGCTCCACGAGGGGGAGATCCTCGTCGATGGCCGCGTTGACCCGTTCGCGGCGCTCGCGAACCGCCGCGAGCACCTGCTCTTCCGTCGAGTCGGGCGTCATTCCACCAGCTGGATCAGGTTGCCGTTGCGCGTGACGTGGAGGTCACGGCCCAGCGCGTAGCCCTGACTCTCACACAGGTCGACGTAGGGCGCGAACCCTTCGAGATCCTGGTGAGCGGGGACGACGTGCTGGGGCTGTAGCGCGTCCAGCATCTCGTAGTGGCCCTCCTGACGCAGGTGGCCGGAGACGTGGATGTCGTCGTAGATGCGGGCGCCTTGCATCCCGAGCAGGCGCTCGGACTGGTAGCGCTGGCCCTCGTTGGTCGGCTCGGGGATGACCCGTGCCGAGAACAGCACTTTGTCGCCGTCTTCCAGTTCGTACGGCGTCTCGCCGCGACCCATCCGCGTCAGCATCGCGCGCGGTTCGCCCTGGTGGCCCGTGACGATGGGCAGGAAGTTCTCCTTGCCCTCCTTCATGATCCGCTTGAACGTGCGGTCGACGGACTTGCGGTGTCCGTACATCCCGAGGTCGTCCGGGAAGTCGACGAAGTCCAGACGCTCCGCGGTGCCGGAGTATTTCTCCATCGAGCGGCCGAGGAGGACGGGCTGGCGCCCGATGTCCTTCGCGAACTCGACGAGGCTCGTGACGCGGGCGATGTGGGAACTGAACGTCGTGGCGACGATGCCGCCGTCGTAGTCCTCGATGGAGTACATCACGTCACGGAGGTGACTCCGTGCGACCGATTCGCTGGGAGTGCGGCCTTTCCGGCCCGCGTTCGTGCAGTCCTCGATGTAACAGAGGACGCCCTCGCCCTCGCGACCGATCTCGCGGAACCGCTTCATGTCGATGGGATCGCCGATGACCGGCGTGTGGTCCATCCGCTTGTCGAGTCCGTAGACGACCGCGCCCTCGGGCGTGTGGAGGACGGGGTTGATCGCGTCGATGATCGAGTGCGTGACGTTCACGAACTCGAGTTCGACCTTCCCCGAGTCGCCGATGGACATGGTCTCCCCCGCGTCCATCTTGACGAGGTCGTTGCCGACGTTGAACTTGTTCTCGCTCTGTACCTGCTGTTTCACCAGTTCGATGGTAAAGGGCGTCGCGACGACGGGCGCGTCGTAGCGGTGGGCCAGTTTCGAGATGGCCCCGATGTGGTCGAGGTGACCGTGAGTGGGGACGATTGCCTGGACGTCGCCTTCGAGGTCGCTCATCACCCGGTCGTCGGGGATGGCGCCCATGTCGATCAGGTCGAGACTGTGCATCTGTTCGGTTTCGACGTTGTCGTGGATCAGTACCTGCGAGAGGTTCAGACCCATGTCGAAGATGACGACGTCGCTACCGGCGCGGACAGCAGTCATCTGCCGTCCGACTTCCTCGTAGCCGCCGATTGTTGCGAGTTCTATTTCCATGGTTTATCCGAGCATTGAAACGCCACAGACGTGGCACCGCTGCTCACTCAAATCCCGCTCTGGGGGCCACCGGCCCCGGCGTCTTACAGCACGTCGGTCGCTGGTCCCCGCCATGCGGCCGTTCGCCGCATTTGCCCGCGGGTCGCTGGTACGAGACTCTACACACCGGGGTGATAAAAAGTGCGTGGGTCGGCGGTGCTGCCACGCCGCGGACGGCCGTGGCTACTCGACCCACTCGAAGGCGACACCCGCCCGTTCGGCGGCGACGGCGTCGCGCTCCGAATCGCCGACGAAAAGCGCCGACGCCGGATCGGCACCGAGGCGGTCGATGGTCGTCAACAGCGGTTCGGGATCGGGCTTGTGCGTCGCCACCGTGTCGCGGCCGACGACGGCGTCGACGTGGGTCGACAGGCCGTGTCGGTCCAGGGCCACCCGACAGGCCGCCTCGGAGTTGAGCGAGCAGACGCCGACGGGGACGGTCCACTCGGGGACGCGGTCGGCGTGGGGGAGGCGGATCGCGTCTTCCGCGCCGCGGCGCTCGTGGGCCGCGAGGATCGACTCCAGCTCCGCGGCGAGACCGTGTTCCGGCGCCGTCTCGAACAGCGACCAGAGGTCGGCGTCGGTCACGTCGACGCCGGCCTCGGCGAACGCGGCCGTCGCGTCGCTGGCGGCGGCGTCCCAGTCGACCGCGAGGCGAACGAGCGTCCCGTCCAGATCGTAGACCACCGCGCCGTAGTCGGTTGCCGATCTCACACCGAGCGGTAGGGGCGCGCGAACAAAGGGGTCTTCGATCCACCGGGTCGACGGGGGTCGACAGAGCGCTTGTGTGGTCGTACCTTCGCCGATGCCGACGACCGTCGGTCACTCGGGCGGTCGGTATAGTCTTCGAGCGCACGCTGTCGCGCACGAGGCGCTGTCGTCTCCCGCCCCACCCTGTGACTCGTTCACGAGGTATTTTACGCTCTGCCGACGTACTGACCCCCATGTCATGGCTTCCCTCGGTCCTGAGTGCGATCCTCGTGCTGTCGCTCGTCGCCGGAGCGGGGACCGGCGTCACCGTCGCCCAGTCGGACGGTGAGACGGTGACGCTCACCGTCGCCGTCCGGACTCAGGCGGGAAGCCCCGTCGGAGACGCCGATCTCGACGCGACGTGGGACGGCGGGTCGACGAGGGCGACGACCGCCGGGAACGGCAAGGCGTTCGTGGACGTGCCCGCGGGCGCGGAGGTCACGATCTCGGTGTCTCACCCGCGATACGTCCGGACCAGCCCCTACGTCGTCGACGAGGCATCCGAACGCGAGGTCGAAGTGAGGGTGTACCGCAAGAGTTCGGTCCGACTCGAAGTCAGCGACGAGAGTGGACCGGTCGCCGACGCGTCGGTGCGGATCGAACGGGGCGGGCGGAACTTCGAGACGGGCACGACCGACTCGAACGGCGTGTTCGAGTCGGACGTGCTCCAGGCGGGGAGCTACACCGTCGTCGTCAGCAAACCCGGCTACTACGTCCGGCGAAAATCCCTCGAAGTCGACGGCGACATCACGAACCGCGTGACGCTCAGGCGCGGCTCGGTGCCCGTGCGCGTCCGCGTCGTCGACCCACACTTCGATCCCCCGAGATCCGTCAGCCGCGCGACGGTCAACCTCACCGGCATCACGAGCGATCTGACGGACCGGAACGGGAACGTCACGGTCGAGGTCCCGGTCAACACCGACACGACCCTGCGCGTGACGAAAGACGGCTACCGGACCGTCGAGCGCGACCTGACGGTCGGCGAGGAGGCGACCGCCGTGTCGGTCGACATCTCACGGACCCGGGAGATCACGCTCGAAGCGACCAACGAACGCGTGGTGGCGGGCGAACGGCTCATCGTCACCGCGACCGACGCGTACGGCGACGGCGCAGCGGTCGCGGCGGTCTATCTCGACGGGGAGCAGGTCGGGACCACCGACGGTGAGGGCGAGGCGGCGATCCGCATCGCCGACGCCGGGGAGCACACCCTCTACGTCAGCAAGAACGGCGTCCGGTCGAACGAAGTGCAGGTCGAAGCGATCAGCACCGACGGCGGGGACGAGGCGTCGACGGCCACCGCGACGGCGACCGCGACGCCGACGGCCGCCACCGCGGAGACGACGACCGGAACGAGCCCCGGATTCGGGATCGTGCTCGCGGTGCTCGCGGTCGTCGTCGCGGCCCGCCTCGCGCGACGCTAGACGTCGCGCAACGCCGCCACGACCGTCTCCGGCGTCGCGTCGAGACCGCCACCCTGCGCGAACGTCGGTCCACCACCGCCGCCGCCGCCGAACTCGTCGGTCAGATCGGACACGAGGTCGCCCGCGTCCACCGCCACCTCACCGGTCGTCGCGACGATCACGTACGGGGTCGACCCGTCGCCGACGACCGCGATCACGTCCGCGTCGTCGCCGACGCGATCCTGTGCCGCCTCGCCGACCTCGTTCGGGCCGAACGCCGCGATCCGACCGGTCCGCCAGACGGCGCCGCCGCGCTCGACCGTCGGGAGCGCCGCGAGACGCCCGTCGAGCACCTCGGACTTGTACGCCCGGGCCTCCGCTTCGGCGTCGTCGCGCTCGGCCCGCAGGTCCGCGACGGCGTCGTCGAGGGTGTCGAGACCGGTGCCGAGCTGGCGGGCCGCGTCGAGACCGGCCCGTCGAACCGTCGCCCGGCGGTCGATGGCGCTCGGTCCGACCGCGAACTCGACGCGCGTGAGACCCTCGCCGGGATTCGAGCGGTCGAGTACCTCGACGGGACCGATCTCGCGGGTGTTCGAGACGTGGGTTCCGCCACAGGCCGCCACGTCCCACCCCTCGATTTCGACGAGACGGACGGTGTCGGCGTCGTCCATCACCCCCTCCTCGGTCTTGGTGTTGAACGCTACGTCGTCGCGGGCGCGCGCCTCCTCGACCGGGACGTCGCCCCACGAGACGGATCGGGAGTCCCACACCGCCCGGTTCGTCAGGCGTTCGAGTTCGACCAGCACCGCGTCGTCGACGTCGGTCGAGGTGGCGAAGTCGACGCGTACCTTCTCGGCGTCGATGCCGAACCCACCGTATCCGAGGTCGTCGAGCAGGCGGCGGCCCGCCCCGTAGAGCAGGTGGCTCGCGGTGTGGGCGCGGGTGCAGTAGGTGCGGAAGTCGTCGTCGATCACGCCGACCACGTCGTCGCCCGACGCGAGGGGTGCGTCCTCGGCGAGGTGGTGGACGACGGCGCCGTCTACGGCCTGTACGTCCGTGACGGGGACGCCAGCGAGCGTGCCACGGTCCGCCGGCTGGCCGCCGCTCTCGGCGTAGAAGTACGTTCGGTCGAGGACGACGGCGGGACCACGGTCGGCCCGTGGCTCGACGCGCTCGACGGTCGCTTCGAACTCCCGGACGTCTGGGTCGGCGGGGGCTCGCGACTGCATGCCCGCCAGTCGGACGCCGGGCGAGTAAAAGCTCCCTACTCGTCGACGAGGTCGACACCGAGGCGTTCCTCGACGGCGCGGACGAGCGTCCCGCCGACGCCGGCGCGGGTGGCGCGTCCCTGTTCGAGCGCGAGCACGTCGTCCGCGTCGGCGTCGAGGTCGGCGGCGAGTTCCTCGACCGTCAGCCCCGCGTCCTGGCGCGCGGTCTCGACGGCGTCACCGTACCCCGAGACGAGGTAGGGGAGGCGGTCCTCCTCGTAGTCGGTCCCCTCCCGTTCCCAGTGTTTCGTGTTCCCCCGCGAAGCGTCGTAGATCCGCGCCGTGTTCTGGGCCGCACGCTTTCGGCGGCTGGGTTCGTCGCCGTCGGTGCGCGAGCCGTCGGCGCCGGACCGGGAATCCGACCCGCCCCCACCTCCACCTCCGGCGTCGCCGTGGGGCGCGCAGTCCGAACAGACCAGCAGATTCGCGCCCGCGACGTTCGCGCGTTCGAGGTTCGACGTCTCCCGGCCGCAGAGTTCGCACGCGTCGCCGTCACCGCCGCCCCGATCCGAGCCCGTCGAGTATTTCGTCATACACTCTCTACCCGGTCGTCCTATTTCAACGTCCGGTCCGCGGGAAGGGGGCGCAAGGCATCTACGTGACGGCGCCGAACGGCGTGCATGCGAGACTCGAATCGAGAGTGGTACTTCGTCGAGCGCCCCGAAGGAGAGCCGACCCTGGACAGTTTCGAACTCCGGGAGCGCGAGCGGCCGACGCCCCGGTTCGGCGAACTCCTCGTACGCGTGCGCTATCTCTCCGTCGACCCCTACATGCGGGGTCGGATGCGGGCGGGCGAGTCGTACGCCGAACCGTGGGCGGTCGGCGACGTGTTACGAGGGGGGATCGTCGGCGAAGTCGTCGAGAGCGAGAGCGACCGGTTCGAGACCGGCGACCTCGTCACCGGTCACGGAACGTGGAGCGAGTACAGCGTCCTCGACGCCGACGACGCCGCGCCCGTGGACCCGTCGGTGGCGGATCTCCCGGCGTATCTCGGCGTCCTCGGGATGCCGGGGCGGACGGCGTACTTCGGCTTGCTCGACGTCGCCGAACCCCGACCCGGCGACACCGTCGTCGTCTCGGGCGCGGCGGGCGCAGTCGGCTCGACGGTCGGACAGATCGCGGCGCTGAACGGCTGTCGAGTCGTCGGCTTCGCCGGGACGGACGAGAAGACCACGTGGCTCACCGACGGTCTCGGCTTCGACGCGGCGATCAACTACGCGACGACCGACGACTACCGCGCGGCGCTCGACGACGCCGCACCCGGGGGCGTCGACGTCTACTTCGACAACGTCGGCGGGCCGATCACCGACGCGGTGTTCACGAAGCTGAACGTGGACGCGCGCGTCGCCGTCTGCGGGCAGATCGCCCACTACAACGACGAAGGCGTCCCGACGGGACCGCGAAAGCTCCCCGCTCTCATCGCGTCGCGGGCGCGGGTTCAGGGGCTCCTCGTCGGCGACTACGCGACGCGGTTCGGCGCGGCGCGCGAGCAACTCGAAACGTGGGTGGCGTCGGGTGCCGTCGACCACCGCGAGACGGTCGTCGAGGGGCTGGAGAACGCTCCCGACGCGTTCCTGGGGCTGTTCGCGGGTGACAACGTCGGGAAACAGGTCGTCCGCGTCTCGGAGTGAGGCCCGCTACTCGGGGAACAGCGGCGGTTCCAGCCCCTCGCGCTCGATGAGTTCGATCTCGTGGCCGTCCTGGTCCGTCGTGAACGCGTACATGTCGTCACACGAGGCGGGGTCGCGGTAGTCGGCGGCTTCCCGCTCCATCAACCGCTCCCAGTCGTCGTGGAGGTCGTCGACCCGGACACAGAGGTGGCCCCACGCGTCGCCGAGTTCGTAGCTCCGGCCGTCGTAGTTGTAGGTGAGTTCGACGGACATCGCCTCGGGCGGCGCGTCCCGTGGCTCGGTGAAGTAGTTCGCGAAGGTGTCGGCCTCCCAGCGCCGCGTCGGGACGTGTTCGAACTTCCGGGTCCAGAAGCCGAGCGCTTCGTCCGCGTCCTCGACGCGGATCATGGTGTGATCGAGGCTCCAGCGCGCGCCGTGGTCGCGCTGGACTATTTCGACCTCGTGGCCGTCGGGGTCTT
>Ga0207720_100276_pt1 | contig 41882 bp, 41 predicted proteins | sample A23P2SouthBayCA_2_FD_187751 | JGI IMG/M metagenome (GOLD analysis project Ga0207720, IMG submission 187751) | Aerobic enrichment media microbial communities from Eden Landing Ponds, California, USA - A23 E3 (2) (SPAdes) | ecosystem: Environmental > Aquatic > Marine > Unclassified | place... | reverse complement strand
CGGAATCTATCGATTCCGGCGATCCGCCAATCCCCAGCGACACACTTGGTTCACTATTGAGAGACCATTCATGAGACTGCTGCGAAATCGGTCTGACGGCAAATCGCTATCCAACTACGTCGACAGTTAGAATGCAACATAAAATCGGCCTGTGTGGGCCGCAGAGTCGCTAGTTAGTTACCGATATCCGACTGGATAACGTTTTCTTCGCCTTCGTTATTGACTCCGATAATATTATCTCCCTTTTCACAATCAAGTGTTTCTCCGACACTAGAAGCGCTACTTGTGGTACCATCGTTATCACAATAAACTCTGTCAGTATTATCGCCCATTGTGGTGATGGTCACGTCATAGTCGTCGTCAGCATTATCGGTATCGTTCGAAATTTCAAGTCCTGCCTGCGCGCTCGCACTCTGATTACTTCCCATATCCAGTACGAATGCAGCGATCACAGCCGCGAGAATGACTGTGATAGCAACCATCAGGATAACACCAATAACAGGTGATACTGCACGTTCCTCCTCGTTTCCGATCAGCTTCTGCCGAATCGATTTTCCATCTAACATGGGTATCATTTCATCGGTGGTAAACGGTGAGAAAGCTTTTTAACGCGCTCCTCAAACGGTGAGGTGCGGACCAAGGGGATTGGAACCAACCCCACGTCCCCGCTTTCTCGAGCCGTCGTCACCGATGCTAATAGCATGACTGAACCCGTACCATATATATCTAAGGGATAGTGACCATCTCTTGGAAACGAAGGTTTTCAAAACTGATAATCAGCGATCGATAGAAGACCTACAGAGCAGTCTTGAAGCGATGCAGTCTAGCGTTCCTATATCAACCAATTTATGTTATCAATACAGAGATGGAAGATACGGTAGTGTGATGGTTTTTATATTTAGTGCCCGCCACTACTGATAGTTGTCCTACACTGGGAGTAGTGAGAGGACAAACTTGGCAGTCGGTCCGAAAAAGGAAAACGTAAACACACACGTGAGAAGGGTTGCGAGTCCGCCCCCCAAGCCCAACAGGATAGCGCCGATGGACGTATTCGTCCGGTCGAACGCTCCGGCGAAACTCCACAGTCCAATTCCAGCCGTGACGGCCAGACTGAGAAGCGCGATTCCCTGAATCGTTTCATCAGCGGTATAGCCCTTCGTCACGACAGTAATGAGTACGAGCTGGCCGCCGATAAGGACGCTTCCTGCGTACGTAAGACCGAGCCAGAGTGGTCTTTCGGTCACAGCGGTCCGGACCCACGAAAGACGGGCAACGGCGTAGATGGCAAGCGGGAACAGCGGATACACATAGCGGACAGTGAGTGCCGCGTGGATCGGCAGTCGATAGATGTACAGCAGTGTAATCAAGATTGTATAGATCGCGACGAAAATATCGGCGGCAAAGAGTGGACTTGATCGAAGGCTGGGAGACGTGTTTCCGATGAGCTTGTCGAAAACGGTCCGGACAGCAACGATGGGTGCAGCGATTAGTGCACCTGCGATCGGAAGTGCTTCCAAGAAGGCGACATTGATCGCGAGGCCAGTCGCACCGGGCGAGGAAAACCCGAGATAGCCACTCCGAACAAACGTGTGGTACAGTCGACCCGGTTCCTGCTGGACTGCCTCGAGGCCATGAGAGAGAAACTCCGTGAAGAGAAGCGCTCTGTCGACAGTGCCGAGTAGTGGTCCGGCTGTTCCGCTCACGATCCCCTCGAGAATGGTGTCGACAGTGCTGGTACCACTGCCATCCGAAGTGCTGGTACCACTGCCATCCGAAGTGCTGGTACCACTGCTATCAGAAGTGATAGTACCGTCGGCCCCGGTTCCGGAACTATCGCTTGCAGCAGTTAGATCTTCGCTCACTGGAGTGTTCACCGCATCAGCACCGTAGCGGTCGAGCATCCGCGGTGGCGTAAACGGATCGCCAGCAATCAGGTAGTTCGTCAGGAAAAACGGAAGCAGTGAAACGAAAAATCCCATCGCAACTGTTGCAAGCGTTCGGACGCCGTTCTCTCGAGCAGTGGTAAAATCCGTAATTGCGAGTGCACCGAGCAAAACGAGTCCCTCAGATGCGTTTAACCAGGCAGTGAGTCCCACCGGAACGTAGGCGATCGCCCTGTATCGTCGGTACATCGAGATTCGGTCGGCCTCTCGACTTCGGTAGAGGAAGAAGAGTGTGAGTAGCGTGAATAAAGCCGTGAGTACGTGTCGTTTCGGGATCGTCGCCCAGAGTAGAGCCGGTGAGGCGACGCCGCTAGCGATGCCAGCTGCGATCCCAATGTCGGAGGAATAGATGTGCGAGAAAAGTCGATAGAGGACAAGTGCACAGCCAGCGGCAGCGACTATCGTTGCGAGCTGGAGTGCGGGATATGCGAGGTGATCGAGCGGAAACGGTGTTGCACTTGCCACGCTGGCGACGAAGCTGACGAGTGCAAGCATCCCGCCGATGAGATGGGCTGGTTCGTGACGACCGATTAGTCGCCCGCCAACGCTGACGGTGGCAAACACTGAAAGACTCCACAGCGCTGCAAGCGCGATGCGGATATCTGCGACTGCGGCAATGGTCTCGAGCACCCAGAGGAATGGAAGTGCGAAGACAATATGTGCGAAGTTCCGGGGATATGCCTTTCCGTTGTACTCAGCCATACCAGGCGCTCTGAGCGTCTCGCCGTACGTCGGTGTAGTAACGTGGAGGTGTCCGTCGCTTAGCGCGACCAGTCCATTGGCGACGACCAAGTTATCGTTGATCGAGAACGTTGTCCGCCAGAGGACCATCGCGGCGCTACATGAGAGGAGAAAGACGAAAACACCGCCATAATCTCCGAACACCAGTCGGCCAAAGCGGTGGACGATGGTGGCGATTCTCTCGGAATGGCCGTCGAGAGTATCACGGTACTGGGATCGGTAGCTCATTCTGTGACCTCTACTGTGATATTTTGGCTGGTCACTGGCCGCTCAACTGTATTTCCGTTCTCCATACCGTGGTAGATCAGCCGTACTTCTGCGTTGTACTGGTCCTCGTCGATGCGATCCGGACTGAGTGTGGTTTTCGGGATCGAGAGTTGGACCTTTTCGGAGGATTGGGTGCTTACTGTTGCTGTGGACAATGAGGAGAGGCCGAGTGTATCGATATTGATCTCGTAGGTAAGTCTCACGCAGCCCTGGACATCGGTTGCCTGCACTGTCGCGTCGGCCACGTTGAGTTTCCATACTTCCGCCCCGAATTCGGACCGTGTGAAGGTCGCCGATTCGGGGACTGACAATGGTTCGATTGTTGCACTCCCTTCGCTCGAGAGTGCACCACCTTCACAGGGATTATCGTAAGTCGTGAAATCCACGGGCACGAACGGGCCTGAGGCAAACACCGTCGCAGTAATGACTCCGACGATGATGAGCGACACGGCCCGATATCCAAACATACTGGTTTTTCATATTGAATGTAGATGAGATAAATATGTTGAAGAGAGGGTGTGGTATCAGAGGATCATAGATCTGCTCACGGCTAGATCTCAAGGTGATTTACCAAAATTGTGGCGAGAATGCCCCTTCCTCAAGGAGCGAGCAACGCGAGCGAGTAGGGAGGGGATGAATCGCCGCACACCAGCACAAACCATTAAATCAACACATACCTAACCAATAGACAGCGATGGAGTATAGTCACCGCTACTACGCCTATCCGACACAAGAGGTAGCGGAGCGACTGGACTACCACATCGACGTTCATCGCCAAGCGTACAACTACACCCTGTACGAGTACGAAAATGTAGACGCCGACGACATCGGCTCCGCATACAAACACCACTATCGACTCCCCGACTGGAAAACCAAGTTCCCCGTCTTCTCGGAAGTCAATTCGAAGGCTCTGCAACGAACGGTCACCCGGTTCTATCAGAACCTCAACGGACTCTCCGAACAGAAGCAAAACGGGAACACAGTTGGAAAACTCACGTGGAAATCACCCAGAGACTATCAGAGCATGACGTATTCGCAGTCTGGCTTCGAACTCAAAAACACGAGTGGCCGCAACGCGACGCTCTGGCTCTCCAAAATCGGAGACATTGAACTCTGCTACCACCGCGAAATCCCCGATAAAGCAGCCATAAAAGAAGTCACAGTGAAACAGGAAACGACCGGAGACTGGTTCGTCTCCTTCGGCTTCGAAATCGACGAGACAGACCTGCCCGAGAAACCCGACGTGGAGACGCTCGACACGAGCAACAGTATCGGAATCGACCTCGGTATCCTGAACTACATCCACACGTCAGACGGGAAAACCGTGGATTGGCTCGAGTTAGAAGATGAGTACGATCGTCTCCGTCGAGAGCAACAGAAACTCTCGCGGAAGGAACACGGGTCGAACAACTACGAGAAACAGCGCAAAACGGTTGCGAAGATCAAACGCCACATCCGGCAGAAGGTGCTGGACTACCAGCACAAGCTCACGACGTGGCTCGTCACAGAGTATGATGCCGTGTTCGTGGAAGATCTGAATGTTGCTGAGATGCTTCAAGGCGATAGGAACGCGCGGAATACGCAAGACGCTGCGTGGCGACAGTTCATTACCCTTCTCGGATACAAGGGAGACCTGTACGGCTGCCACATCGTGCAAGTCGAAGCAGCGGGAACGACAAAGGAGTGTTCGTCGTGTGGTGTAGAGACGGCGAAACCCATCTGGGTACGAAAACACTCGTGTCCCAGTTGTGGATTCGAGTGTGACCGTGACGCGAACGCGGCGATGAACGTATTGCAGAGAGGCTTTTCTGACCTAGGGCTGGGATGGTCCGAATCAATGCCTGTGGAGACTGCGCTCCCTACGGATACCCATTCGGTATCTGCAAAGCGCGTCGTCGAAACAGGAAGCCCTACCCTCAACGAAGCCACGCCTGTGGCTGAGTAGGGTGGGTAGTTCACCACGTCAAGCCTTCATAGACGATTCCATCGCAGCGCTCGATACATCGTCGACCATCGACGACAACTGGCGTTGCCATTTCATCGAATTCGGTATCAAGCTCGCGGAACTCGTCCCAGTCAGTGACGACGAGTGCTCCTTCCGCACCACGAAGGGCGTCCGCGGCCGTTGGCGCATAGTCGATCTCGGAGAACCGATCGGCCATTTCGTCGGCAGCAACTGGATCGTAGGCAGTGACATCTGCACCGTGGCTGCGAAGTGCCTCGATGACCGGAATCGCACGCGAGTTTCGAATGTCGTCGGTGTTCGGTTTGAACGACAAGCCAAGAACCGCGATTCGAGCGCCCTCGAGTTCGACGTGATTAGTGAGCAACTCGAGCATTCGTCTCGGTTGGCGGTCGTTAATCTCGGTAGCGGCCTCGAGCAGTGCGGGATCGTAGTTTTCATCGCGTGCGGCTGCAATGATGGCGTTCACGTCCTTCGGGAAGCACGAGCCGCCCCAGCCGACACCGCTGCGGAGAAATTGTTCTGAAATCCGATCGTCGAGCCCGATGGCCTCCATCACCTCGTAGGCGTCGAGCCCGAATTCCTTGCAGATGTTTCCGAGGTCGTTGACCAGGCTGATCTTCGACGCGAGGAACGCGTTGTTCGCGTACTTGATCATTGCTGCCGTCTGGGGGTCAGTTTCGACGACCGGCGTCTCGGCGTCGAGTACCGGCTCGAATACCTCGTGGAGGCGGTTCGATGCCCACTCGGAGTTCGTGCCAAAGACGAGCTTGTCGGGGTTTTGGAAGTCTGTGACTGCGCTTCCCTCTCGAAGGAACTCGGGGTTCATGCCTACTTCGACGGCGTCGTTGTTGTCGGCCCCATTGCGGATCGCTGGCTCGAGTTGCTCTGGAATACTCGGCGGTGTCACCGTACTCTTGATCACAACGAGATGGCGCTCTGTTTTTTCGCGGAGTGCCTCGCCGGTTGCTTCGGCAGCTGCCTCTAACGCACCGAGATCGATGCTGCCGTCGTCGTTCGACGGCGTGCCGATCGCCAGAAAAGTCACATCCGACTCGGGAACAGCGTCATAGGAGGTCGTCGCAGTAAGTCGGTCTCCGGCGTGGGTTGCGAGAAGGTCGTCCAGCCCAGATTCGGTGATCGGTGCTTGGCCGTCATTGAGTGTCGCGACGATATCCTCGTCGATATCGATCGCGGTCACTTCGTGGCCGAACTCCGCAAAACAGGCAGCGATCGTCGTTCCGACGTAGCCGCTCCCGATGACTGTAATATGCATTACCTGAAGCAGCCGCTTCCGTGTAAATCATCCTTGTGATCACTGATTCGTGTGATCTCGAGCGGGTCTTTGCAGTGTGGACTCCGCCTATTCGATAACCAGAAAAGCCATACGGGTAGAATTATCATTTGAGACGTAATGAAAGCAGTCGTTCTCGCTGCGGGGGAAGGAACGCGGCTCCGTCCGCTCACAGAAGACAAACCCAAAGGGATGGTCGAAGTCGACGGAAAACCGATTCTCACGCACTGTTTCGACAATCTTGTCGATCTCGGTGCTGACGAGTTCGTCGTGGTCGTCGGCTACCTCAAAGAGAAGATCATCGACCACTACGGCGACGAGTACCGTGGCGTGCCGATCACGTACGCTCATCAGCGCGAACAGAAGGGACTCGCACACGCACTGTTGACCGTCGAAGAGTACATCGACGATGACTTCATGCTGATCCTTGGGGACAACATCTTCAACGCGAATCTCGAGGATGTCGTCCGTCGCCAGCAGGAAGATCGTGCGGATGCAGCGTTCCTCGTCGAAGAAGTGCCCTGGGAAGAAGCGTCGCGATATGGTGTCTGTGATACTAACAAATATGGTGAGATCACGGATGTCGTGGAGAAGCCTGAAGATCCACCATCGAACCTCGTCATGACTGGTTTCTATACGTTTACGCCAGCGATCTTCCACGCCTGTCACCTCGTGCAGCCGTCGAACCGGGGCGAGTATGAGATCAGCGAGGCGATTGACCTGTTGATCCAGTCGGGACGGACGATTGACGCGATCGGACTCGAGGGGTGGCGAATCGACGTCGGATATCCGGAGGACCGCGACGAAGCAGAACAGCGGCTGCGAGAAGAGACGAACGCAACTGTCGAGGCCGCCTCCGATTAGCTACTCGAGAGGAGCTATACTGTCTAACCCGTTGTCTGCTACGTTTCGTAGCGAGTATTAGGACGATCGGACGAGCGGATCGTACCATTCTTGGTTTTCACGGTACCAGTCGATGAACTTCGAGACGCCGTCTCGAATGTCGACGGTTGGCTCGTAGCCGAGCACATTGTTTGCCTTCGAGATGTCGGCATGGGTGTGTTCGGCATCGCCCTCGCGGGCTTCGTCATACTCGAGTTCAAGGGATGGATCGATTTCATCGCGAACGACTTCCGCGAGGGTTCGGATGTCGATGTTGTCCGTCGAGCCTACGTTGAGGATTTCGCCATCTGCGCTGTCGTCCTCGAGCAATTGTGCGTTGGCCCCGACGATGTCGTCGATGTAGGTGAAGTCACGGGTCTGGGTTCCATCGCCATAGATGACTGGCGGTTCGCCGTGAAGGCATCTGGAGACAAAGTTCGTCATCGCCATGTTCGGCCGCATTCGCGGACCGTAGACGGTGAAGTAGCGCAACGCAACGGTTGGAAGGCCGTAGATTTCGTTGTATACGCGCGCGTATTGTTCGCTCGCGAGTTTCGAGACCCCGTAGGGTGAGACTGGATTCGTCGGATGGTCCTCGTCGTAGGGCAGATACTCTGGCTTGCCGTACACTGACGATGAAGATGCGAGGACAACGCGCTCGAGGTCATTGTGTCGGGCGGCCTCGAGGAGATTCATTGTCCCATCGACATTGTACTCGTTGACTTTCTGTGGTTCCTCAACGCTCGTTCGGACGCCCGCTTGGGCAGCTTGGTGGTAGACGACGTCTGCGTCTGCGACCAAATCGTCGACGAGCGATTCGTCGGTCATCGAACCCTCAACGAGTTCGTAGGTCGATCCGGATTCGGCTGCGGCTGTTCTTGCAGTGTCGACGTTGCGCTCCTTGATACCGAGATCGTAGTAGGGTTCGAAATTGTCGAGGACCGTGACATCGTGACCGCGCTTCGCGACGGCCTCTGCAATGTGGCCGCCAATGAATCCAGCGCCGCCCGTAACGAGTACGTGCATCGAGTATCGATTAGAGCCGAGACAGGTTAGCTACAAAAGCAGTACGTATTCTTGGTGCCCGGCTCGTATTCGGGCTGGTACCTAAATTCGAGTTCTCATGAATCAAAGATCGAGGTTACTGTTTAGCCATAACATATATCTGAATTCATCATCGAACCGGTCGTTTCAAAGCATATATACGAGTACAGTCACCTCTCCTTACTCGATGCTTACCGGTTGGCGGTATCGGATCGTGAGTGCGACGGGGACCGTCTTTCTCGTCGTCGTTGCCGTGCTTGTCGCGAATCACCCTCTCCCCCAGTCTATTTTCACGTCGGTCGTTCCTCTGTTCGATCGCCTCAAGCCGACCGTTCTTGATTGGACGTCGCTGTGGTGGGCACTTACACTGAGCGTTCTCGCAGTTGCAGGGGCAGTCTGGCCCCTCTACAAGCCACGGCCGCGTCGGATCCTCGATACGGTGTTTCTCGTTCAGAAGCGCGTCCTCGTCGGCGGGCTCTCACTGGCGACGTTGGGATACTTTCAGTGGTCACACCGGCTGCCGCGGGCAACGCTCGCCATGATCATCGGGATACTTGCTGTCGTGCTTCCCGGCTGGTTTCTCCTGATTCGAGGGCAGCCTAACGGGGGCGGCGGCCGGACGTTGATCGTCGGCGACGACCCCGCACAGATCGATCGCGTCGCGCCTGCAGTCGACACACCCGTAATTGGCTATCTCTGTCCGACGATCACTGCGGCTCGAGACGCATTACGAGGTACATCAGAGGCGGGCCGCGAAGTAGTCGCCGACGGCGGGATCGAGCTTCGCCATGATGGAGCCGCCGAACTCGTGGATGGGGACGCGTCTCCTGGCGCAGTTCGATCGCTGTCCCGGCTTGGCGGGCTCTCACGACTCGAGGACGTCCTCGTCGAATACGATATCGACACCGTCGTGTTGGCGTTCCGGCAGGCCGACCGCGCGGAGTTTTTCGGTGCGCTCGACGCGTGTTACGAACACGGTGTCGGTGCGAAGGTCCACCGAGAGTACGCCGACAGCGTGCTGGTCTCGGAAGGGGATGTGGGAGAGCTCGTAGACGTGGATCTCGAGCCGTGGGATCCGCTAGATCACTTATTCAAGCGAGCGTTCGACATGGCGTTTTCGACGGTCGGATTGGCCGCCTTTGCGCCGTTGATGGCGGTGATCGCCGTGGCGATCAAAGTCGATAGTCCGGGCCCCGTGTTCTACAGCCAGGATCGCACCGCCGGCTTCGGCGAGACCTTCCCCATCTACAAGTTCCGGTCGATGGCCCCCGAAAGCGAGGACGCGACGCCCGGCGAAGAAGACGACCGCATCACTCGAGTCGGGCGCGTCCTTCGCAAGACGCATCTGGACGAGTTGCCCCAGCTCTGGTCAATCTTCGTCGGACAGATGAGCGTCGTCGGTCCGCGGGCCGCGTGGGTCGACGAGGAACAGCACCTCGAGCGAGACGCTCCGGCGTGGCGCAAACGGTGGTTCGTGAAACCCGGACTGACGGGACTGGCACAGATCAACGGAGCGAAGAGCACCGATCCGAACCTGAAGCTCCGGTACGATCTAGAGTACATCCGGAAGCAGTCAGTGTGGTTCGATCTACAGATCGTGATTCGACAGATATGGAAGGTGTTCCTGGATATCCGAGAGACGATTCAAAACTAGTCAGAATCGAACGACATATCAATCATCTCGAGAATCGAACTCAACAATGCGGATTCTACGCGTCGCACAAAAAGTCTATCCCGACGTGAAAGGGGGCGGTCCGTACCACGTTCACGCGATGAGCCGCGACCAGGCGGCGATGGGTCACGACGTGACGGTGCTTACAGTCCGGCAGGACAAGTCGCTACCTCACGTCGAGGAGCGAGACGGGTACACGGTCGTTCGCTACGATCCCGCGGCGACACTCCTGGGCAACGATATCAGTCCTGGGCTGGCTCAGTACCTCCATTCGGCCGAGGACTTCGACGTGATGCACGCCCACTCGCACCTGTACTTCGCGACGAACCTGGCCGCAGTGAAGCGTTTTGTGGGAGACATTCCGCTTGCGATCACGAACCACGGGCTGTACAGTCAGAACGCCCCCGAGTGGGTGTTCGATCTGTACCTGCGGTCGGTCGGTCGGTGGACGTTCGACCAGGCGGACATCGTGTTCTGTTATACTGAGGAAGACAAGCGGCGAGTGCAGGAACTCGGCGTCTCGAGTCGGATCGAAGTCGTCTCGAACGGGATCGACACCGAGCGGTTCACGCCCGAGGGTCCGGAGAGCGAGCTGGTGGACAGTGATGGGCCAGTGGTGTTGTTCGTCGGGCGATTGGTGGAGGGAAAACGGCCCGGTGATGCCGTCGCGGCCGTCGATCGGGTTCGTGACGAGCACCCCGACGTCAGTCTGTACTTCTGTGGTGACGGGCCGCTTCGGTCCGAACTTGAGGACGACGCAGCTCGGCGTGGGATCGACGACCACGTCGAGTTCCTCGGCCACGTTCCCTACGAAGACGTCCCGGACATCTATCGAAGTGCGGACGTGCTCGTCCTCCCGAGTCGGGCGGAAGGCGTTCCACGGACGGTGCTCGAGGCGATGGCCTCGGCGACGCCCGTCGTCGTGAGCGATTTGCCACAGGTGGCACCGATTGCGACTGATGGTGGCGAGGTAGTTCCAGTGGGAGCCGTCGAGGAATTCACTGACCGTCTCAGTAACCTCTTGGATGATTGTAAGCGTCGAACCGTTCTCGGTGACAGTGGGCGAGATCAGGTTAGTTCCTCTCATGATTGGACAGATACTGTTGATAGAACAACAACTATGCTCGCAGAATTCAAAGACTGCTCGTACGTTTAGTAAAGGTCAAGACTGTGGCAGACACATGCCCGTCTGAGTCTAATGTAGCTATTGCATGTGAATTAAACCAATTGAAGCGGACCCCTATCTATAAATATTTACATTTTAATTTCTATATTCCTACGACTGATATCATAAATATATGTGGTCTTTACTGACTATAGTCCAACCGGCGATCCGAGATTGACGTGGCTTTCGACATTTTGAACAAACCTCACTTCGAACCTTTTCCAACCTCAATGAGGACATCTCAGACAGACATCTGGTATCTGATCGGAACACTCTCTGTCGGCGGGGCGGAGCGAACGCTTGTCGATCTGGCGAACGGACTTGATCCCGACCAGTTCGACGTCACGATCTGGACGATCGTCGAGCCGGGTCCACTCGCAGCCGACATTGAAGATCACGTCACCGTTCGCTCTCTTGAGGCGACGAGCAAAGCTGATGTGTTCCCGGTACTTCGGTTCATTTCCGCGCTTTATCGACACCGTCCGGACATCCTCCAGTCATTTCTCTTCTACGACAATACCCTCGCAACACTCGCCGGGATTTTCAGTCCAGAAACGGCAGTCATCACCGGCGTTCGGTCAGTTCCGAACGATCCGAGTATGACTCGTAGTCTTGTTCGACGGGTTACTCACCGACTCGCCGATCACATCGTCTCCAACTCCGAAGCAGGGGCCGACTTTATTGTCGAACACAGTGTCGATCCGGATCGCGTTTCCGTCGTTCGTAACGGTCGCGATCTCGAAGCGTATCGGAACGGGACGGCGACGCCCGAACTCCGCGACTCATTCGAAATCCCCTCGGAGGCACCTGTCGTCGGCACTGTCGGCCGATTGATCGAACGAAAAGGGCACTACGATCTCCTTGAGGCGTGGTCTGTGGTCCTGGACAGATATCCGGACGCACATCTTCTGATCGTCGGTGATGGTCCCGAGCGAGAGGAATTAGAAGCACGTACCCGAGAACTCGGCGTTGTCGAGACGGTACATCTTCCGGGCACACGAGACGACATTCCCGACCTGCTTGATCTGATGGACGTCTTCGCTTTTCCGTCCCACTTCGAAGGACTCCCAGGGGCGTTGCTCGAAGCGATGGCTGCAGGATTACCAATAGTGACTACACCCATTGATGGCAATTCAGAGCTCGTCACCGATGGCGAGAGTGGCGTATATGTTCCAGTCTCAGATCCCGAGTCACTCGCTGCTGCAATTCGGACGTTACTCAGTGATCGGCAGCTTGCTCGGAGACTAGGTACGAGTGCCTCGAATGCCGCACAGACGCAATTTTCACTAGAAAAGATGACATCAGGTTTTGAGACCGTATACTGCGGAGCTGCTAAGAGAAAGTAAACAAACAATTGATGGAAATAAATTCATCGCTCTTCCGTAGGAGATTGTTGATACTGATAGTTGCTGAAAGTCGAAGAGGGCAAGGGCACCACGTTAGCGGTGCCCGATATGTTCTCAATACGTCTATTCGCGTCGGAATCAGCCGCAGCGGACCTGTTGCAGCAGGTTCGCTGGTGTGATGTTGTCGAGTGCCCCCGCTGCCGTTTTGACTTGACGGTCATATTCAAGGACATAAGTACGTAAAGACATTCGGCGGTTCAATGCTGTCAAGCGCGGTGAGTGCAACCTCACGAAGTTCATCTAATGTGTCGAGAAGGCGATTTCCAAGAGCCTGATCGAGGCGTCGCCAACACTCTTCCGCGGGGTTCAGTTTTGGTGAATCCCGCGGAAGGTAACACAATTCGATCGGCGTGTCTTCGACGAATTCTTGCACTTTGTTGGCCGTAAAATACGACGCATTGTCCAAGACGACACAGATTTTCTCGCCGAACTCGGTCTGGAGTGCGTCAAGCAATCGAACTGTTGTGTCGCTGTTTAAATCTCCGCACAGGAAAGAACGTCTCGCCGGAATCACTGACTGCACCGAGCAGTTTTATACTGTCCCACGCGCCCGTCACCGGGAGTGACGGACGCTCTCCTTCCGGAAACCACACATAAATCAGCGTTGAGAGCACCTGTCGTGTCTGGTCAATGTCAGGCTCGTGTATTCGTCGTCCAAGTTGTCACGCTTTTTTGAAGCCTTCTTGCCAGGCTTCTTGGGCTCTCTTGTCGGATTTGTAGTACTCCGGCCGGGCTGTCTTTCAAGACAGCCCGGCCTCAGACATCAATCGTCAGACGTGCCGTTCACAGTACTCAACATCGAATTCCTCGGCGAGATAGTGACGAGCAAGTGGCACAGACCACGCGGGCGCATCTAGTCCAACGTCTTGGGGCGTCTCGACGAACTGTTCGTGCTCTTGTTCAGAGAGTTTTGACGGTCTCCCTTCTCGTGGTTCGTCGTAGAAAACCTCTTCGAACGGCTCGTCGGCGAGCCGTTCGAGTCGATCAAGCCACCGAGAGAGCCAGTCAGCAATGTATCCATAGCGTCCAGCGACCTCTTGTAGCGTCGCACCGTCTTCTTCAAGATAGTTGATTACCGCCATAAGCCGTTGTGACGATTTTCCCTTCGACCTCCGCCAAAATCTGGCGGAGGTCTTCGGTAGAGGCGTTGTCGAGAGAGGTTATATCGGAATAACGTGCGCTTCTTTGAAATATTTTTAGCTGGCAGTGTGAATTGGAGGTCTCACTGGGTGCGCTGAATCGAACCGTATATACAGACGACCAGAACAATTGAAAGTATTGCGAGTAGTTTCCCTGATATATCTGTCATAAAGTTCTGTGTCAGCGAATGTGCAGTCATAACACTAGCGAGCGATAAAGTGAGGAGAGATTCGTCTTTAAAACTAACCAAACGAACCGAGGCGATCACAAGAGAAACTAAAAAGGTCAAGTAAGCAGCTAAATAGAACACTCCTCCCTGAACGTAAACGATCACGAAATACGAATCAATTGCTGAAACTCCTTCGAAGACCCATGAGGGGTTGGACAGTGTTCCGAACCGGTACTGCTCCGCCCGTGACAGTATCGGTGCCCAAGCATCGGCCCGCCCGGTCTGCTTGAGGAGACTCCTGGGCGATAGGATGAATCCGATGAGTTCGCTGTACCTGTCTGAAGAGGCTACCCGGCCTACGTTGAAGATATAAATGACCGCCAAAAGAATAGTGGTGCAAATTCCTAAAGCAATACTTTTTATTGAAATAACCCCTATGTTATCTCCATAAATAAAGTAATAGGTGCCAAGAACGCCAGCGACACCGACCGCCGCTACTATTGAAGTTCTATGACCGGATGCGATGAGTAATACCAAAGAAATCATGAGATAGCCCACATTTCTACCAGTGATTAAAATAGACTTCCCAAACACTGCAATTCCTACAGCAGCGACTAATCCGAGTCCGGAAGAATATGCCGCTGCGCCTGCAAACCGCCCGATCCAATACCCATAGTCCCCGTACGCCGGCACTCCATGATACCATATTGCGAGTAGTGGCTTTGTTAAAACGACCCCAAGGTAATCAACGAACTGGAGTGAGAAGACGATTGTGTGAATCAGTACCGTAAGTTTCATCGCAGTCAGCAAATCCTGATCAAGACATTTGATCTGGCTCCCGTAGTATGAAATTGCTACTGCCCCAATAAAATACACCTGCACCCATCGCAAGTCACCGACAAAATAGTGGATCGGATTTCCGTAGACCACAACGCCGAGAACCGGAAGTAGTATCGCTAGCCAAAGGTATACGATAGCAAAGAGGTGAACCGTTCCATCGACTGCAAACCGTATCTGAGAATTGCTGATAAAGTAGAATACTGCTGTGGCAAACAAGACAAGAAATATCAGATCGAAGATACGGATATCTATGCTTCCGATCGCGATAGCCGGACCCCTGATAAACGCTCCGACGACAGCGAGAATGAACGATACACGAACTGCGTCGTTAAGTCGGTTACTCATTAGAATCGTCGCCGAACAGTAGTTGCTCGTATTGTTTCGAAATATCTAGATATTCGAAATCCGTGGCCCGTTCAAGTAGCCGTTCCTCCGCAGGCGGATCGGCAAGTGTTTGCTCAATTGCATCGGCTAAAGCCGCCTCGTCTCCGACGGGGACGAGACTGCCGTACCTTCCGTCGTCGAGAATTTCGGAGGGTCCACCGGGGCAGTCAGTAGATACGACTGGAGTTCCACAAGTCATCGCTTCCACGATCACGTGCCCGAATCCTTCCCACTTCGAAGAAAGCGTAAACACGTCCGCGGCTCGCATATATGCGAACGGGTTATCGACAAATCCGAGGAAATGCACCCGGTCGCGGATACCGAGGTTATCAGTTAATCGGAGCAAGTCTGCTTTTCGATCACCGTCTCCGAGGATCGCTAATTCGACATCACGACGTTCGCGTAGTCGAGCAAACGCTCTGATCGTGGTTGCCATGTCTTTCTGTTCGGACAGTCGTCCCACGCTCACGAGCAGTTCCGCGTCCTTGTTTAGTGCGTCAGAGTCGATGTCTGCCTCCGATAGATGACAGATATTCGATACCTGAACAGGGTTGTGAATGATAGAGATATCTTCGTCTTTCAAATCGTAATGGTTTGCCATCTCATCACGGACGTCGGTAGATAGCGCGACAAGTGTGTCAGCACGGGGGTAGAGACGCCGCGCCAGAGCCGCTTGGAAGTTAGTTTTCCACCCTCTGGAATTCGATTCTGTCCGAATATTTGCGGTCCGAATCACCGTTTTGGGTGATACAGTCGCTATCTGCTCCGAAAGGAGTGTGACGACATTGAGATATTCCATCGTCGAGAACAAGACATCCGGTTGCTCGTTGTGGAGATATCTGACGAGGTAGGGTACTGACGTCAGCGCACGGTTTCCTTCTACTTCAACTATGTCTACGTCAGGAGGGAGATCACGGAGATATGGTCCCTCAGCGTTGATCAACACCAAATCGACCGAATAGCCGAGTTCAGAGAAGCCTGTTGCTAAATTAACGATTGTTCGTTGAGCACCTCCATTGCCCAACGAGGAGGTGAAGAAGGTGATATTTCGGGCGTCGAAATTCACTATCATGGCATTAATTGGCTGACGCAATAAATGGATTGATATTACGTCGAAACATTCACATCGCCGAACGCCCACAAGAAAAAGTACCGATCATCTCCGATAACGCTCATCATCTTAATCTCAATTGGATCCACAATGATATCGGATGTACTCTTGAAAGGCCAAATGGCGTTGGAAAGCCCGTACAAAGCAAAGCTCAAATTGGGCCGATTGTCTTGTCGATACAAACGCTATCTCCCCCATGATATCGGCGTCAGCGGATCGTACTACACCGGTAACATCGGTGACCGGGCAATCGGCCAGATCATCAAACGAGAGCTTTCCGACCGCGGATATCGCACTTTTCTCTACTCAAGAGGGGAGGGGGAGAAGTCCGGAAGTACCACGCTAAATATACTCGGAGGTGGAGGCGTGTTACATGACTGGCAAGGAACAGAGATGCTCCGGAATCGTCTCGAATTTCTCTCGGCGGGAGATGCCATCGTCGGCGTCGGTGCGCCGGGGATACGGTCAATTGAGGCTCGCAGGATCGTCCGCGACCGGCTGTCGAAAGTAGAGCTCGTGACCGTCCGAGACGAGCGGTCGAAGCAGATTCTAGAGAAGGTCTGCGGCATTGATGTCCAAGTCACCGCTTGTCCAGCCTGGCTTCACTCCGATCCGGATGTGAATCCTCGAAGTCGGACCGGCATTAACTTTCGACCGTGGTTTGATCTCCCCGCAGCGACGTTGACGAACTATTTCGGCTACGAGGAGGGAATCGATACGGATCGTGGGTACCGACGGTACATCAAGAACGCTCAACGAATCTGCGACGCGATGAACGACCCCATATTCATCCCGTTTAAACAGAAGGACGAAATGTTCGCTCGACGTCACCTTGACGTAGATGTTCTGGAGTACGACTTCTCAGTCCAGAGAACGCTTGAACGTGTGAGTTCCGTCGACCGGATGGTGTGTACGCGATATCACTCCCTCGTGTTCGCTGGCGTGTGCAGAACACCCGTGTTGCCAATCGCGTACGCACCGAAAGTCGCTTCACTTGCCGACCGATTGGATGTCACAGCATTCAAGCCGTACGACGAGATTCCGGTCCAGTTCCAAGTACCAAAAAACGTTTCTACACTGGAAGCAGAAGCGCTCCGAAACTTCGATCTCCTAGAATCCCTGCTCAACTGAGTGAAGACAGCGTCCTTGTTACGAGCCTCGCGCGACGAATCCACAGCTTCAAAAGGGTTCCCAGTTCACTATCGACCGTCCGAATCAGTTGTGATAGTGGACAGGTAATAAAATTATAATGAAGGTCCTAACAATCACATACAATTACCCGCCAGCTGTCGGCGGAATCGAGACTCATGTAGACGAACTGACTGATGAACTATCTGACCGCCACGAGGTTGAAGTACTCTGGTTTACGAACGATACCGATAGCGAGTTGAGCTCCCGCATTCGGCAAGTCGCAGCGACGGCGGCTGACTGTCCGGGTGACTCAATGGTGCTCGCGGCGTGGAAACAGGCGAAAGTGCTCATGGAACACGTCGATGATTTTGATCCGGACGTGATCCATGCCCACAGTATGGGACTCTGTTACGGACTGGGACTGGTTAAACTACGTATGCTTGGGACGCCGCCTGTCGTCGTGACGAACCACTCTTCACGGTTCTTGAATCGGTTCTACTCAGACTCGTTTTCGACGACGCTAAAGCAACGCGTGGAGGGGGCAGTTCCGGACACCGTCATCACCCCGTCAGAGGAGTTGAAGAAAGCAAGTCAAGCAGTCACGTCGGCACCCGTCGTCGAGATCCCCAACGGTGTCGACACCGAACGGTTTCATCCCGACGTTGAACCTGAACTTGACGAGTACGATACCGAAGGCCGGTTCGTCGTTCTGACGACACGACGGTTTGTGCCCAAAAACGGAATGAAGTACTTGGTGAAAAGCATCCCACACACCGACGAAGACGTATTCTTTCTGCTACTGGGAGACGGTCCGGAACGGAAACAGCTCCGACGGTGGATTGAAGATCGTGGACTCTCTGACCGAGTCGCGATGCCAGGCGAGATCCCAAACGAGGAAATCGACGAGTACTATGCTCTCGCGGATGTCTCGGTGCTCCCATCATTGAAGGAGGCGATTTCGATCTCGGCGCTGGAGTCGATGGCCAATGGGACCCCAGTCATCGGCACGGCCGTCGGCGGACTCCCAGAACTTATCAAGGACGGGGCCAACGGGCTTATTGTCGAACCGAAGGATCCGGAGGCGATCGCGTCCGCGATCACCTCCCTCGCCAATGATCCCGTGCTGTTAGACGAGATGAGCCGAGAAGCGCGGGAGACGATACTTGCGAACTATTCATGGGGTGCCATCGGGGAGAGAACAGAACAGATTTATAGACAACTTGTCAGTGATTGATTATGTCAATCGGGATCTTTTTAGGCACTCGTCCGGAACTCATCAAGCTCTCTCCGGTCATCAGGTGCTGTCTGGAGCGCGATATTGAGTTCTCTCTCATCCATTCCGGACAACACTACTCCGATAACCTCAGTCGCGATTTCTTCGACAAACTGGACCTCCCACGTCCCGATTACAACCTCGATGTCGGATCGGGACGGCAGGATGAACAGTCGGGGAAGATGATCAAGCGGATCAAATCTCGGTACTTCCCGAACTCGCTTCGTGAACTGTGCTAAGTCATGGACGAACGGAGTGAATGTCGGTGTGATAGCTGAGTGAACAGGAAATAGAATCCGTGGACGAAGAGAAGTGAAGTAAGAAGGCTGAGATACGCTGTTCTATGCGAATGCTGTTGCTCACCAGGAGCCTGTCCAAGGCCGCGGGCTGGCGTCAGCCCGCGGCCGGCGCGTATGCTTCTGGCACACCTGTTCCGTTCATCACGATCTCCCAACTCCGCCCTAGCTCTTCCTCTAATGCATGTCTGATCCAGTCAGAGAACGTCTTGAACGTGAATTCCTCGGCAGGTCGCGCCCGCCCATCGAAACACAAGCCAGAGGTTCGGTCGCGTCGCAAAACGGTCTAGAGTTTGCCTCTGGTGCTCTCAACTGAGAAGACACAGCTCATTGCTGTTTTGGTCGATCGCTGGAGCAATTCGTCGAGGAACGATTGGTAGTACTCTGGATCAGCGTACTTCACCAGCCGAAGTTGGAGTATCGCCTCTAATCCCTCCTTTGTCCAGCGCATCCACTGGTTCTTGCACCGTTTGCTGACTTCGCCCATCAACCGTTCGATGGGGTTCGAGGTCCACGGCACCTCGAACCCCTCGATGGCCGCCTCAGCAAAGATCACAGTCGACGGCAACCACCGCCGAAGATATCCCGCAGCCTTCTTTGATCCGTACTGCTCCAGTTGCCACGCTGTTTTCTCGATACGCTCGGTCGTTCGCGCGATCCGCTCGCGGATCGCCGCGAACTCCTCTTCTGGCCGGTGCTTGGCGACAGAGTTCTTCAGATGGAATATTCCGTCGATCACCTCCGAGACGATCTCGTTGCGACGATCTAGGGAGAAGACGCCGTCATCCCACAGATTGTAGTCCAACGTCCGGCCGACGTGGACGAGGTCAAGTTGGTGCTCACGTTTTTCGTCAGTAAAGGCCGTGACAATGCCGCTATCGCCGTCACTGACGACTGTCGCGTCGTCAGTGACTGCGCCGAGGCCATCAAGTTCGGTGGCTGTTTTGTCCCAATCAGCGTTGACTGAGAGATCCAGCAGAGAGCGTGACCCGTCGTCGGTGTCTTCGCCGATCGTGGCTTGGACAGAGTGGTATGAGCGGTCTTCCTCTTGACTGTGACACTTCGTGCCGTCAGGAATAACGGCGTCAGCGCCTGTGTCAATAACACAGTCCGGAAGGAACTGCTTGAGCCTGCTGCCGTATTCTCTGGCGCGGCGGTTGATAGTGGTCGGCGACGGCATCTCCGAGAGGATGCCGTCGCCGTGGTCAGCAGCATCACGATAGCTGAGCGAGGTGGCGAGATCGACACTCTTGGCCGCTATATCCTGCTGATAGCGGTTTTGCCCGTCGAAGCTAAGAACATCTTCGACGGGCCGGAAGTAGCTGGCTTCGTCGTGGTCAGCGTCGGTATCTTCGACGTAGTGGAGAGAGAACTCATGCTCACCAGCGGTTGTGACAGCTGTGCGGATATCGGTTCCAGCTCGTTGGAATCTCTGTTGGCCGTTGCCGTTGGCGTGTTTTTCGCCACAGAGCGCCTCGACGCGGCCCGCGTCGAGGCTCTCGATCAGTCCTTCGAGAAGAACTGATTCGACGTTCTGGTCAGTGATGAACTCGGCGAGCGTGGCCAGCGGTATCGTTTTGTTGTCGTCGATGCTAACCGTCAACCGCACGTCAATTGTGGCGTGCATGGGACACCTCTTGGGTGGACACCAGAGGCGTCCCGTTCCTCACGGGAGCCAGTTGCTACTGAACTCTAAAGGACTTTGCGACGCGACCAAATCGTTGGAAATACAGAGGTCCGGAACTCGCGACTGCATAGGTTATCGAATTGAACCCTCAATTATAAGAGTTAGGAAGTAAGATTTGTGTTAGAAGTTGCTGCAAACCGGTGGAGGTTACACCAGGTTGCCGAGAACTCGATCGAGAAGAAGTTTCAGAACAGTCGAGTTCCTAATACTACTGGACAGAAGTCAATACGAAGCCGGTCGCGAATTCGCGGCCGTCTCCGCAGGCGACGGCCGCATATATGCGACCGGCTTCACGTAGTTCTGTCCGGCAGTATAAGTGCCGTCGCGTTCACTCCGTCTCAGAACAGCCCTTCGAATCTGTTGGCAAAGCGGGGGAGGATTTTATTAGAGATTGTCCATTTTATACCGTTATTATGAAAAGATTGGATTGTTTTGCGGGCGAGTTGTTTTCTCTTAGATTCACTAATAACATATGTATAGCACTCTTTTTCTAACTCTTGAAATCTCTTATGGCAAATATTCTCTAGTACAGTGATAAGTGTTTTAGCTTTCAAATCTAAGCTGAAGTACAAATCTTGGAACGATTCTTCCTCCAGTAATTCGAGAAACCGCTGTCGATATTTTGACCGTTCGATACCTGACCAGGGGACGATCTGATTTTCTTTTTTTATTTCTTCGAATGAAAACTCTGGTTTAGATCTATCAACTCTCCTTCCGAATGGATGGCTATGAGTTCTCATATGTATCCCGTGCACTGGCCTATATGTCATATTATAAGGAATCATAGCTCCTTGTCTCTCCATAATTTGGTATAATGCCCTCTCGTCGTCTCCCGTTTTGGAATTATTAGCTGTGTATTCAATTCCATCAAGTTCCGGAAGTGGGTATTGTAAATCTGTAGGTGCGAAGTGTGATCCTGACAACCTATATTCCTTTTCATCCCCTGCCATTGGATTTCTAACAATATTTGAGAAGGGTGCATCATATTCGGTCATGTTTTTCACATGCTTCGTTTCTATATCCTCATCGAGAATTAATATGTCAATGTCACCGATATAGACATAATCAAACTCTTGGGCAAGTTCTGGCTCAGTAATAAACCTCACTGCTCCCGGTAAAACACCACTAAAATCTACTTTACTAAATTTAAATCTATTACCGAATTTATTTGTCAATATATCTATGGCCCCTTTATTCTCGTCCCTGTACGAGTTTGGATTTTCAAGTCCAATCTCAACATAAGATTGCGGATTACTCGAAAGTGCACAATAAATATATAGTGGAGCGAGGAATTCATACTCTTTGTCTGCAGCAGTATAGAATAGTAATGACATGGTTGTGTACCTGCTTATGTCCGGAAACGAACTTGTACTTCATTAAGTTTTATTCTTTACCCACAAACTCTTGTGAATCAAAGGGCACCACTGCTTTCGGAACCACTGATCACATAACCCATGATCAAAATTGAAAGTATAGAAAACCCAATTAACAATACTGGTCGAGATTTATCGTCTGTCGTACCTCGCTATCTGCATCCAAGGTCAATTTTCTTCTTCACAAAGACGATCTCACGGAACTGGCGGTACCAGAACCGCGAGCGCAAGGCGGAGGCTTGCGTTCGCTTCGTTGTTGAGTAGGACGTCTCTGCCATCCATCGTTGCGTGTAGCTGTTCGTCTGATTGAGTGCGTTGTGTGCTACAGCCATCGGTTTTGATCCACGATGATGAACACGATAATCGAGATTGTACGCGGACAGTTCGTATTCGGTGTGCCAGTCTTGAAAGCCATTGTCGGCGACGACGGCCCGCAGGTCGTCCGCGTGAGTGGTCTGCGTCACTTCTGAATCGTGGCTCCGCCGGTACGCTCTTCGACTCCGGCGACTCGAGCGAACGCTTCCGAAACGAGTATTCAAACCAAACCCCGATTACTCCGGCGGACGACCTGCGGGCCAGCCTTCGTATCGTGTTCGCACTCGATACACCAATGCACGTCCAGCACCGCTAATGACTCTGTATCGGTCAGTGTCGTCGCTTTGATCGTCGTGACTGTCCGGTTCTGCCGTTGGAGGTAGTATTGCGAGACTTGGTCACGTTCGAAGAACGTGCTATCCAAGGCGACGTGTCCAGATTGGCGGAGTTGCTGCGCAGAGACGCGCAGCGCTCGCCACATGTACATCGCGTATCGGTCTAGAGAAGGGTAGAACGTCGTTGGATCAGGCAACGCTTCGGGATGAATGCCGAGGCGGTCGCACACCTCCGGCATAAGTCCGAGCCGATCAACCAGTTCAGTGAACGTGTAGTCTTCTTCCTTCCGAATACAATGAGCGACGATGTGTGCTTCGCGGGGAATCCCGCCTGACTCGGGCTTCCCCGTATGATTCCCCAACGCTTGTTTTGCTACGCGTAGTGCCTTCTCAACGAGGTCAAGGAGCGCGACTGCCATAATCGGCTTCTTGACCTCGTTCTCTCAAACCAGCACCGATCAAACTCGACGCTGTCGGCCATTTTCAATAGAGCAGAATTTTTGACGTTTGGGATTTTCTCGCCGGTTTTGTGCGTGAAGGTGTCGTCAATGATGACGACACCGTCACTGCTCCACTTCGTGTCGTCCGTCTGTTGGAGAAGCGCGAGACGTTCTCTGTTGAGGCGGTCTTCGTCCCAGTTGTACTCGGTGAGGAACTTGTTCAGAGCACGCTCACTTTTGGCTGGAAAATCGTAGTTTGAGATGCCTTGGACGGTCTTGTTGCTGGCTGCAACAAGACCTGTAACGTAGGTCTTGGCGTGGTGTTTCTGCCTCGTCGAGAAACACTCTAACTGGTCGATCGGCTCAGTGCATGACAGGAACGACGTAACAGGAAGCATCAGCGTTCAATGCTGGTTCTACGCGTTCTACCAGCATAAGGTGGAAATCAAGGAACTAGACAGTGCCATCTGTCTCAAAAGTGGAGGAGGTAATCCCGGATCCGCTGAGCCCGAGGTCGCGTCATGATCGAATGCAGGTAACTTCCGCGGGCACGGTCAGAATGAGAATTAATACCTACACTTCCTGAATCGGGCGCTTCTACAGCCGGTTCCCACACCAAAGCTCCTAGAAATCAATCAACCGCTGGGACAAAGCCTTGGTCACAGTCCACAATGTGGTTAGCTAACCTTGATACCTTTTATTTCCCTTTTGACTGTATTGCATACAGTTCCGCGTATTGGCCGCCGTTATCGATCAGCTCATCGTGCTCGCCAGTTTCGATGATCTCGCCTGCTTCCACAGTGTATATGTGATCGGCGTTTTTCACTGTCGACAGGCGATGTGCGATCCCTACTATCGCGTACTCCCGGTCCATACTCTCGATGGACTCCTGTACCTGCTGTTCCAGATTGGAGTCGAGGTTACTTGTCGCCTCGTCGAGCACCAGCACCTCCGCCTCTTTCAATAGAGCCCGCGCCAGCGACACCCGTTGTTTCTGACCACCGGACAATCGCACACCGTCGTCACCGAGTTGTGTCTCATAGCCGTCGGGTAACTCCGCGAGGAACTCGTCCACCTTCGCGATTTCACAAACTCGATCCAGTTCCACATCGCTCACGTCTCGATTTCCGATCGTCAGGTTATACCGCAACGTATCGTTGAAGATGAACGGGTTCTGTCGCACGACTGCAATCTTCGACCGCCACTTGTCGACGTCCATTTCGTGGATCGACCGCCCGTTCGCCCGGATCTCGCCCGAGTCGGGTTCGTACATCCGCGACAACAGTGAGACGATCGTCGATTTCCCGGCACCGGACTGGCCAACAAAGCCGATGAACGCGCCTTTCTCGAACCCGAGTGAAATCCCCGAGAGGGCCTCATCGTCCTGGCCCTGATAGGAGAAGTAGAGTTCATCGACTTCGATGTGATCGATCTCCTCAGGGACAGGTTCTATCGCCGTCTCGGGTTCTCGGCTTGCCTCGAGTTCGTCAAGGAACTGCTGCGTTCGAACCAGATGTGGGAGGTTATTTTCTACCCTATAAAACAGCTTATTCACACTGCTGGCTTTCGGACCGAGCCGAAACATCGCAAAGAGGAAGACACCGAGCGCGCCAAGGGACATCTCTGCAAAGGATATTGCGAGATAAATTAATAGAAAGACTGAAACTGCGGTTAGCAGGTTGTAGAAGCTGTTGATCCCCTGTTCGTTGCGCTGGAGTTTAATGCTCGAGTTGGCGAAGTTGTTCACCGAAGTGAGGAAGTCCTCGTACAGTTCAGATTTCAATCCAAAGAGTTTGGTGTCGCGGATCCCCTGCGTGCCGGCCTGCGCGGCTTCCTGTAGCCGTTCGTTCGCTTCCGCGACTTGATCTCCGAGTTCGTAGCCCGGCTCGAGAACGCGACGAAACAGTATCGTAAATCCGCCGAGAAAGACGATCGCAAGCAAGGTGAGATATGGAGCGAGAACGATCGCAACGAGCAGGTACATCAGGGCGAGGAACGACTGCTCCAGCAACTGCACGACGTACTTGATCGTTCGCCCGGCGTACTCCGCTTGTGTCACAATCGCGTTCAGGATGTCGTCCGATCCCTCGCGATCGAAGTACTCGATCCGCGCGTCGAGTGCGTTGTCGAATGCCTGCTTCTGGATCTCACGCGTATAGTCGATCACCAGCGCCTCCCGCATCCAGCGGACGAAGAAGGTTAACGTCCACCGGACGGCCAGAACGACACTCACACCGGCCACCACAAGTCCAAGCGTGAACGGAATCCCAAGCAATTCGTAGACTGTCACGAACAGTGCCAGAACCCCGTCGGCCTCCGCAGCTGAGTCACCGGGAGACTGGACGATCTCCACGATGGGCATGATGAATCCCAGTCCGACGCCTTCTAACAACGCAGCAAAGACACCACCGAAGATAATCCCGATAACGAGCTTGGGACGGTATTGCGCGACACGAACGAGTGCACGCAATTGCTCACGTCTCGTTATCGTCTCCCCGTCAGTCATTGTATATGAAGTTCCAGCAACCGGTGTTATATCCGTTGGTTTTCGGGTCTCAACCAGTAGTACACTGGCACCTTCTGACCTATTTTCGATGACACAGTGTGGGTGCTCCCCCTCTGGTTCCTCGAGGTAGGGAACTCGAGGCCGAGTGAACCCTTCTCGCCGATCGAGTGCGGGACCTCGAGACGACGGCCGAACTTGAGGGCCTCGCGGACGCGACCTGCAAGAATACCAATGCGACCAAGGCCCGCGTGACGGAACTCGTGAAGAGAACCCACCTGCTCGCTGAGAACGTCGATAAACTCGCAGTCGATGTCCCCGACGGTCGCCCCAAGCGCATCGAGAAAGCCGACGAGCGAACGTACTATCGCCTGCCTGACCACGCCGACCCGCTCCAGCGTGGGGGCGACGTCTCCCTCGCCTACAGCGACTTTCTCCCGATCCAGCAACTGGCGCGGATGGACGAGGACATGCTGCGATTGACGACGAATGCGCTCCCCACCAGATTGGCAGCGAAACTCTGGAAAGAACGGACCGACTCGAGCATCGGCAGCGATCCCTGGGAACCCGGCGGGAAGGGAATCGACGCGTACGTCACGGCGAGCGATCTGAAACACTGGATCCGCAGACGGGAACCGGGGACGAGCGACGCCTACGCCAAGAAACTCGTCTCCCGGACGATCGACGCCATCCTCGAACTCTCACAGAATCGCCTCGCTGTCCGCAAGCGCACCGAACGAAAGAATGGCCTCGAATACACCGAACGGCGCATCGTCTTGCCGGCGGATTTCGAGGTCCCTGGAACGGTAGGACCTCGAGACCCACTGCTCGATAAATCCTGGTGACAGCTGCCGTCCTCGGATAACCGGGGATAGCAGGTAACCGTCGACTTCGAGAGAGACCAAGCATCTCAGGGAACACCCCCTTCCACACCACGACTGCGGTTGTTTGTCGGGTTGGATAGTGGAGGGTGTGTTCCTCGAGTGGTCGTCGGTGGTCATCGCCGGGGACGGGGGGAGGTGGTCGCCCCGGAGACGACGAACGTCTCCGGAAGTACTGTCGTATGACAGAGTCATCACCGACTGGGGCGAGGTCATGACGTTCGACAGGGAGGTCAACACGACGGCTATGCCGATCGTCGTCGACAGCCGATGAATCCGACGGAACAAGGTCCAGTACGAAAGGGAACCGAGTGACTACGCGTCTTCTCCCTTCGGCTCAAGCTCGAGGGTCGAACCGTTCGTCACGTCCTCTTCGCTCACCTCGAGACGAGCGTCTCCGACCGAGTATGCGCCCGGATACGCAACCGTCACTGCGAAGCGACCGTCGTCTCCCACCTTCTTCTCGCGTTCGTACGTGAACGACTCGCCATCGACGGACACTGCCGTACTTATCCTCACGGTTTCACCCGGCTCGCCGGTTCCCTCGAGCGTCGCCCCTGGAACCACAGCAAACGCCGCAGCCTCGTCGTCGACGGACAGCGCCTGATAGTGAGCCGTCCCATCAGTTCCATTGCTACCAGCACCGTACTGCTCGAGCAGTTGCACCTGCGCGCCCTCGGCCGGCGCGTCCTCGTCGACTGCAGTCACGACGACGTACCCGACCCGGCCATCGAACTGATCATACCAGCTATCCGGATCGGAACTCGACCGGAACTCCCCGTAATTGCGCTGCGCATAGCCGTACCCCTGTGACTCACCGTTGACGAAGTGGTTGTACATTCGGTTGTCGCCCCACTCGCTCAACACGTAGTTTGCTGGGTAGGTGCGGTTCGCCGCCTCGACGTGATCATCGATCGCACCCATTGCTTCGACCTGGGCCTCGCTGTGCGTGACGTCCGCCGTCAGGCCGGGCACGTAGATCAGACTTAACCCAAATACGAGCAGACCGACGCCAAGCAGGTAGCCGATCGCACGCCCATTCGGCAGCGTAATCGATGGCTCGAGCGAACGACCGCCGTCGGAGCCTTGCTCCGACGAGGATCGCGAATCGTCAATTCGCTCACCACCGTCGGCAGCGACCGGGCCGCCGTCTCGAGACCCACCGGCTGACTCCTCCGAATCACGGAACGGCACCGGTGTTCGGGCCAGTTCGACCACCGAAAGCAACTGGACGAATCCGAGTCCGGTGAGCACGGCTAGCGGAATCGCGAGCTGGCCAGCAAAGCGAACTTGGATCCCTGCAAGCATGAGCAGATATCCCGCGTAGGTACCAACAAGCAGCCAGCCGGGTTCATATCGCCGAGAGATACGCCAAACAACCCAGCCGAGTACGAGCAGGGCAACATAGAATCCCATCCCGAGCTGGTACATCGGACCGAAGAAGACAGCATATTCTGTTGAGAATAGCGACAGCGTCTCGGTGATTCCTTCGCGGAAAAAGAGATCATCGACGCGTGCCATTGCCTCGGCCCAGACGTCTGGCTGCAGCCGCTTGAAGACGTAGAGCCCACCAGCCGCGATGACCCCCTCAAGTGCGAGCAACCCACTAAGATGAACTTCCACGCGTCGCCACAGCTCGCCGAGCACGACAACCGCAATTGCACCACCGAGCACCAGCATCGGTGTGGTAGCAACGAACTCTGCATGCCATCCCCAGCGGTGGTGCAGGGCCAGCGACAACCAACCCCCGACGGCAAGTCCGATGAGCAGCGGGAGATTTGCGAGCGCCGGTGAGATGTCCGCTCGAGCATCCATTGCGACTCGGAATGCAACATATCCAGCGAGTGGCATCAGCAGGAGTGGCGAGCCGCCCCAGGAGTGGATCCCAGCCGCGACTGAGAGTCCGAATCCGAGAGCAGCGAGCCACGTCAACGGCGTTCGAAGGTGCTCTCGAACGCTTGCATGCGGATCCGCACCGTGCACAAGTCGCCGCTGGAGGTCGACGGCGAGCCACGTCAGCGTCAACAGTGTGATCCCAAGCCAGAAGTACTGGTGAAGCTGGTGATCGATGAATCCAAGGCCTGTGTAGACCGCGTGGATCGGCGTCACGGCGAAAGCGAGAACAGACGCAACGCCGACGCGAACATCTCGAGTCAACAAGACGGTGAGCTTGTAGATTACGAGACCCAGGGCGACGGAGGCGACGATGGGAAGCCACGCTGCGACCGTATCAGCCGCTCCCTGGCCACCACCGAGTAACTCCGCGATGAACCAGTTAGTCGCGTGTGCGAGTGGTCGCCGAATGGCCACGCTGTGCTGCGGTTCTACCAGAACTCCGTAGTCCGCAGGTCCCGACGACTTTTCAAGCAGGTTCTCCATCCAGTACCGGAAGTAGTACGGGTCGTTCCCCGGCGAGACGATGTACCCATTTTGAAAGACTGACTGATACGCCGTCATCCTGGCTATAGCGACGATTAGCAGTGCCCCGAACAGCGCCGCTAGGGCGCGGAGATCGACATCGTTCCAGAATCGATTGAAATCGGTCGCAAGGCCGTTATCGTCTCCAGTCTCCTCGAGTTCCTCGCCTGTCAATACAGATTCGACGACTGCTGGGTCCGCGACTTGATACGCACCATCGACCTTCGTGACGATACCGCGGGATACAAGTTCTCCAAAGGTTCCCGAATCAAGATCGATATCATCGAACGTCCAGGTCCCATGGTCGGCGTCGACTGCAAGGACGGCCTCAAGGACGGTCTCCCCGTCGGATCGCTCGTCCAGAAACTCTCGCACTGTCTCGAGGTCGTCGGCCGTCATTCAGAAAGAGTGTAACAGTTATCGCACATGGACCTTTCGTTCTGCGTACTCAAGTGACGAAGAGAGTACTTGCTCAATTATGCGTAAGTCAGACTACCTGTGAGACGATTTGAGGCATAGCAGATGATACTGAGAAAACATTCGACTATCTGTATCTGACAACGCTCTCTACAGAGGCATTAGTCCTCGGTACTGGTGTCAGTCGCTTTTCCGAGGGTCATCAGTAAGTTCGAACAGCCGAGTACCATCATGAACACACTCAACGTAGCCAGCGGCTTCAAGAACCTCAAGGCGGTTGTAGACGGTATTTCTCGAATAACCGGTCCAATCTACTAGTGCACCCTTTGTTACTCGACCACCTTTTAATTCGTCGAGGATCGCCTCGTCGGCGGGTCTGAGATCATCAGGATCCATCGATTTGTTTTCTTGTGTAGCCGCCATGTGCATATATTCCACTAGTACGCATTTAGACTTGTTGTTAAGAATGGCATATAAGCATGTGCAGATTGCACAAGAGCTAAGGTGGAAGCTTTCCTATTAGATAGCAAGTACGGGATGCCTCAGTAGAATATGAGGCCGGTGTTTCAGGCACCGACCCCGTGCTGGAGCAACCAGCAATGGTAACTACAACATCGACTGCAGTAGACGTTTCGGATGGACAGCAGGACGATATCATCCTTGAGCAATCGGGAAGCTACTACGGCTACCTCGGACAAGACGGCGAGGGCTTCCATCATCACGTCGATGAAGCCACGAATACCGTCTACGTGACACCAGCCCGCGCTGAGCGATTCCTCCCCGACAATGCGGGACTGTACTGGTTTCGCGTCCGTGGCGAACTAGATCATATCGAAGAACTCGAGCAAGACGGAGACCGCGACAGGTGGATTGCATATGTCGAGTCGGTCAGAGGCTGGACAGACCGTCCAGCCCATCTTGATGTCACGGAGGTCTTCGCCAAGATGCACGAGGGTGATCGTCGATGACCAACGAATGCCAAGTCACCATCACACTCGAGTTCGAGTACCCGATCACCCCCGGAGATCTTGAACGCGCCTACTGCGAAATTCTCGAGCAAGCAGAGGAGGGTCGATAATGGACGAACTTTCCCTGCAGTGGACACCCGCCCATGGTCCGATGCGAAAGTTCGTCTTCAAGCCACAATCCGAAGGAGAGTACCCGTGGGCTCGCATCGAATTCGAACTCTGCGAGTCCCAGTGGCAAGAAGTCGGTATCGAGTATCTTGATAAGGTTTCGTTCGTCAGTGACGACAGCGAGGGGAGCGTTCCATCGTGCGTTCAAACCTATTTGGAAGAGGGTGACATTGATGAGTGACCTCTCTGAACGTGGTGAGGTCGACATCGAGACCCTCGTGGAAGTAATCGACTTGCTCCGTGAGCAGAACAGACAACTCACCGAGCGCGTCGATACGCTCGAATTCGATCTTGAACAGACCCAAAACAAACTCGAGACCCTCGAAACTGAGAAAGCTGACCTCGAGGAGACGAACGAATGCCTTCGCGATCGTCTCGACAAGTGCAAACAGGAGACCACTCGGCTTGACGCACTTACAGATGCCGCACGCAAGCGATCGGGAGTGAACAAACAGCGGATCGAAGAGCTCCAGGCCCGCGAACTCGAGAAAGGCGCACACCTCCTCACAGAGACTGTAGATCACTGTGAGGTCGACGTCGACGGTGATTGCCTCGAGCGGATCGCAAAAGATGATGGCCAAACCTATTATCGGCTCCCAGAGTCAGATGATCCACTCAAGCGTGGTGGTAGCGTCGCACTCGCCCATGGTGACCTGCTGCCGATCCAACAACTTGCGCGGATGGACGAGGAAATGCTTCGTTCGACGGCGAATGCTCTTCCAACACGGCTCGCTGCAAAACTCTGGAGAGCAAGAACTGACTCGAGCGTCGGTGACAACCCCTGGGAGTCTGGGTGCAAAGGAGTCAAAGAGTACCTCAAGGCGAGTGATCTGAAACACTGGATCCGCCGACAGGAACCAGGAACAAGTGAGACCTACGCGAAGAAATTGGTCTCACGAACGATCGACGCCGTGCTCGATCTCTCGAACCATCGTGTTGCGATCCGTAAGCAGACCGAACGCAAGAACGGTCTCGAGTACACCGAACGTCGGCTCATCATTCCCACCGATGCAGAGATTCCAGGTGAGATGTCGAATGTGAGTGGAACTGGACAGGCTCCGGAGACAGCTGGCGTCCACGGTCACCCGTAGACAGTAGGTCGAACACACCCTCGAGAGAGGATACATCTCTCAGGATAGCACACCCACACATCACGCAAGCGGTTGGTTAGGTGGTTGGTTAGCTATGAGTGGACCTCTCGAGCAGTCTTCGGCAGTCATCACTGAGGACGGTCTCGGAAGGAGTGTCCGAAGACGACAGTTGTCCACAGTATCGACGGAGACAGCCCATATTGAGCAGGCTGTGTGTTGATGTAGCCCACGATGACAGTGCGCTACGTTTAGGTACCTTGAGGGGTTCGTACTTGACTACTAGATGCCAACTCAGCGCAGAATGCGGTTTGTACATGGACAGGTCGCATGGATGATCGCGACAGTCCTCGTGCTCACATTGTTGAACGCGCTGTCCTACGAGTTGGTTTTCGTTCTTTCACTGATCGGCTTCCTGGTCATCACGGAACTTACGGCTCCATTCAATGTCACACCGACATGGCGACGCCGGCTTCGTTGGCTTATTCTGCTTGGCCTCGCAGGTTTCGCAGTCATCGTCGTGCGACGGATTCTCGAAATTCTGCCACCGGAGGTGGTTCCGGTATGAGTTTCAATTATGTACTCTGCCTCACTCGAGCCATGAAGGTGATTCAATGAGCTGGCTTGGCGACGGCAGAATCGACTGGCCACGAATCCTGTTGCTCACACTCACCATCACCGTACTCGTCACGCTAGGTACCGTGGCCGCAACATCGTCGACTGCATTCGGCCCGTACAATCCATCCTGGGATGGATCGTCTGACTTCCGGCAGGATGCTGAGGATAATCCCACAGTCGAGAGCCATCTGTTGAGTGACACCGCCCGGTACGATGAGCTGCCGGCTAACGAGACGGTCGCATTCGTCATCGCACCAGACGAACCCTACGAGGGAGAGGATGCTGAACGGATCAGAGAGTTCGTCGATGAGGGTGGTACGCTCGTCGTCCTCGAGAACTTCGGCGAGCCGGGAAATGAATTGCTGGCTGATATCGATACGGAAGCACGTGTGGATGGACAACTTGTTCGGGACGAACGTCACCACTTCCGTGGGCCAACAATGCCCGTCGCGACGGAAACCGCGAACCACACGCTCACGTCTGGTGTTGACCAGCTGACGCTCAACTATGGAACTGCAGTCGAACCAGGAAACGCAACAGTGCTGGTAGCGACCAGCGACTTCGCATACCTCGGTCCTGAGGATGATGAGCTGAACGAACAGGATGAACTCCAATCATACCCAGTCGCTACAGTGGAAAATGTTAGCGAGGGGAAGGTGGTCGTCGTCGGTGACCCGAGTATTACGATCAACGCGATGTACAGTGAGCCGGACAACGACGCGTTCGTTCGCGGATTGTATGCTGATGCTGATCATGTGATCTTCGACCGCTCGCACGGTTCTGGGGTCCCTCCGCTGGCCGCTGCGATGCTGGTGATCCGAGGCTCACCATTGTTACAGCTGCTCGTTGGTACCATTGGCATCGGATTTGTTGCAGTGCTCTCTCAGATTCGGGTCGCGTCTGCATGCGAGGCCGTGCAGTCCCAGCTGCCGGCGCGCTTCCAGCCCGCCGGGAATCGCAATGACGGGACAATTGGGCCTGGACTCTCTGATTCCGAACGCGCCGAGTTCCTCCACAGACAGCATCCCGACTGGGATGAGGAGCAAATACAACGTATGATAACAGCGCTTAACAATCCCCGTTCGGAAGATGAGACAGACGAATGAGCGGTACCACTGATTTGGCCGACGGGACGAGCGGCGATCCCGAAGCCATTTATGATTCGCTTCGCAGCGAGATCGACCGCGTTCTCATCGGAAACGACGAGGCAGTCGAGTATTTGACGGTCGCGTTACTGACCCGTGGGCATCTCCTGCTTGAAGGGGTTCCAGGTATCGCCAAGACGACGCTCGCGAACCTTTTCGCGCGGACGACTGGCCTAGAATACAACCGGGTCCAAATGACTCCTGACACTCTCCCGGCCGATATCACGGGCACGCACATCTATCGACAGGGCGCGGGAACGTTCGAACTCCAGCGCGGTCCCGTCTTCGCAAATCTCGTGGTTGCCGACGAAATCAACCGCGCAACGCCGAAGACCCAGAGCGCATTGCTCGAGGCGATGGAAGAGCGTCGCGTGACCATCGAAGGCGAGACGCTTTCCTTGCCGGATCCGTTCATGGTTGTTGCGACCCAGAACCCAATTGAGTCCGAAGGGGTATTCCAGCTCCCAGAAGCCCAGCGAGACCGCTTCCAGTTCAAGCTGACGCTCGATCTGCCGGATCGGACGGACGAACGAGAGTTGCTCGACCGATTCGATGACAATCCTGAACTCGGTCCTGACGATGTCGAACAGGTCATCGAGCCACAGAAGGTCATCGATGCGCGCCAGACCGTTCAAGCAGTCCACGTCGCACCCGCTGTCAAAGAGTACGTGCTCGATCTCGTCGCCGCGACGCGATCACACGCTGATGTCGAACACGGTGCCTCACCGCGTGCGACGTTGGCGTTTCTCAATGGTGCCAAGGCGCGTGCCGCGATCCGTGGCCGCGACTATGCAATTCCTGATGACGTAAAGACGATGGCCGAACCGGTACTGCGTCATCGGCTCGTATTGAGTACCAGTGCCGATCTGAGCGATGTCGAACCCGAAGCTATCGTCGCGGAGATTGTCGACACGGTCGAGCCGCCAGGAGCCGATACGAAGCAGGCATTCGAATCGGCCGCCGCGAGCGACGGCGACGAGAAGATTCTCGAGTGAGTTGCTCCTCACGCGCACACAGCTGCCTCGACGGTGGTCGATCGCTTTCTCACCAATCCTGAACACGTCGTTGACGTGATTTTCGGCCATCTCGTCGAGGCCGTTAGCTCGACGAGACCAATGCACGCTTGCCGACTGTGGTGGCATTGTCTCCGACGAGACCGATTGGCCACAGTTCCCCGTCGACGACCGTGACCACATGGAACAGCCATCCATGTTCCAGTCCCCTGGAAGTGGTGGTACGACGCCGATCAACTCGAGACGCTGTTTTGTGAGCGTGATCACGCAATCATCGAAATCGAAACACTATTTGGTAGCAACGTTGGCCTCGAGGTCGTATAGACCACTCTCAAGGACCACGGAATTTGCGATCCGACGACCGACGATATGCTGACCTCGAAAATCGCCGCGTGGGATTTTAGTCCCGGAGACCTCAGCCCACCTCAGTGGGAAGCGACGACTCGCACATGAAGTCCAGCAGAAGGTCAGCAAGTAAGAGAAGTATGACTGACGCCACGCAGGACATTGAGGAAGCGATCCGATAGCTCAGGTACGATACCGAACGCAAGCAAGACTCAGCAGCCCTCCACCAATGACCAGTACTGATCCCTTCCAGTGGAAGACTGACCCCACGATACACTTCACCGCCCCACACGCAAACCAGCGCCGTGACGATATCGATCATTTCGTCGTTGAACACGAGAACCGACCCGACGACCTATCGTTCGTGCCCCGTGACCCGGACGGCGACGTGCCGACCCAATGGATCACGATCAACGCCGACGACGCGCTTTCTCTCGAAAACTGGCGATAGCCGCTCATTCAAAGCGTTTCGAGCGGATGCCACGGAACGTGACCCGAAGCGGTTGACCCGAGTTCCCGTAGTCTCGCCTCGAGGTCAAGCTCAGTCGTATCCTTCTGGAGGTCTGTTAGCGGAGACTCACTCCGATGCGATTTCGTCTCTCTCGTTGCTGTTGTCGTCTTTCGTGGTGCCTTAGTCGTCGATATCTTCCACGTCTGTATGATCATCCCACCGGCAAGTGACCAGCCAGTCCGATCGTTCGTTAGCGGGTGTTACCTCGAGTCGGATTGGCCGCTCGAGCCCAGTTACGAATCCAACTGCGAGAAATGAGACGATCGGATGGTCAAAGCGGTCAAGATCACCGAACGCGCTATCGTCGATGGCGACGGTGATGCGGTTCGAGGCTACATCTACATCTGGCTCGGCACTGCCTGTGAGTTCGAACTGCTCGACAAGGCCGTCAGCGAGCTGAGTTGCAAGCGGTGCCGGCGCAGTCGCGAGGTCGTCGGTCAGTGCACGCTCGAAGTCTTCGAGCAGCGTTGCTCCAGTGGGCTCGAGGACCAGTCCACGGTGCTCAGGATCAGTCAAGATTGGTCCCTCAAGTTTGTCGAGCGTGGGCAGTTCGCCGGTCGTCTGCTGGGGGACATATAAGCGCGCATCCGTAGCATCGTCAGTCGGGAGGTAGACGCGATCGTCGCTCAGGCCGAGTTCGCTGGCGATTGCGGCCTCGTTGGCTGCCATCGCAGCATAGATACGTTCACCGACATCCGCAGCGACAAACGTCCCAGGCGTCAGGTAGTAGGTGAGTACTCCGCCAAACAGTCCCACCGAAGCGAGTGCGAAGAGCACTTCCCGGCCATCAGGGAAGAGGACTGCAGCGAGGGCCGCACAGGTACCAACGAGAGCTAGTCCCGCTGCAGTGCGACGGTACTGCGATTGCTTGGCGCGAGCATACTCGGCACGCAACCGCTCGTTTTCCGCCTCTAGAAGTTCTGTCCGCGCTGCGAGTTCGAGCCGGTCATCGTCCTGCCCGTCTGCTCGGTCAGCGTCCAAGTCGGTCGTCGTCTCGTCCAGATCAACATCAGTCGTACTCATATGTCAGTGGTGGGTTCAGTCGTCGGTTTGACGCTCGTCTCGGTATCTGTATCGGTGGTTGATTCGTCGGTTTGATCAGTATTGGTCTGGTGTGCCTGCTTTCCGTCCTCGTGGTCCGGAATCAGCCCGAGTCGAACAAGTTCGAGTCGGTGGAGGCTGTATGTAGCGATCGCGAGGAGAACGATCACCGTTGCGGCGGCCAGATAGAGCGACTGCGAGTCGACGATAAGCCACGCAGCGCCTGCCAGCGTCAGTGTGCTCGTGATCGCGACGATCGTGATGCGACCTGGGCTCTCAGTCCAAGGGACTGGCGAAAGAAGAACGGCAATGAATGTGACTTCGACGATGACGAACGGGAGTGGATCGATCCCGTCCGGGAAGGATGCAACGAGTGCAACGTGACCGGCTGCAAGCGCGTATGGTGTCCCAAACAGGTAGCCAACGAGTGCCGTCGCAATCCCTGCGAGCGCGCCAAGTGGGCCAGCGACGGCACCGAACGCAACGACTATGGCAGCGAGAGAGATGAGAGTTGACCAGTCGCGGCCGGTCGCGGCCGGGACCGCATCGATTCGGGCGCTCACGCATGACCACCTCTCGAGCGACCTGCCTCAATGACAGCCGATAGCCGGTCGGTTGGCCCAACCTCGAGGGCGGTCACGTTATCGATCCGGGCGAGTTCTCGCCGGAATTGCTCGAATTCGACATAGCGGTCATATGCCTGCTCGATATCCGCCAGCCCACCCGGTTCGTAGAGTACCGAGGGTGCGAGCAGAACCAAGACCTCGCTTCCGCCCTGTCGTGCGAGCGAGACCGTCTCGCGGAGCTCTGCTGGCCGTGAATCATCAGTGCAGATGACGGTCCAGATCGAACCCTGTGCGTTCGTTACACCCCTGTGTACCGCTCCGTACAGGGGATCCTCGGTGATCCGTTCTCGGTATCTCTGTTGATCAGAATAGAATGGACGCAGTGTCTGTCCAAAGGCGTCATTTGTTCCTTCAAGATCCGATAACGACCGCTGGGCGTCGGTGGGAGTGGTGTTCCGTCGTAGAAGCGAAACGCTGTTTTCGCCCGCGCTGACCGTTCTCAAGCTGGCGGTTGAGGACTGCGACGCGTCCGATTCATTCGAGGTTGTTTCTGTGCTGTTCATCGTCGTGGTACCCATTTGGCTAGAGAAGGGCGTGTCTGCCGCTATCGTCGGCTCGAGAGAGAGCAGCTGACGGCGGATTGGCCTGTAATTGACAGTCGACGATGCGATTCTCCGATAGCTAGTGATTCCACCATCGCCAACCGTCACGAGCCCGAGCGGGTTGTTGAGTCGACGGGTGTTTCCTGCGATGACGAGGGCCACCTCGCGGAGGGCTTCAAGTTTTGTTTCGCCCTGTGGACCCATCGCGAGTGAGCTACGGTGGTCGACGGCCAGTAGGGTCCGGCGATCACTCTCGGCCTCGTACTCACGGACGTACGGCGTTGTGTGCCGTGCCGTCGCCTTCCAGTCGATCCGTTTCCCTGTATCGCCAGGGAGGTACTCGCGGATTTCAGCCGGTTCGATTCCTGTGCCGGTTCGTATAGACTCGTGGGATCCGTACGACGCGGCAATCCGGTCACCTCCCTCGCCGACGTGAATTGATCGGGGACTAGGCGGTTCGACGGTCACTGTCGGCGTTGAACCAGCCGTAATCGTCTCTCGGAACAGCCCATCCGTCGCTGTCACGGTTATTTTGTCGAACGTGTGACGACCAGCGACGGGCCAGGTGACCGTCCGTGTTCGGTTTGCCTGTTCGATGGCTGGTTCAAGTGAAACCATAAATGGTCTAGTCGCAGTCGCTGCGACCGGTAGTCCAGCAGAGACCTCGAGTGTCAGTTCCGTTTTGGCTTCTCGCGTCGCGGTGAGCGTGACTGGGGTCTCGTCTCCCGTTTGGACGGCCGTACGGGCGGGTGACTGAACGACCGACAGCGACTCCACTGTTCGCTTGAGGTCACGGGTGAAGCGATACTGGTGGGCCAGTAGCCACGCGCCGATGAGGGCCGACCCAACAAGCACGAGCGGACGTGCGAACACTACTGCAAGGACGGCAAGCACAACGGCGAGTGCGGCGACCGTCCATCCCTGGCGCGTGGGATACATGTCTTGACAGATTTCCGTGACCGTGTTCAAAGTATTGATTACCAACAGACGAGACGATCCGGAATCGAGGTGCAGGCGGACGTAGGTTTATCGCGATGCGCGGACAGGCCAGTCGGTTGTGGCGGGTGTCGCCGCTCGAGAGAATACCTTATTTGGGTGCACTGAAAATTCCTCAGATGTGAATACTGTCGGTGGCCGTTCGCTCGTCTTCGCCCTCTTGATCATCTTAATGACGGTTACCAGTGGAATTGCCGTAGCGAACCCGGCGAGTGCGGCGGACGGTGATGCCGTCTATCGTGTCGCGGTCCAGCAAAACGGCACCGACGAGGAACAAAACGAGACAACTCCACATCGGAATCCCGACAACTACTCCGAAGACGGTGACCTCAACAGCGTCGAAGGGTGGCTATCAGATCATCTATCGACGCAGCTTGGTGAGAGTGCGATCCAACTGAGCGAGGGTGAATACGAACTCGCGAGTGACTATGTCGGCGAGGAATATCGCGAGCGGCTGGGACAGTACGTTGATGTCGCGGGAGAGACCGACGGCGAGAGTCAGGATGACGAATTCGAAGAAGCCGGTGAAAAGCAGTCTCGGCTATCCGACACCGTTCAGGAGTATCGAGAGACGAAAGACGAGTACGAAGCAGCCCGTGAGGCGGGAGATGAGGAACGTGCACGTGAGCGCGCACGTGAACTCGAGACACTTGCCAACGAGATCGAGTCCCTCGGCGGCTCAGTCCGTGAGAGCTACGACAAGATCGAGAACCAGACGAACGCCGATCTTTCGGAGGCAGACACGGCGATCGAGAACGTTACTGAAACGATCCAGACCGAACAGGCGGCCGTTCGAGAGCAGGCGTTTGAGGAAACAGAGCTGACGCTGACACCCGAACGTGAGACGATCTCGTTCCTTGAACCACTGGTCGCGACCGGCGAACTACGGACAGCTGACGGGACTCCGATCGCGAACGAGGAAATCAGACTCGATGTCGGAAACCACACCAAGTGGGTCACAACGGATTCAGCGGGCGCATTCACGCTCGAGTATCGTCCGACCGACGAGCAACTATCGACCGACGAACTCGCCGTCCAGTACGTGCCTAAGACGCAATCAGTGTACCTGGGCGACGAGGCTAACGTCAGTGTCTCGATTGAGCAGGCCGAACCGACCGTCTCACTGAACGAGGTTAGTCGTGAGGTATCGTACAACGATGAGGCAGCCGTCGCCGGCGAGTTGGCGGTCGATGGGACTCCCGTCGACGGAGTCACTCTTGCTGTGGTCCTTGATGGGGAGCAGATCGGGACGGCCACCGTCACAGATGGCGAGTTCAGCGGGACAGGGACGGTCCCAGCGTCCATCCCCGACGGAGAGGCTGAACTAGGCATCCGACTGCCGTTTGATGATCAGGCACTCGCCGCGACGACCAACACAACGACTGTGACTGTCCGCGAGACCGAAAGCAACCTCTCGATCGAAGGGGAGTCAACTGGCAGTCAAGAGATCACGGTCAGCGGGACGCTCAGCACTGTTGGTAGCGACGGGGTCGCAGGCGAGATTATACAGCTTCGAGTTGACGGAACATCTGTCAGTACCGTCACGACTGGGGAAGGCGGGTCGTTCGGTGAGACGGTTTCCGTTCCGGATTCGGTTAGTGAGGAGGATATGACAGTTACTGCAGTCTACGATGGGAGTGGCTCCAATCTCGCATCAGCGACCGCTGAAACGGTTATTGTGATCGGCGAGACGGGAACACAGCTACCGACATCTGTTTGGCTCGCTGGCGGCTTCCTCGTGCTGATCATAGCCGGTCTTGGTCTCTGGTGGTACCGTCGCTCCGCGGTAGAGACCCCATCGGGCGGACCGGCAGATGATCAGCAGTCTACATTGGACGGGACAACCGCCGCTGAGAAGTCGTCGGATCCGTCGTCTGACACCGTCACACCATTGCTCGAACGGGCCCACGAGCAGCTCACCAGCGGACAGCCTGATGACGCGGCACGAACGAGCTATGCAGCCGTTCGCCAAGCACTCGAGGCACGGATCGATAAACAGGGTGCGCTGACTCACTGGGAGTTCTATCGAACCTATCGCAGCGAAGATGCGCCAGACGCCGAGTTGCTCCACGATATTACGCAAGGATACGAACACGCCGCGTTCGGCCGCAATAGTGTTTCGACAGACGAGGCGTCGGGTATTCTCGAGCGAGCGCGGCGATTGTGTGGTGTCGATGAGGCGACGAGCGATGGCGCACCTGCCGACGACTAACGAATCGGCTACAGCCCTCTTTTCAATTACTGGCCTTCTCGAGCGGCACTGTTGACGAACACACCGATCGCAGCGGTCAGCATAGTATGACGAGATTTTCAGCAAAAAGTATCGACGGCGCTCGCGCATACCTTTCGGTTTGTTTTTACCTCCGTTGTCAATACTATTGATTGAATGGTCGCGTTCCGGTCGTTGTGGCTGTTGCTCCCACGACGAGTCAGACAACTGCCCGCTGATCTTGCTGCTGTGGTGGCGCTCGTTATCGGGACTAACATCGCTGCGCTGGCCCCTGTAATTCGAGAGACGCCACTTCGGGTTCCGCTCGGCCTCGCGTTCGTCCTCTTCGTCCCTGGCTATGCGTTTATCGCGGCGCTGTTTCCCGAGGCTGGCGAGTCACCTGCGTCGTCCGACGAGCCTACACCACCGGCTGACAGCCAGACGATGGTCGACAACTCGGATTCGGATGGATTGTACGACTCGATTACCTCACGGTCCGGAATCGATGGCATCGAGCGCGTAGCACTCTCTTTCGGACTCAGTATTGCAATTGTACCTCTGATCGGCCTCGTGTTGAATTTCACACCTTGGGGAATTCGTTTGGTGCCGATCGTGGTGTCGGTCAGCGGCTTCACACTCGTTTCGGCAGCCGCGGCAGCAGAACGCCGACGGGCACTTCCGGTCGACGAGCGGTTCCAAGTCCCCTACCGAGAGTGGTACGCTGCTGGACGCGAAGAGTTGCTCGAGCCGGATACCCGTGCAGATGCTGCACTGAATGTTCTACTGGTGATATCGGTCGTGCTTGCAGCTGGGAGCGTGAGTTTCGCAGTGATGGTTCCGCCCGATGGTGAGCAATTCTCAGCGATCTATCTGTTAACCGAGGATGATGACGGGGAACGGGCCGCCGACGATTATCCGACCGAGTTCGTCCAGGGAGAAAGCCAAGAGCTGATCGTCGGGATCGACAACCACGAACACGAAACAACGGAGTACACGGTGGTGGTCCTCGAGCAGGATGTCGAGGTGGTCGAGAACGAGACGGCTACCAGTGAGGGAGATACTAATACGACGGTCAACGAGACAATCGTTCAGGAACAGCGTGAACTCGATCGCTTTAGCACCACGATTGCACATAACGAGAGTTGGCACCACGAGTACGCGCTCGAGCCAACAATGACCGGGGAGAACCAGCGGATTGTCTGGCTACTCTTCCCTGGTGACGACGTGCCAGCCGAGCCCTCGATGGACGACACAGAGTACTCCGTCCATCTCTGGGTGAACGTCTCCGAGTCGTGAAGATATCGGCATCGCTGGCTAACTGTCTTTCTCGAATTCTTCTTCTCGAGCAGTGCTAGTGGGGCCTCAAAAGGAGATTGATCACGGAGCAAAAAGACGCTATCTTTCTTCAAGGAGAGAATCCCGGCGTTTACGCCGTCATCAGAAATCGAAGATTTCTGATTGCCCGTCAGACGTAGTCTGACGACCGGGCGTGAATCCGACAACGCCTACACAGTCCCCGTTC
>Ga0207720_100274_pt1 | contig 42020 bp, 42 predicted proteins | sample A23P2SouthBayCA_2_FD_187751 | JGI IMG/M metagenome (GOLD analysis project Ga0207720, IMG submission 187751) | Aerobic enrichment media microbial communities from Eden Landing Ponds, California, USA - A23 E3 (2) (SPAdes) | ecosystem: Environmental > Aquatic > Marine > Unclassified | place... | reverse complement strand
CGGCCGCCACGTCGCGGGCGACGCGCCGGTGGTCACGGTAGGAGACGCCGTGGAAGTCGACGCGGAAGTCGGGGTGCGAAACGACGAGGGCGTTCGTCCCGCCGCCCCGGCCCGGTGCGATGGCGACGTCGGCGTCGACCGCGGCGTCGACGAGACGGTCGACCGCCGCCGGCGTCACGAGCGCGAGGTCCGCGACGACGACGCCGAGCGGATCGGTCGCCGTCGCCAGCCGGTCGTTCACCGCGGCGGAGAGCGGGCGGTCGTCGACTGCGACGGGGACGGAGAGGTCGAGCGACACCGGTGCCGTCGCCACCACTTCCGGGTCGTGGTCGGCGTCGAGACAGGCACGGAGCACGTCGCGGAGCATCGCTCGCGCGAACGCCGCGCGTTCGTCGCCGTCGAGCACCCCGTCGAGGCGCGTCTTCGGCCGTGTCGCCTCGAACGGGACGAGAATGCGCATTCAGCCGAGTGGATCTTCGGGACCCTGCTGGGAGCGCCAGTAGAAGACGCCACCCACGAGGAGGGCGAGCACGACCAGCCCACCGGCGGCGTAGATGATCGTCCGCCGGGTCTGGCTGGACTGCCGGGCCTGATTCGCCTGTTCGGTCGCCCGGTTGGCGAGGTTGGTCGACACGTCGAAGCTCCCGTCCTCGTACGCCGCGACGGCGTCGTCGTAGTTCGCCTGCGCGTCCGACGGGTTCGCGCCGCTAGCGTCCGCCTCGTCGATGGCGGCGCCCGCCTCGTCGATGGCCTGCCGAGCCGACGCGCTCCGCTCGGTGTAGTGGTGAGTCTCCCAGGAGTCGATGGTGTCGCTCGCCCCGCCTGCCTGCCCGCGGGTGAGCCCCATCGTCGTGAACTCCTGTGCCGGGTCGTAGCTGTAGGAGTCGACTTCGGGGACAGTCCCCGTGATGCGGACCTCGACCTCTGCGGTGCCGGTACTCGCGGCGACGTCGATGCCCGAGAAGGACTGACCAGTGGGTTCGATCAGGTCGACCTGCGATCCGGTCTGGTCGTAGAACACGATGGTCCACGACACGTCGGTCAGCTCGGTCGTCCCCGAGAGCTGCCACCGTTCGCTCTGGGGGTTCTGGTACAGCTCGTCGAGAGTGATCGTCGCCGATATCTGCGTGCCGACCTGCGCCTCCTCGGGGACGTCCTCGCCAGTGACGGACACTGCCGCCGCCGGAACGGTCGCGGCGAGCAGGACGACGAGTGTGGCGAGGACGACCCTAGAAGAGCGACTCGAGTTCGTCCTCGTCATCTTCGACCAAGTTCTGGAGGTTGGCTTCGCTCTCTTCGCGGATCTCCTCGATGTTGTCCTGTGCCTCGATGGCGACCTGCTGGAGTTCCTTGATCCGGGGGACGTTCGTGATCCCGGAGAGCAGGATGGCGGAGGCGACGAAGTCGCTGTTGTTGATGGGGTAGTCGCCGCCGCGGACTTCCATGCTCCCGGTCTGCTCTTCGAGCCACTTCCGACCGCGCTCGATCCCCTTCCGGTTCAGATAGGCGGAGGGACCGGCCATCACGAGGAGGGCGCGTTCCGTGCCGTCTATCTCGCAGGGGAGGGTCAGGCGACCGAGCGCCGCCTTGCGGACGAGGCTGGTGATGCGGTTGGTGGTGTTGGCGGAGTCGAGCTGGTCCTCGATGGACTCGTCGTTGCCGGTGAGCTTCGACAGCAGTCCACCGGACCGTTGCTTGCGCTCGACCGTCTCGCGGGCGTAGCCCACGGTCGAGACGCCGCCGCCCGAGAGCGTGTTGATGATCTCGGAGCTGTCGACGACGGACTCGGCGACCTCCTGCCCCTGGCGGACCTCGCCCGCGCCGAACAGGATGCCGAACCGCTTGACGATCTCCTCGTTGATCTCGTCGTAGCCGCTCTGGACGGATTCGCCCGTCTGGCGCCAGGCGTCGTTGTCGAAGACGAGGAGGTTGTCCACTTCGTTGACGAGCGTCTGGAAGGAGCGGGCGGCGTTGAGCGTGTAGATCCCACCCTCGTCGCTGCCGGGAAGGATGCCGAGCCCGTAGACGGGTTCGGTGTAGATGCGCTTGAGGTGTTTCGCCAGCACGGGTGCCCCACCGCTCCCGGTGCCGCCGCCGAGACCGGCGATGATGAGGAAGGCGTCGACCTCGTGGACGGGGATGCCGTCGATGGCGCCCTGTACCTCGCCGATGTCCTCCTCGGCGACCTCCGCGCCGAGTTCGTTGTCCGCGCCCACGCCGTGTCCCTTCACGCGGGACTGGCCGATGAGCACGCGTTGTTCTTGCGGAATGTGTTCGAGCCCCATCAGGTCGGCTTTGGCCGTGTTGACGGCGACGGCTGCGCGGACGATCTCGCTCCCCGTCCGCTGATCGTACTCGAGGAATTTGTCGACGATCTTGCCGCCGGCCTGTCCGAACCCGATCATGGCCAATTTCATAGTTTCAGACCCCTCTTCATTGGGAAGAACCCAAGCGCAAAACGGACATAAACCTTGTGGGCGACATTCGGGGTTCGGCCCCATTTCGGCGGTGAAAATCGGGAGACTGCGCCGGAACGAACGGTCGTCCCGCGCCGTCGGACGGGCGTCTGCCGCCCGTCAGCGCTCGGCGAGGTAGTCGCCGAGCGACAGCAGGTCCGTCTCGTCGACGTCGAACGCCTCCACGTCGTTGTGGCTCGTGGTGTTGTCGAACTGGAGCGAACGGTACTGATCGGCGCCCATCGGGGCACCGGGGAGCGATCCCAGCACCGTCAGCCCGAGCTTCGTCAGCGCCATCGGCACGGGAATGACCGTCGTCGGCCGGCCCTCGCTCCCGTGAACGAGACGGGCGATCTCCGCGAGCGTGCGCTTCTCCGGACCGCCGATCTCGTAGACACCGCCGTCGTAGGCGTCGTCCTCGACCGCCTCGGCGAGCATCGGCACCAGATCGCCGACCCAGATCGGCTGGAACCGCGTCTTGCCGCCGCCCGGCAACGGCGCCAGATACGGCGGTGCGAGCTTCTTCGTGAAGGGGACGAACTCGCCGCCGTCGCCGAAGATCACCGACGGACGGAAGATGACGTACCGGAGCGACGACGACTTGACGATTTCCTCGGCCGCGCCCTTCGCGCGGATGTACGCCGTCGTACCGTCCGGATCGGCACCGAGCGCGCTCATCTGGACGACCTTCTCGACGCCCGTCTCCTCGGCCGCGTCGACGACGTTCTGTGTGCCCTGTCGGTGGATGCGGTCGTGCATCTCGTCGCCGCCGGAGGGTTTGAACAGCGGCGAGAGCGCGACCAGGTTGACGACGGCGTCCATCCCGCGCATCGGTTCGAGCAGCGAGTCGTACGCCGTCACGTCGCCCATCGCCTTCTCGACGCCGCCGGGCAGGTCGCCCTCGCTCGGCCGTCGCGAGAGCGCGGTCACCGAGTGCCCCCGCGATTTCAGCTCGCGGCACAGGTGTCTGCCGACGAACCCGCTCCCGCCGGTTACCAGAATCTTCATAGCTTATACATTTCCGCGAATCGACCTAAAGCTAACGCGCTGTGAACCGTTCACACGGGGGACGTCGTCGGCTCGACGGCCGCATCGAATTTATGTCAAAATCCGTAATAGTAGGCGGGGCGTCGCGTCCCCGACCCGGACGGTTAAACCGTCGCCACGATATGCCTCCACCATGCTCCTCACGCTGGAGGGACTCGACGGCAGCGGCAAGACGACGGCCTGGCGGGCGCTCCGCGACCGCTACCCGTCCGCCGTGTTCACGCGCGAGCCGACCGACTCGTGGTACGGCGAGGCCGTCGCTCGCTCCATCGCCGACGACGACGCCGACCCGCTGGCGGAACTCTTCCTCTACACCGCCGACCACGCCGACCACCTCGCCCGCGTGATCCGGCCCGCGCTGGCCGACGGATCGCTCGTCGTCTCCGACCGGTACTCCGACTCCCGGATCGCCTACCAGGCGGCGACGCTCGCCGACTATCTCGACGACCCGTTCGAGTACGTCCGGTCGATCCACGCCCCCTTCTCGCGCTCGCCCGACGCGACGCTGTACTTCGACGTCGACCCCGAGACGGCCGCCGAGCGAAGCGGCGGGACGAACAAGTTCGAACGCGTCGAGCACCTCCGCGCCGTTCGGGAGGAGTACGAACGCCTGCTCGCCGCCGATCCCGACCGGTTCGTCCGCATCGACGCCACGCAGTCCCGCGAAGCCGTCCTCGACGACGTGACGACCGCCGTCGAGCGCCTGGTCTAACGGCCCGTCGTCTCCGGCAACTCGTACTCGTCCGGCGAGGGGACGTACAACACGTCGATGGTCACGCCCAGCCCCATCGGGATGCCGACCATCAGGCCGAGGACGACGGCGGCGCTCCCGAGGTCTACGCCGACACCGAGGCTGAACGCGACGATGGTCGTCACTACGAGGGCCACGGGCACCACCAACGCGGTGTAGACGGCCGATCCCCACCGCGTGTCGAGCTGGAGGCGGAAAAAGCGGGTCATGACCGCGGCGACGAGGGTGTTCCCCACGAAGACGACGGCCATCAGGGCGAAATCTAGAATCGTCGCCATGGCGGAGAGAGGAACTCGACCGGCTTTGGCCTGTCGGCTCGTGCGCCTATCCGCTCGCCCGCTGTGCCCGGTCGACCAGCCGCGCCACCGGATCGACGTAGTCGTAGCCGGGGATGATCCCCTGGACGTAGGTCCCCTCGACGTAGTTGATCACCGCGGCCGCGTCGTCGACGCCGCGACGCTCGTTGCTGTCGGTGAACGCGAACTCGACGACGACCTCCTCGGCCGCCAGATCGACGTCCGGATCGAAGTCGTGATCGCCGCGCACGACGCCGTCGGCGTCCGCCACGCGGAGTTCGAACGTCTCCAGCCACCCCTCCTCGACGACCGTCGCCACCTCGCCCTCGACGGCCGCCGAGAGCGAGGGCACCCGTACCCGGACGACGTAGTCGATCCGTCCGTCACGCTCGCTCGCCTCCACCACCGCGTCGAACGGCGTCGTCGTCGATTCGAACCCGTCGTCGGCGCGTTCGAACGAGTCGTGATCGCGGAACGCCCGCGCGACCCGTCCGGATGTCTCGGTCATACCGCGTACAGGGCGTGGGCGGCCAAAAGTCCCTCGCGTCGGTCCCGGCGCTCTTGCGACGTCCCGACCATCCTGCCGGCGGCGGCACGCTTAAGTTTCTCCCGTCGATTGTATCAAGTGACGCTTCGTCTGGAGGGCCGAAGCGTCAGCGGGGACCAATTCAGGGCGGCAAGCGACCGTACGGACCCCTCTTTCCCCGTCCGGTCGCTTTTCGCTTTCCGTACACGACTCCCGAGCGCGTGCGCCGCGCAGTCGGCGAAGAAGATTCGAATCCCACGGCACACTGCACGCTCCTCACTGGCGTTCGGAGAGGGTGCGAGAGAGCGGATTCGAACCACAGTCGCTCCACTCCCTGATTCGAATCCCACGGCACACTGCACGCTCCTCACTGGCGTCCGAAGAGGGTGCGAGAGAGCGGATTCGAACCACAGTCGCTCCACTCCCTGATTCGAATCCCACGACACACTGCACGCTCCTCACTGGCGTTCGGAGCGGCAGTGCGAGGGAGGGGATTCGAACCCCCGAACTCCTTCGAGAGCGGGTCTTAAGCCCGCCGCCTTTGGCCTGGCTCGGCCACCCTCGCTCTGGTTCCCGTTTCCCGCTCCCCCGCAAGTGGCTTTCGGTCCGCGAAAATCGGGAGCGTCGCTGCACGTCGTCGCCGTCACCATCCCATCGAACGCGAACGCAGGCCGAGAACTGTTCGACGAGGCGTAGCCCCTCGCCTCGGGCCGGCCTACGCCTCCGCCTCGTCCTCGTCCTCGCCGAGCGTCCGGAAGTCGACCGACGCGCCGAGGATCTCGGCGAGCGACGCCACGGTATCGCGGAGTTCGCGGATCTGTCGCTGCTGCCGATCCAGCCCCGCCGCCATCTCGTCGATGGACGTTTCGAGGGCGTCCACCTCCTCCTCCAGGTCGTCCGGCACCCGCTCGGCGAGGTCGTCGACGGTCTCGCGCACGTCCTCGGCCTCCGACCGCGACACCAGCCCGTGCTCCGACGGGTCGGTGAGCATCTGCCGGTGCGACAGGATCGCCTCGGAGACGCTCTCGCTCCCGTCGGGCAGTCCGATGGTCAGCGGTTCGACGTCGCCGGAGACGGCGCTCTCGGAGTCCGGTTTCTCGTCTTCGCTCTCGTCGACGATACTCGCCGTGGCCGCGCCGTCCGTGTCGGTCACCTCGTCCGTGTCGGCCACCTCGTCCGTGTCGGCCACCTCGTCCGTGTCCGTCCCTCGCTCGGCAGGATCGATCTTCATATCCCACCCGTGGAGGCCTCAGGTCATAAATTGTCGTCAGACACCCATAAGTCGGCTGATAAGAGGAGGCGCGGTCGCGAGTCGGGCGTCGGCTGGATCGACCGCGGGTCAGTCGCTCCCGTCGTACAGCGGTTCGACCCGGCGGTCGAACGCGTCCGCGAGGCGGTCGGTGACCTGGCCGCCGCCGACGGCGCCGCCGTCGACGGTCGCTATCGGCCGCACCTCCCACGTCGTGTTCGTCAGGAACGCCTCGTCCGCCGTGCGGACCGCGTCCACGCCGTACGTCCCCGTCTCGACGGGGATGGCGAGGTCGGCCGCGAGGTCGAGCACGACCGCTCGCGTGACGCCCGGCAGGATCGGTCCCGCGAGCGAGGGCGTCTTGAGTGTCCCGTCGTCGACGAAGAAGACGTTGCTCGTCGCCCCTTCCGCGACGGCGCCGTCGACGTCGCGGACGAGTGCCTCGTCGGCCCCGGTCCCGCGCAGTTCCAGCCGCGCCAGAATCCCGTCGAGGTAGTTGTGCGTCTTGGCGTCGGCGGGCATCGCCGACTCCGGTATCCGTCGGCGTTCGACCGTCCGCACGTCGGCGGGACCGTCCCACACGTCCTCGCCGCGAGGGAGCGGCTTGACGATCACGACCACCGACGGCTCGACGTCGGTCGCCGGCGTCAGCTTCCCGGGCTGGACCCCCCGCGTGACCGAGACGCGAACGTACGCGTCCGAGAGACCGTTCGCGTCGAGGGTCGCGCCGATCCGGTCGCGCAGGTCGTCGGGGACGGCGCCGGCCATCCCCAGCGTCTCGCAGGTCCCCTCCAGACGGCTCAGGTGGGCGTCCCACTCGAACACCGTTCCACCGTAGGCGCGACACGTCTCGAAGGCGGCGTCGCCGTAGAGGAATCCGCGATCCTCGACGGACACCGTCGCCGCCTCGGCGGGCACCAGCCGGCCGTTCACGTGGTACTGCATAGGTCGAGGAAGTTCCGGACGAGACGGGTCCCGTCCTCGGTCAGGATGCTCTCCGGGTGGAACTGGACGCCGACGTGGGGTCTGTGTCGGTGACGGACGCCCATCACCACGCCGTTCTCGTCGTCGGTCCGGGCCGTCTCCTCCAGCACGTCGGGGACGTCGCCGCGCTCGACCGCCAGCGAGTGGTACCGACCCACTTCGATCCGGTCCGGCAGGTCGGCGAACACCCCCTCGCCGTCGTGGTGGATCGTCGAGCGCTTGCCGTGGACCACCTCGGGGGCGTGGCCCACCGTCGCGCCGTGGACCGCACAGAGCGCCTGGTGACCGAGGCACACGCCGAGCGTGGGGTAGTCGAGGTCGGCGAAGATCGGCATCGACACGCCCGCGTCCCGTGGCGTCCCCGGTCCCGGCGAGACGACGATACCGTCCGGGTCCAGGTCGCGGACGCCGTCCACGTCCACCGCGTCGTTCCGGCGGACGATCACCTCGTCGGCCGCCTCGCCGACGTACTGGACGAGGTTGTACGCGAAGGAGTCGTAGTTGTCGACGACCAGAATACGACTCATCGCCCCCGCACCTCCATCTCCGTCCCGTCGCCGAGGGCGGCGTCGACGGCGTTCACCAGCGCCCGCGCTTTCGCCAGCGTCTCGTCGTACTCGCGGTCGGGCACCGAGTCGTGGACGACGCCGCCGCCCACCCGGAGGTGGTACTCGTCGCCGTGACGGACCAGCGTCCGGATGACGATGTTGAGCGTCGCCCGACCGTCGAAGCCGATGGCCGCCATGCTCCCCGTGTAGGGACCGCGACGGCGGTCTTCCACCTCGTCGATGATCTCCATCGTCCGCGGCTTGGGCGCGCCCGTGATCGTCCCGCCGGGGAACGTCGCCGCGATGGCGTCGCCGAGGTCGTTGCCGTCGGCCAGTCGTCCCGTCACCTCCGAGACGAGGTGGAACACCTCGGAGTAGCGATCCACTCGCCGGTACTCGTCGACGGTGACCGTCCCGTACTCGCTCACCTTCCCCAGATCGTTCCGTTCGAGGTCGACCAGCATCGCGTGTTCGGCCCGCTCTTTCTCGTCGCTTCGCAGGTCGGCTTCGAGCCGACGGTCCTCGGCGTCGTCCTCCCCGCGGGGGCGGGTGCCGGCGATAGGCTCGGTCCGCAGGTGGTCGCCGTCCCGTTCCAACAGCAGTTCGGGGCTCGCGCTCACCAGGTCGACGCCGGGGAACTCGATCAACCCGGAGTACGGCGCCGGATTCACGTCTCGGAGCGCGGCGAAGGTCTCGACCGGGTGGACCGCCGCCGGCGCGGTCAGCCGGTGGGAGATGTTGGCCTGGAACGTGTCGCCGTCACGGATGTACGCCTGCACTCGCCGCACGCGGTCGGCGTACGTCGCCCGGTCGCAGGAGCTGGTGAAGTTCACCGGTCCCGTCGTCGGCGGCTCCCCGACCGACGGGTCACCCGTCGTCGCCGCCTCGGCGAGGGCCAGCGCGCGGTCGACCCCTCGTTCGTAGGCGGCGTCGGGATCGTCGCCCACCCGCGGCGTCGCGACGATCCGGAGCGTCGACTCGCCCGCCCGCCACGCCGCGAGGCAGGTGTAGCGTGCGAGCTGGAGGCGTGGCAGCCCCCGGTCGTCGACGGTCGTCGCGGGCACGTCCTCGATCTCCCGAACGGTGTCGTAGGAGAGCCACCCGAAGAAGCCGCCGGGGTAGGGTATCTCGCAGTCGCCGCGAGCCAGGGACTCGCCGTCCACGAGGGCCGTGATCGTATCGAGCACGCCCTGATCGACGTCGTGAACGACGTCCGGATCGACGCCGAAGTACCCCCAGCCGGGCTGGCCGCCCGACGTCTCGAAGAACATCGAGGGTGCGTCGCCCCGCGCCCGGCGGTAGGCCTCGAACGGGGCCGCGTCGAGCGATACGACGACGGGGACGCGCGTCCCGGATGCCGCGCCGGCGGCCGCCGCCCGGAACGCGTCGAGCGCGGTGTCGACGGTCGGTCCCTCGCTCACGGCGTGTCCCCCGTCGCGTCGCCGTGTTCACCACCCGGAGCCGGTCGCGGCGCACTCGCTCCGTCAGCGGTCCACATCGACGTATTCGAGGCGGACGTCCTCGAGCGGCTGGTCGTTCGGGTCCGTCTTGACCGACCCGAGTTCCTCGACCACGTCCATCCCGTCGACGACCTCGCCGAAGACGGCGTGGCTGTCGTCGAGGTGGGGCTGGGCGTCGAGCGTGATGAAAAACTGCGATCCGTTGGTGTCCGGGCCGCGGTTGGCCATCGAGAGGACGCCCGGACCGTCGTGACGGAGGTCGGGATGGAACTCGTCGTCGAAGGTGTAGCCCGGGCCGCCGCGGCCGGTGCCGGTCGGGTCGCCGCCCTGGATCATGAAGCCGTGGATGATCCGGTGGAACGGGATGTCGGCGTAGAGCGAGTCGCCACGCGTCTCCCCCGTCTCGGGGTCCTCCCACGTCACCGTCTCGGGCGCGGGGTCGGCGCTCGCTGCGGGGTCGTGTTCGGCGAGGTTGACGAAGTTCTCCACCGTCGTCGGCACGCGGTCCGCGAACAGTTCGACCGTGATGTCGCCGTGTGTCGTATGTAGCGTCGCAGTCGGATTGCTCATACCAATCCCTCGGAGTCCGGCGGGATAACGTTGCTGTCCCGCGGCGGTCAGGCTGCAGGCGTCGGTGCCGTGTCGTTCGGTTCCGGCGTCGGCGTGGGCGTCAGGCCGTTCGACTCAGAGTCCGAATCCGGGCCGTCCGCCGGCGCCCGGTACTCCCCCTCGATCATGAACTCGGCCACGTACGCGACCAGATGCTCGTTGTCGGCGACGCGGTATCGATCACCGCGCAGGAACGTCGTGTCGCCGAGCAACAGGGCGTCGTTCCGGCGGACGACGACGGGATACTCGCCGGTCACCTCGTCGCTCCCCGACTTGTGGGTGTTCGGCGCGGTGCGCAGGAGCACCGTCCCGTTCCGCACCGTGACGGCCGCTGCCGTGTACATCGCGGCCTCGTCGACGCCGTCCAGGTCACCCGCACCCGTCGGCCGCGCGAGGACGTGTTTGAACGTCCCGTCCGCGTTCTCCTGGTTGTAGAGGTACTCCGTCCCGACGCTCATCCCGTACGGGGAGGCGAGCGTCGTGAGTCGACTCTCCCGTGTCTGGATGCTCGTCCCGAGGAGACCCGTTCTGACCGCGGTCCGGTCCGGTTCGCCCACCATGACCAGCCGACCGCCGTTGCCGGTGAACTGCCGAACGTCGTCGACGTCGCCGGGCAGATACTCCTCGCCGGGGTCGATCACGAGGAAGGCGTCCGCGCCGTCGAGGGTGGCCGCCAGGTTGCCGTCGGTGTAGAACTCGACGCGGTAGCCCTCACGAACCAGCGCGTCGACGAGCGGTTCGATGTCCGCGCGGTCGAATCGGTTCGAGTGCCCGCGGTCGATGACGACCGTCCCGGTGTCGTCCGCGTCGGCGTCGGGATTCGCCTCGACGGTCCCCGTCGCCGCAATCGGCTCGGGAGCGACGGACGCCGGATCGTACTCGGGGTTCTGGAGCGACTCGTCGTCGTCCTCGCTCTGGAGGACCGCCGGACCGCCGGCCGCCAGCGCGAGGACGACCGCGACGGTCAGCACGAGGACGACCAGCCGCTTGCCCAGTTCACGCCACATGGGTCACCTCCGGTGCGACCGTCGCCTCGGCCGTGGGACCGGTCTCCGAGACGGCCGGTGGAGCGGCCGACTCGTTCGTCGCCGGGTCGAGGTACGTCGCCGGCACCATCAGGAACACCGGCCCGGACGGCGACTCGCCGTAGAGGTATTCGGCCGACACCATCTCCTTGTCCGACGCGGTCGAGGCGATGTAGTTCGACCGCGAGAGGAAGCGGGCCGTCCCGTCCGGGCGCATCACGCGAACGTCGTAGCGGTCCAGCCCCGCCTCGTCGGCCGCGCGTTCGACCGCAGCCTGTCGCCCGCCGATGGAGTCGACGAGACCGTTCTGCACCGCCTGCGTCCCGCTGTAGATGCGCGCCTGTTCGAGTTCGGCCCGCGAGAGTTCCAGCCGGTCGCTACGCTGCTCGAACACGGCGCCGACGAAGGCGTTGCCGAGCGATTCGAGGATGTAGTTGAACTCGCGTTCGTCGCCGCCGGTCAGTTTGTTCGGGCCGGTCGTGGAGACGACGGTCGTCGGCTCCAGCGCCTGCGGGGTCGTCGCGAGCACGCCCACGCTGCCGACGGTCGACGCCGGTTTGGCGTAGATGTGGTCGCTCGGCGCGATGGTGTAGTACGCGCCCGACGCCGCCGAGGCGTCGACGCTGGTGATCACCGGTATCTCCTCGGCGGTCCGCTTGGTCTGGAGATACAACTCCTCGCTGGCGGCGGCGCCACCACCCCCGCTGTTTACCAGCAATACCACTGCCTTCACGTCCGGATCGGATCGGGCCTGCTGCAACATGGACGACACGCCGGCCGCGCTCCCGCCGTCGATGGTTCCCGAGAGCGGGACGACCGCGACCGTCCCTTCCGAGGACGTGGCGTTCCACGCGACGGGCGCCAGCGCGAGGCCGACGACCACGCCGATGACGACGAACAGCACGTACGAGCGTGCGATTCGTGCCAGGAGGGCCCGGGATCTGCTCGCCATGAGTACGTCTTGGCGCAGCGATACAAAAAACGTCGGTCGGCACCGATCAGCGGGGCGAGAGTTCGGCCAGCAGTTGCGCGCCGCGGAGCACCCCGGATCTGGCTGCCGCCTGTCCCCTGATCGCGCCCACCTTCGCGTAGTAGCCGCTCTTGCGCGCCGATCCGACCGCGTAGTGGTTGGCGGAGGCGACAATCGGCTGGCGCCGCCCCTGCATCCGCGTCGCCCCGGTCCGCATGCCCTCGAGCACCGCCTCGCCGTCGAGGTCGGCCCGCTCGACGTCGTCGAAGACGAGCTCCGTGAACGCCCGCCCGACGTGTGGCACCGAGTGGGCGTCGCTGGCGGCGAGCGCCGGATAGCCGTGGTCGGCCGCGAACCGGCGCGCCCGTCGGTTCCGAAAGCCCGTGAACAGCCACGAGTTGAACACCTCTATCGCGTCGCAGTCGACGAGGTGGCGCCGCGGAATGCCGTGACGGCTACGCTGGAACGGGTGGGGGACGACAGCCACGCCGCCGCGGTCGCGCACCCACGAAACCGTCTCGTCGAGCGGCGCGCGCCGCGGCGGCATCTCGGTGACGCCGATGACCAGCAGGTGACCGACGTCCGTCGACACCTCGACCCCCGGAATGCCGATCAGCCCGTAGTCGGGGGCGAGTTCGGCCGCCCGGAGCGACTCGTGGATCACGTCGTGATCGGTGACGACGATGCCGTCGAGACCGATCTCGGCCGCCTGTTCCAGCAGTAGCTCGACGGGGTCGGTGGCGTCGTAGGACCCCTCCGAGTGGACGTGCGGGTCGATCCGGAGCGTCGTTTGGCTCACACCGTCCGTTCGTTCGCGCCGAAGATAAGCCTCGTGGCTCGACGCTACTCGGCGACCGCGCCGAGCGTCTCGTCGAGGACCGCCCGCACCGACGCGACCTGGTCGTCGTCGAGTTCGACCAGCGGCGGGCGCACCGAGTCGTCGTCGATGACGCCACGTTCGACCAGCGCCGCCTTCGTCGTCGGGGCGAAGCCGTACTCCAGCGAGGTGTTGAACAGGGGTGCGATGTGATTCAACTGGAGATCGCGCGCCTGCTCGACGTCGTTCGCCGCGGCCGCGTCGATGGCCGCCGACATCAGACCGGGCAGGTAGTTCGACACCGCGTTGATGCCGCCGGTGGCACCCATCGAGACGGCCGGCACGAGCTGGCTGTCCCACCCCTGGAAGAAGTGGAAGTCGTCGTCCGTCCGCCGGATGACGTCGATGACGTGGGTCAGATCGCCGCTCGTGTCTTTCATCCCCGCGAGGTCGGGATGGTCGGCGACGGCCTCGACGAGGTCCGCGTCGATGGACTGGCCGACACAGGAGGGGATGTTGTAGAGGATGATCGGGAGCGCCGTGTCCGCGAGGACGGCACGGAGGAACCGCTCGTTGCCGGCGGGAGCGTTCGCGCCGTGGAAGTAGGGCAGGACGATCAGGACGGCGTCGGCGCCGCAGTCGGCCGCGATGTCGATGCGCTCCAGGGTGCCGGCGACGCTCGACGCCGCCGCGCCCGGGAGGACCGGCGCGCCGTCCGCCGCCTCGACGCTCGCCGAGACGACCGTCTCGTACTCCGCTTTCGAGAGGCTGGCGAATTCGCCGGTCGTCCCGCAGGGGACGAGCCCGTCGGCGCCGTTGGCGAGGACGAACTCGCTGAGGTCGGCGACCGCGTCGGCGTCGACCGAGCCGTTCGAGAAGGGCGTCACCGTCGGGACGAGGGTGGTACCGTAGTCGGAGTCCGCGGGTGCGGTTGGCATAGTGATTGTCGTCTCGACGCGCGGGAAGTTAGGCGTTCCCCTGTGCGGCCGTCAGGGGGACGGGTCGGCGTCCGCGGCCGACCGGCCGAACGCAGCGTTCAGGCGCTCCGCAGCCGTGTCGAGGACGATCAGCGTCGGCGGGAGCGTCGCCAGCGCGGCCACCAGCGTCAGGAAGATGACGCCGACGGTCAGGTAGCCGAAGTCGGCGAGGATCGGGAACGGCGAGAGCGTCAGCGCCGAGAACCCGAAGACGGTGGTCATCCCCGAGACGGAGATGGCCTTGCCGACGCGGGTGGCGGCCGTCTCCACGGCGTCGAGCTTGTTCACGCCCGCCTGCGCCTTCTCCTCGTAGTACCGCTCCATCACGATGATGGTGTACTCGGCGCCGATACCGACGGTCATGGCGCCGAGCGAGGCACCGAGCGGCGAGACGGGGATGTTCAGGGCGGCCATGTAGAGGTTCTGCCACCCGATGACGAACACCATCGGCACCAGCGGCGCCGTCGCCTTCACGAGATTCCGGTAGTACGCCAGCAGCAGGCCGAAGACGAAGAGGACGCCGAGCCCCGTCGTCACGTTCCGGTTCTCGATCTGATCGACGACCGACGGGGGAGTGATGGCGGCCGACCCCGTCAGGCTCGCGTCGACACCCGGCGGCGGATTGCTGAACCGGATCGCCTTCTGGACGTTCGAGATGAACGACAGCGTCTCGCCGGTCGTCATGTCCTGGGCGCCGACGACCGTGATGTGTGCGACGCCGTCGTTGTAGTACCGGGCGCGTTCCCGCGAGGGGACGTCCGAGAGGACGCGTTCGACGCCCGCCTGCGTCGCCGGAATCTCGCCGCCGTTGTGTTCGGCGACGAGCGTCGCCGGCGAGTCGATCCCCTGGACGAGCGGCGCGCCGACCGCCACCCGCTCGAACCGTTGCATCCAGCGTAACACCTCCGGGTGCCTGAGGTCGCTCCCCGTGACGAGCACGTCGTACTGGACGGCCGTCCCCCCGCCGGTCTGGGCGCGGAACTGCTGGAGGTCGACGTAGGCCGGGAGGTCCTGGGGGACGAACTCCTCGGTGTCCGCGAGCGTGTCGAGTCCCTGTCCGGCCTGGAAGCCCGCCCCCATCAACAGCAGCGCGACGAGCAGGACGACCGCGGGGTTGGCCGCCAGCGTTCGCGACGTGTGCCCGAGCATCCGGGCGAACGCGCCCACCCGCTCGGAGTCGTCCGGAGTTCGTGGCTCGTCACCGGTCTCTTCGGGGACTGGGACCTCGTCGCTTCCGCCGTCGGCGAGTTCGTGGAAGCCGAGTTCGCCGAACCCCCGCCGCCGGAAGCGCGTGTACAGCGTCAACACCGGGAGCAGGACGATGATCGCCGCGAGGAAGGTCAACATGACGCCGAAGATGGAGGTCTGGGCGAACCAGACGAACGCCGGCGTCCCCACGGTCGAAATCCACGTAGCGCCGAAGCCCAGTGCGGCGGCGAGCATCGCCACGAACACCGGCGGGCCGATCCCCGACAGCGCGCGTGGCAGCGCCTGGCGCGGGGGTGCCGTCTCCAACTCCTCCTCGTAGCGCTCGTGGAACTGGACGGAGTAGTCGATGCCGAGACCGATCAGGATGGGGAAGACGGAGCTCGTCAGCGTGGAGTTGGGGATGCCCGCGTAGCCGATGGCGCCGAACGTGTAGAGGACGCCCGTGAACACCGCGACGATGGGGAGAAGCCGCAGTCGCACCCCCCGAAAGAGGAAAAAGAGCGCGACGATCATCAGGCCGACCGCGAGACCGAGCAACTGATTCGTGCTCTGTCCGATGAGTTCGGACAGTTGCGCGGAGAAGGCCGCCGACCCGGTGATGATGACGTCGACGCCCGCGGGGAAGCGCGCCCACTCCTCGGCGTTCAGCGCCTCGGTGTAGATGGGGCGCTCTTCCTCCTGGGTGAGACCGGGATCGAACACCACCTGCACGAACACGACGTTCGGGTCGCCGATCACCCGCTCGATCTGCGCCTCCGAGTTGGGGATTCGGCCGTACTCCGCCCGGACGCGGTCGGCCGGGCTCGACACGTAGGCCACGTCCTGGACCTCGGTCATCCGGTCGTCGAACCGGGCCATGGCCCTGAGCGTCGCCGGATCGGTCACCTCTCCCCTGACGAGGACGGAAATCGTGCCCCGGTCGAACGCGTCGTCGAACGTCTCCAGGGTCGGGTCCTCGCCCGTGAACGCCTGATCGCCCGTGACGCTCGTGATCTGGGCGGCGCCGCCCAACGCCGCAGCGAGGAGGATCACCGCGGCCAGCAGCGTCGCGACCGGGTGGGCCTGTATCTCGTGGCCGACCGCGCGGAATACCTCTCCGAGTCCGGCCACGTCAGGACACCCCCCGGGGGTCCGCGTTCGACCGCCCGTTGCCACGCACTCGATCCGTCATCGGCGTCGATACCAGATGACGCCGCCGATCACGGCGAGCACGACGACCGCCCCGACGGCGATCAGTGGTACCGGCGGCCCACCCGAGGGTTCGTCGACCTGCACGCCGATGGACATCCCGTCGGTGAACTCCGTGTCGCCGTCCGCCTCGTCGTACCGTACTTCGATAGAGGAGGCGTACTCCTTGGGGAGCGCGTCGCTCGTCGCGCTGATCCGGAACGTAGCCGTCGACGTGTCACCCGGCTCCATCCGCCCGAGGAACGCGCCGTCGTCCGAGGTCGACAGCGGGTCGCTGGTGAACAGCCGGGCGTTGACCGCCGAGACGGGAGCGTCGCCGACGTAGCGAACGTCCGCGGAGAGCTGTGCCGTCCCGCCCGGCGTCACCGACGTCGAGACGTTCGACACCTCGAAGCGGTCGCGTTCGGGTTCGATGACGGCCGTCTTTCGGATCGGGTTCGACGCCGTCAGCACGTCGCCCTCGGCGTTCTCGTACTCCACGTCGAACGTGAAGGAGTTCGATCCCGGTTCGGCGTCGCCGGTGACGGCCGCCGTGAAGGAGACGTCGGCGGACTCACCCGGATCGAGCGTCCCGATAGCCGCCTCACCGTTCGTCGGCATCACCGTCCCGTGATCGCGCATCCTGACGACGACGTTCCGGGCGGGGGCCGGTCCGGTGTTGGTGATCCGCCCGGAGAGCGTCGCCTCGGACTCGTCGACCCGGAAGTTCGACGTGTCGACCTCCGACATCGCGAACGTGCGCTCCCCCTGGACCGTCACGCCCGTCGTCAGCGTGTCGGAGCGCTGCCCGATGTCGTTCTCGTTTTGGTAGGAGACGACGGCCTCGACGGGGTACGCTCCCGGCGTGAGGTCGTCGGTGGCGCCGACTTTCACCGACACCCGACGCGTCTCACCCGGATCGAGCGACCGGACGAACACCCCCGTCTCCGCCGCCGGATTCGCCGGGGTGCCGAAGAACAGCCCCGACGCCCCCGACGACAGCCGCACCGACGCGTTCGCGGCCGTCTGCGACCCGGTGTTCTCGAGCGTGAACGACAGCGACCCGGTGTCGCCGGCGAACAGTCGGTTCGTCCCCTCCGAGACGACGTCGAACGACGCTCGTTCCTCGATCCGAACGGTCAGATCGACCGTCTCCTCCCGATCACGCCAGACGTAGTCGATCTCCGCGGGACCCGACGGCGTCTCGTCGTAGATGATCGCCCGCGCGTGGCGGTAGGTGACCTCGACTGGGATGGTGTACGTGCCGGGTTCGGCGTCGCCGATCTCGAGGTTGAACGAGAACTCGCCGGCACCACCGGGACCGATGCTCCCGGACGTCACCGTCCCCGACTTCACGTCTATCGGCGCGTCGATCTGCCCCTCGCGGACGCGCATCTTGACGCTCCGAGCCGTCTGCACCTGTTCCTCGAATCGGCCGATCCCGCCGTCTTCGATGCGGCCGTCGTTAGTCGCGACGACCGTCAGCCTCGCTTCCTCGTTCGCCTGGAACGTGTCGTCGGCGACGCTGTAACTCAACTCCGGATTACCCGTGACGACGGTCGACGCCATCGCGGGGACGACCGGCGCGATCAACAGAAGTCCGACGACAGTCAGAATCGTGAGCCGCCTCATGGTCGCACCTGCGGTCCGCCGGTCATAACGATGACGATTAGGACAACCCCACGACAACGGAGTTCAACTGTATTCGAGTTGTTCCGTGCGTGGTCGAGACCACCGATGCCCAGAGACGGCGTTCGTGGTCGGTAGGGCGGTCGGACCGCTCGGCCGGTGTCACCGCCGACGAGTTTCAACGTCCCGAAAGCGCCGTCGAGCACGAGACCCCGTCGAGTGCCGCGCCCGACCGCCGGCGACTCAGCGGTGGCGGATCCGCCGGACCGAGAGTTCGAGATCGAACCGGTCGACGGCGGTCGAATCCTCCGCCCGTCCGTCGCGCTCGAAGCGGACCTGATCGGTCACTCGCTCCGTCTCGTCGGCTTCGAGGCCCTCGTCGTCGTCGTCGGTATCGAACCAGAACCGGGGGTAGTCGACCGCGACGATCCGGGAGACGCCCTCGTACTCGTACCGGACGCGGACCCGGAACTCGATGTCACGGATCGTCCGTGTTCCCGTGTTCTCGACGTCGAATCGGTAGGCGACGGTCGCGAACCGCTCCAGTTGGCTCCGCTCGATATCGATCCGGCGGTTCCGAATCTCGATGTCGTCGCCCGGGAGCGGCGGCGCGGTCCGCGTCGCCGACGGCGTTCGTGCTGGGGTGTCCGTCCGCGTCGTGACCGTGGGTGTCGGCGTGGGCGTCGACGTCGACGCCGATGTCGGCGTCGGCGTCTCTCCGCCGGGCGCCTCCGTCCTCTCCGGTTCGACGAACAGCCCGCTACAACCGGTCAGCGACGCGAGCAAGCCGGCGCCGACGCCGAGGAGTGCCCGCCGTTCGACGCGGTCGTCACCCATCGACGCGGACATGGCGGCCGAGCGAATTAAACCCCGCCCTTCGCGCGGGCACACTTCCCCCGCTCGATTCGAGACCGCTTCGCGTCGAGGTCGACCGCGCGTCCGATGAAACCCTTTTCGTCTCTGCCCCCTACCGTCGGGTATGAGTTACGAGGCGGTCCTGTTCGACAACGACGGCGTCCTCATCGAACCGGTCGGGCGGGCGGTCCTCCGTCGGGCGACGTGGGAGGCGTTCGACGCCCTCGGCGTCCCCGACCCCGATCCGGACGACGTCGACCGCGTCGCCATCGGGGTCACGCCCGACCTGCTCTCGTCGGTCTGTGCGAGCTACGGTCTCGATCCGGAGCGGTTCTGGCGCGCCCGCGACTACCACTCCTCGCACGCCCAGCGCGTCGAACTCCGTGCCGGCCGGGCCGCGCTCTACGACGACTTCGACGCCGTCCGCGAGGTCGACGTCCCCCGCGGCATCGTCAGTTCGAACCAGCAGGACACCGTCGAGTTCATGCACGAGTTCTTCGCCACGCGCGACCTGTTCTCGACGGCGTACGGACGCGACCCCACCATCCGGAGTCTGGCGCGGAAAAAGCCCGATCCCTACTACCTCCACCGCGCGCTGTCCGACCTCGACGCGGACTCCGCGCTCTTCGTCGGCGACAGCGAATCCGACGTGCTGGCGGCGCGTAACGCCGGTCTCGACGCCGCGTTCGTCCGCCGCCCACACCGCGAGTCGTACGATCTGTCGGTCGACCCTACCTACGAACTCGACGGACTCGCCGACCTGCTCGCCGTCGACGGCGTGCCGGTCCGGTAGATGGGCGCCGAGGCTATCCGTCTGCGCGCCGTACGGCGGCCCATGAGCGACGAGCGACTTTCCGACGACGAGTGGCGCGAACGACTCTCCGAGGACGAGTATCACGTCCTGCGCGAGCGCGGCACCGAACCCAAGTTCAGCGGGGAGTTCCTCGATCAGAAAGCCGACGGCTCCTACGCCTGCGCGGGGTGTGGCGCCACGCTCTTCGACGCCGACACCAAGTTCGACTCCGGGAGCGGTTGGCCGAGTTTCTACGACGCCGTCGACGGCGCGGTCGAACTCGAACCCGACACGCGACACGGGATGCGGCGGACGGAAGTGCTGTGTGCGGACTGTGGCGGCCACCTCGGCCACGTCTTCGAGGACGGTCCCGACCCGACGGGCGAGCGCTACTGCATCAACTCCGTCGCTCTCGAGTTCGACCCCGAGTAGTCACTCGGCGATGTTGACGGTCAACACCGGCACGTCCGACATCGTCACGACCTTCTGGGAGACGCTCCCGAGCATGTTCCGCTCGTAGTCGGCGCCGTGGGTGCCCATGACGACGAGGTCGATCCCCGCCTCCTCGGCGTAGTCGAGCACTTCGTCCGCGGGGTTGCCCTTCCGGATCACCGTCCGGACGGTGACGCCCTCGGCGTCGAGGCGGCTCGCGACCGACGCGGTCGCGGTTTCGCCCTCTGCCCGGAGACCGTCGACCACGTCCGATTTCATCCCCTCCTGAAGCGTCAGAAACGAGCGGTCGTCGATCACGTACAGGGCGTGGACCGTGGCGTCGCGGCGCGCGGCGACGTCGACCGCGTGCTCGATCACCGCGTCCATCGACTCGCTCCCGTCCGTCGGGAGCAGGATGTCGTCGTACATCGTGTACGTCGTCGGTTCGACGTGCGGACTCTCACCCTTTTCGGTTCCCGTGTGTCAACAGGAGCAACCGCTCGGGCGTCCGCGCGAGACAGAACGGGGCGTCCGGCGGGTTGCCGAACGTCACCCGGTCGTCGTCCGAGACGAAGAGGCGCTCGAACGGCCGTCCACAGGCCGGACACTCGTATCCCGCCCGGTTCTCCAGATGCATCGAATCGCCGTCCTGCGTGTGGAGTTTCAGCCCCGAACGATAGTCGTGGACGTCGAAGCCATCCGAGAGGTCGAGACGTTCGGCCATGCGCAGGGACCGCACGCGACGGCGAAAGGCGTTGTGGCCTCAGACGATCTCGTTTCGCAGGGTACCGACGCCCTCGTAGGTGATCTCGACGCGGTCGCCGGGCTCCAGGAGTCCGGGGTTGGCCGGACTACCGAAGGAGATCACGTCGCCCGGACGGAACGTGTACCGCTCGGAGAGGAAGGCGACGATCTCCGGCGGCGAGAAGAGCATCTCGTCGGTCGTCGCCGACTGCCGTCGCTCGCCGGAGATGACCGTCTCCATCGCCATCCCGTCGAGGTCGACGTCCGTCTCGATCCACGGTCCCAGCGGTGCCGACCCGTCGAACGCCTTCCGTGCGGTCCGGCGGTCCTGGTCGTAGGCGTCGAGGTCGTTCAGGATCGTATAGCCCAGGAGGGCGTCGTCGACCTCGTCGACGTCGAGGTCGTGACACCGCTCCCCGATCACCGCCGCGAGTTCGCCCGCGTAGGTGAACGAACTCACCCAGTCGGGGTACTCGACGGGCTGCTCGGGCGGGTGGAGGGCGTGTGGCGGCTTGACGAACCAGTCCGGGCGATCCGGCCGGTCGCCCTCGCCCATCTGTTCGATCTTGGCACCGAAGTTCCGCCCGGTACAGAAGATGGCCGTCGGGTCACAGGGCGCCATCAGTTCGGCGTCCCCGTCCTCGCCGACGACGTACGTCTCGCCGTCGCCCTCGGTCGTCACCACGCCGTCGTCGTACTCGCCGGTCAGAATACCAGTCGCCGTGCAGATGCGTGCCAGTCGCATGGGCCGACGACGGCGGCCGCCCGGCTATCGGTTTCGGTTCAGGCCAGCTGCGCGAACGCGAGCGTCCCGCTGATGTTGTCGATGTACGCCTCGACGACCTGTCCCTCCTGGGCGCCGGGGACGAAGATGGTGTACTTGCCGCGCTCGGCGACGCCGTCGCCCTTGCGGCCGGTGCCGGTGATCTGGAGCTGGTAGGTCTTGCCCTCCTCCAGCGTCGGCTGCCCCGCGTCGGACGACTGTTTCGGTCGCTTGGCGACCGGTCGGAACGCGCCACAGGCCGTACAGCGGAGCATGTCGACGCCGTCCTCGCGGACGAGGTTGGTGTCCGGGAGTCCACACTCCGAACACGTGACGTACTCGGTGACGTAGGCGTCGATGGCGGCGTCGAAATCGCTGACGGTGAACGAACCGTTGTAGCGTGCGCGGTCGCCGTCGAACTGGCCGTTCGTCCCGAGTTCGCGCTGGATCGAGCGGTGGAGGTGTTCTGGATCGCGGCCGAGGGCGTCCGCGATGTCGCCGAGGTTCGTCAGTCGCGTGAACGCGCCGTCGGTTTCGCCGACCGGATCGGGGACCTGCAGGCGGTCGCCCGCCTCCCGCGTGCGCTCCGGGAGCGTGTCGTAGGCACGGTCGAGTGCGGAGTCGTAGTTCATACAGACCGGACGAGTCTGTGCCGTAAATCGGTTCCGTGAGTCGCGATGACACGTCACGAGAGCCGCTCGTCGACCAGCTCGACCGCCGCCTCGGCGTCCATCGGTCCCCGCTCGGCCAGCAGATCGAGCAGGGCGGCCACCCGGTCGTCGGTCGGCTCGACCCCCGCCCGCTCCAGCAGGGCGCGAGCGCTCCCCCGTCCGCTCCCCTCGCCGAAGACGAGGCGACGCTCGCCGCCGAAGGTCGCGGGGTCGAACGGTTCGAAGGTGCCCGGATCGCGGAGCATCGCGGCGGTGTGGATGCCCGACTCGTGGGTCGTCACGTCCGCGCCGAGGACCGGCGTCCGGGGATCGACCGACTCGCCGAGCGCGTCGAGGGCCGCCTCGCAGGCGGGGACGAGATCCGTGTGGTCGACGTCGAAGACGCCGTCGTCGGCGTTCGTCCGACCCCCAGTCGAGCCGCGGTCGGCGCCGTCCACCCGGTCGGAAACGACGACCCGCTCCAGCGCCGCGTTGCCCGCCCGCTCGCCCAGCGACGCGACGCTCACGTCGGCGGTCGTCGCGCCCGCCCGCGCCGCGGCCAGCGTGTTCGCGACGGCGACGCCGAGGTCGTCGTGGAAGTGGACGCCCAGCCGGTCGCCGTCGACGCCGCGCTCGACGAGGTCGGCGACGATCCCGCGCACGCGCTCCGGCGTCCGCGCCCCTACCGTGTCCGCGACCGTGATCGTCGGTACCGACGGGAAGGCCGCGAAGACGTCCACGAGGTGGGCGGGGTCGGTCCGGAAGCCGTCGACGAGCGTGAGGTGGACGTCGGCGCCGCCCTCACGGGCGCGATCCAGCGCCTCGCCCGCCATCTCCATCGCCGCCTCCCGCGACTCGCCGAGGACGTGTTCGAGCTGCCGGTCCGAGGTGGGGACGATCACTTCGATCACGTCCGCCTCGGCGTCGAGGGCGGCCTCCACGTCGCCGGTCGTGGCGCGGGCGAGGGCAACGACGTCGGCGTCGACGTCCCCGGCGAGCCGCCGGATCGCCTCCCGATCCGTCCCGCCGACGACCGGAAAGCCGGCCTGGATGGCGTCGAGACCCAGCCGGTCGAGCGCCCGTGCGGCCGCCACCCGATCCGCGACGCCGTAGCGCCGGCCGGGCATCTGCGCCCCTTCGCGGATCGTCACGTCCCGAAGGACGGCCATCAGATCACGCCCTCCTCGCGGAGGCGGTCGTACTCGGCCCGGTCGAGACCGAGTTCGGACACGTACACCTCGTCGTTGTGCTGGCCGTGGCCGGGACCGGCGTGTTCGACCGCGCCGGGGGTACGCGTAAAGCGGGGCACCGGCGCCGCCGTCTTCAGACGCCCCAGATCCTCGTCCTCGATTTCGACGATGTCGTCTCGGGCCGCGTACTGCTCGTCCACGAAGATGTCGGCCATGTCGTAGACGGGACCGACGATGGCGTCGGCGGCTTCCATCGACTCGATGGCCGCCTCCGTGGTGCGCTCGCGGGTCCACGACTCGAGGATCTCGTCGAGTTCGTCCGCGTGTTCCACCCGAGCCTCGTTGTCGGCGAATCGGGGGTCGTCGACGAGGTCCGGACGGCCGATGGCGTCGGCCACGTTCTCGAAGATGGACTGGGCCGACGCCGAGAGCGTCATGTAGCCGTCCGCCGTCTCGTAGACGTTTCGCGGCGCCGCGTTCTCGTGGTGGTTACCGATCCGCTCGCGCACCTCGCCGAGGCGGTCGTACGCCTCCACCTCCGAGAGAAAGAGCCGGAAGAGGGGCTCGTAGAGACTCATGTCGATCACCTGTCCCTCGCCACTCCCACCGGTTCGCCCCACGTCGCGCTCGAAGACGGCGAACATGACGCCCTGGACGGCGAAGTTCGCGGCGGTGAGGTCCGCGAGGCTGATCGGCGGCAGCAGGGGTTTACTGTCGGGGAAGCCGTTGACGTTGGCCCAGTTCGTGATGCCTTCGGCGACGGTGCCGAAGCCCGGCTTGTCCGACCGGGGACCGGTCTGTCCGTATCCCGACTGGCGGACGACGATCAGCCCCGGATTCTCCGCCCGTAGCTCCTCGGGACCGAGCCCCCACTTCTCCATCGTCCCGGGCCGGAAGTTCTCGAAGAGCACGTCGGCGTCGGCGACCAGATCGAGGAGGAGCGCGCTCCCCTCGGCGGTGCTCAGATCCAGCGTCACACAGCGTTTGTTGCGGCCGATGGACTTCCACCAGAGCGACACCCCCTCGTCGTACGGCGGCCACTCGCGGAGCGGGTCGCCCCCGGAGGGGTGTTCCACCTTGATCACGTCGGCACCGAAGTCGGCCAGCTGCGTCGTGGCGAAGCCGCCGGCGATCATGCCCGAGCAGTCGACGACGCGGAGACCGTCGAGCGGTCCCTGTCGTTCGCGTGCAGTCATGAGCGACCGCTACGGCGGGGGGTCCGATAAGCTGTCGGGCCGACCCGCAGTATATGTGGATGTAACACATACCCACGGTTCCATGTCCATCGCCCGGCACGGGAGCGGCCCGCGCGCGACCCTCGGCGCCGTCGCCTCACAGATCCACCCGGTGTTCATGGCGCCGCCGCTTGCGGCGTCCGGGTTCGGCGCCGTCCTCGGCGGGTTTCGGGACCCGACCCTGGCACTGCTCCACGTCGCCGTCGCCTTCGCCGCGCTCTACACCGCCCACGTCAAGGACGGTCTCGTCGACTTCCACCGCCGCGGCGAGGACGACGACCACCCGCTGACTCGTCGAGGCTGTCACCTCGCGCTCGCCGGATCGACGGCGCTGTTTTTCGCCGGGAGCGCCGCGCTGTGGGCGCTGATCGGTCCCGTCGCCGCCCTCCTCGCGCTCCCGGGGTGGCTCGTCGCCGCCCTCCACGCGCCACAGCTCGACACCAACCCGTTCGGGGCGACGCTCGGCTATCCGGTCGGCATCGGCTTCGCCCTGCTCGGAGGGTACTACGTCCAGGCCCGGAGCCTCTCGACGGCTGTCCTCGCGTTCGCCGCCGTCTTCGTCGTCGTCCTCGCGGGGATCAAGGTCGTCGACGACGCCGCCGACTACGACTACGACCGCTCGGTCGACAAGCGGACCGTCGCCGTCGTCCTCGGTCGCGGGGAGGCACGCCGCCTCGCCGCCGGTCTCATGGGCGTGGGGATGGTCGCCGTCATCGCCCTCTCGGTCACCGGCGTCGTCCCGCGTGGCTCCGCGCTCGCCGTCGTCCCCTTCCTCGCCGTCGTCGTCGTCGCCCGCCGAGCCGCCGCCGAACTCGCGACCAAGCTCCTGGTCCGCGCCTCCTATCTCTTCTTCGCCCTCCTCGTCGTCGCCGTGTGGCTCCGGCCGCTCGCCGGGGTCGCCCTCCCCGACGTCACCGCCCTCGGGCCGTACACGTACCTCGCGACCGAGGTGCTGTGGGGGACCGTCGCCGTCGCGCTGGTGGTGCGGGCCGGCGCAGTTCGGGCGGCGGCGCGGACGACCGCGGTGCTCTACCCGTTCGCCTACGTCTGGGACTGGTACACGCTCGCCGTCGGCGTCTTCACCATCCCCATGCGCACCGGCGTCGAACTACTGGGTATCCCGATAGAGGAACATCTCTTCATGCTGATCGTCCCGACGATGGTCGTCGGGGTCCACGAGACGCTCGCGGGGCCGTCCGACGACTAGTCCTGCTTCGCGCCGGGGTTCGTCACCGCGCCGTTGGCCGCCGACCCGAACAGCTGACCGTACTTCGCGAGGACGCCCGAGGTGTAGTTCGGTTCGGGGTCGTGGTCCGCGAGACGCTCCTCGATCTCGTCGACCGTGAGGTCGACGGAGAGTTCGTGGCTGTCGATATCGATGGTGACCACGTCGCCGTCTTCGAGGGCGGCAATCGGTCCCCCGACGAACGCCTCGGGAGCGACGTGGCCGATGGAGAAGCCGCGAGTCGCCCCCGAGAACCGGCCGTCGGTGAAGAGCGCGACGTCCTCGGCGTGCCCCTGGCCGGCGACGGCCGAGGTGACGCCGAGCATCTCGCGCATCCCGGGCCCGCCGCGTGGTCCCTCGTTCCGGATGCAGATCACGTCGCCGGAGTCGACGTGGCCCTCCTGGACGTACTCCATGGCGCCGCGTTCCTCCTCGAAGACCCGGACGGGTCCCTCGTGGTGAAGGTGGTCCTCGCCGGTGATCTTGATGACCGCGCCGTCTGGGGCGAGGTTGCCGGTGAGGATGCGGATGGCGCCGCGCTCGTGGATCGGATCGTCGACGGTGTGGAGGAAGTCGGCGTCCAGATCCGCGACGGCGGGCGGGTCGTAGCGCTCGATGGCCTCGGCCATCGTCTCGCCCGTCACCGTGAGCGCGTCGCCGTGGAGCAGGTCCGCCTCCAGCAGTTCGCGCAGGACGACCGGCACGCCGCCGACCTCGTGGAGGTCGTTCATCACCCGCTCGCCGCCGGGCTGGAGGTTGGCGATCTTGGGCGTCCGCGCGCTGATGCGGTTGAAGTCCTCGAGTTCGAGGTCGATGCCGGCCTCGGCCGCCATCGCCGGGAGGTGGAGGACGGCGTTGGTCGAGCCACCCACCGCGACCTGGAGCGCGATGGCGTTCTCGAAGGCCTCCTTGGTGAGGAAATCGGAGGGCTTGCGGTCCGCCTGGATCACGTCGACGACGAGTTCGCCGGTCTCGCGGGCCACCTCGTAGCGGGACTCGTCCTCCGCCGGCGGGGACGCGGAGCCGAGCGGGGCGAAGCCGATGGCCTCGCTGATCGAAGCCATCGTGTTGGCGGTGAACATCCCGCCACAGGAGCCCGCACCGGGGCACGCGTTCCGTTCGAGCGTGTCGAGTTCGTCGTCCGACATCTCGCCCTCGGCGACGGCACCGACGCCCTCGAAGACGTTCTGGATGGTGACTTCCCGGCCGTCGTGCTCGCCGGGCATGATCGACCCGCCGTAGAGGAACACGGAGGGCAGGTCGGTCCGAATCGAGGCCATCATCATGCCGGGCATGTTCTTGTCACAGCCGCCGATGGTGACGAGAGCGTCCATGCGCTCGCCGAAGGCGACGAGTTCCACGGAGTCCGCGATGACCTCGCGGGAGATGAGCGAGGACTTCATCCCCTCGGTCCCCATCGAGATGGCGTCGGAGATGGTGACGGTACCGAACTCGATGGGCATGCCGCCCGCCTCGTCGATGCCGTCGATGGCCGACTCGGCCACCTCGTCGAGGTGGACGTTACACGGCGTGATGTCGGCGGCGGGATTGGGGACGCCGACCATCGGGGATTCGAGGTCCTCGTCGTCGAAGCCCATCGCCCGGAACATCGAGCGGTGGGGTGCGCGGTCGCGGCCTTCCGTCACTTCGCTGCTCCGGAGGTTCGGGTCCTTGCTCCCGGCGTACGGCTCCTCTCTCTCTGGCTCCGGTTGCTGGCTCATGTGACGACTCTACTCACTCGGGCCGTTAAAACCCTGCCGACCGGCCTCCGTCCCCGGGAACGGAGCTACTCGTCCCGCGTCGCCAGCCCCGACAGGTGGCCGGCCTCGGGAACGACGACGTCCTCGGCGCCCAGCCGTGCCGCGTTCTCGCTCCCCGGCAGGCAGAAGACGGGCGTCCCCTCGACGATGCCGGCGACGGCCCGCGTGCCCACGACACGGGTCCCGATCTCGTCGTACGAGAGCCGTCGGAACAGTTCGCCGAAGCCCGGGAGCGTCTTCTCGAACAGCGGTTCGGCCGCTTCGACGGTCACGTCGTCCGGCGTCACGCCCGTCCCACCGGTGCTCACGACGACGTCCACGTCTCCCCGCCGTGCGAGGTTCCGGAGGGTCGCCTGCACGCGGTCGTGGTCGTCCGGGACGAGCTCCCGCGTCGACAACTCGTGACCCTCGGTCTCGAACGCCGCCGCGATGGCGTCGCCCGCGGGGTCGTCGTCGAGCGTCCGCGAGGAGGTGACGGTGACGAGACCGACGCCGAGCGTCTCGACGTCGTGGTGGTGGTGGTCGTGATCGTGGTCGTGTCCGTGTCCGTGATCGGCCATATCCCCCGCTTCGACACCCGTCCACTAAACGGTGCGCGATGCGCGGGCGGCCCGCCGGACGAGAAAGGTCTATGACATTTCGAGCCGTAGCCGCGCGTATGGTCCGGGAACTCACCACGACCCGCTGTCTCGCGTGTGGCTTCGAGACGACCGCCGGGAGCGACGAGTGGGGGACGGCCGATCATCCGTCGCTGGGGACGCTCACACAGTGTCCGGAGTGCGGGAGCACGAACACGACGAGTCGGTAGCGCCGCGACCCGACGGAACCACAGCGTTTTGTCCGTCGCGGTGGTCCTCGGAGGTATGAAAGCGGTCCAGTTCGCGGCACACGGGGGTTCCGACGTGATCGAGTACGGCGACGCGCCCGATCCCGAGGTGGGGCGCGGGGAGGTGCGCGTCGACGTGAAGGCGGCGGCGCTCAACCACCTCGATATCTGGACGCGTCGGGGATTGCCGGGGATCGATCTCGACCTGCCCCACATCCCGGGCAGCGACGCCGCGGGCGTCGTCCGCGAGGTTGGCGCGGGCGTGACCCGATTCACCCCCGGCGACCACGTCGCCGTCACGGCGGGCGTCGCCTGCGGCGACTGCGAGTTCTGTCGCCACGGCGAGCCCTCGATGTGCGTCTCCTATCACATCCTCGGCGAACACGTCCCCGGCGTCCACGCCGAGGAGGTCGCCGTGCCCGCGGACAACCTCGTTCCCGTCCCCGAGGACGTGGACTGGTCGGTCGCGGGGTCGGCCGCGCTCGTCTTCGGCACGGCGTGGCGGATGCTCGTCGACCGCGCCGACCTCGGACCCGGGGAGTCGGTGCTCGTCCTCGGCGCTTCCGGCGGCGTCGGGCACGCGGCCGTCCAGATCGCGGACCACCTCGGCGCCGAGGTGTTCGCCACCGCGAGCACCGACGAGAAACTCGACTACGCCGTCGACTGCGGCGCCGACCACGCCATCGACTACGAGCGCGTCGACTTCGCCGACGAGGTTCGCTCCCTGACCGACGGCCGCGGGGTCGACGTGGTCGTCGACCACGTCGGCGCCGAGACGTGGACCGACTCGCTTTCGAGCCTGGCGAAGGGCGGCCGGCTCGTCACCTGCGGCGCCACGACGGGACCGAACCCCGAGACCGACATCAACCGCATCTTCTGGAACCAACTGGAGGTGATCGGGTCGACGATGGCGACCCCCGGCCAGTTCGACGACGTCCTCGAACTCGTCTGGGACGGGACGCTCCGACCCCGGATTCGGGACACCCTGCCGATGAGCGAGACGGCGCGCGCCCACGAACTCCTGGAGAACCGCGAGGGGTTCGGCAAGGTCGTAGTCGTCCCCGACAGTGAGCAGTGATGGATCGGGGGACGGCGACGCCCCCACGGTGACCGTCTCCGCGGAGTCCGCGTCGGGCGACTCGGCGACGGAGGGACTGGGCCGGGCCGGCTGGGTGCTCGTCGCCGCCGTCGTCGTCGCCGTCCTCGTCGTCCCCGCGGCGATCTACCTCTGGCCCGCCGGGGGGCGCGTCCTCGGCGCCGACTACCGGACGGCCATGCTCGTCCTCCCGATGTTCCCGGCCCTCCTCCTCGGACTCGTCGCCGTCTGGTCGATGCGCGACCGGCGCTGACGGTCGAATTGCGGTTCGACATAAATCTCCCCGACAAGACTTATACTGTGCGGTGTGGTACCATCTACCGAATCGCATGTTCGAAGAGTTCTCCGCGGGCTACTACCTCGGACGACTGTACGTCGAACCTCACCACGGCGAACACGCCGTCATCCACCGGACGGACCACGAACGGATGAACAGACGCCTCTACGCCGCCGGCGAGGGACTCGAACGCCTCGACGCACCGCTCGTGATGAAACTCGACGGGCGACACTTCCCGGTCGTCGGTGAGGAGGGGGTCCCCTCGGGCACGCTGGGGCTGCCGCCGGACGTCACGGAGTCCGACCTCCCCGACCGGCGCGAGGTGTTCCTCGCCAAACCCGACCGCGCCGCCGAACTCCTCCGCTACGCGGGCTACGACGAAGGGTACGCCGGCGAGGCGGTCTAACCGGCGGGGCGGCTCGGTCGCTACGCTCCCTGCGCCCTCGCGAGCCACAGACTAGAAGACACCCGCGCACCTCGTACGCCCATGCTCGACTCGTTGCTCGGGCGGGCCAAACTGAAGGACCGCATCGAGGAACTCGAAGACGAGAAGCGCCACTTGGAGCGCCGCCTCGACGCCGAGAGCGACCGCCGGGTCGAGGCCGTCACCGCCCGACAGGAGGCGGAGGAGCGGGTCAACCGCCTCGAAGACCGCATCGCCGACCTAGAGGGTCGCCTCGACGAGGACGGTGCGGAGGCGGACCTCGCCCCGCGGGGCACCGAGTCACTGCGCGGCGAGCGCCTCGACGCGGTGCTCGACCGTCTCCGGAGCGTCGAGACCGATCCCGAGGGGGCGCTGACGGCGGCCGTGGACGACGACGTTCCGTCGGCCGTCGCTGACCTCCTCGGCGACCGCACCCCGCTCGTCGCCCGCGCCGCGCCCTGTCTGGTCTGTGTCGACGACGCCCGCCTCGTGAGCGTCGCGCTCGACCCGCCGCTCGCGCCCGACCCGTTCGTCGAGTGGGGCGACGGCTTCCGCCTCGACGACGACTGGTTCCACCCGTCGGACGGTCTCACCGTCGCCCTGGTGCGCTCGGACCGGTTCGCCGTCGGCGTCTACGACGGCGGCGCCCTGACCGACGTGGAGACGGTCGAGACGGACGTACAGGCGACCCACTCGAAGGGCGGCTTCTCGCAGTCGCGGTTCGAGCGCCGGCGCGACGAACAGATCGCCACCCACCTCGACGACTGCCGCGCGATCCTCGACCGGCGCAACCCGGATCGGCTCGTCCTCCTCGGCGAGCGGACCGTCCTCGACGACGTCGACCGCGAGACCGTCGCCGTCGCGCCCGTGGACGCGAGCGGCGAGCCCGAGGACGCGCTGACCGACGCGGCCCATTCCTTCTTCACGACCCGGTTGACGCTGCTGTGACGTTGTGCGCCGTCGCCGCCGCCGTCACCGACACGCCGGAGACGTAGTCGCCGTCCGGCCCGACGTACGTCCCCTCGCGCCCGCAGTCGGTCGCGAGCGAGCAGATCCGCGTCTCGGGCGGCCAGACGACGCGGACGCCCGCTCCCGTCCGCTCGACGCTCGCGGTCTGTCGGTAGGTGACGGTCGTTCCCTGCGGTTCGACGAACGTGACGAGGAGCGTCACCTCGCTGACGCCCGAGGGAAGGGGTGCGCTGGCGTTCGCCCCGACGAATCCAGCCTCGCCGTCCACCCCGTCGAGTGCCCACCGCACGGGGACGCGACTCTCCCCGCCGACGCGTCCCAGCTCCGTCCGCGCGCTCCCGGACTCGGTGACGAGTCGGGCGCGGGCGTGAGTCGCCCGCGCGGGAACGCCGAGGGTCGTCGTCGCCGTCACGCGATCCCCCCGCTTCACGTCGAGGGGTACCAGCGCCGGTTCGACCGGCGTCACCGCGCCCGTCCACTCGCCGCGGTAGGTGAAGCGGTAGGGTCGCCGGTCGCCGGTCGCGTCGATGGTCTCGAACCGCTCCACGTCGCCCTCGTTCAGGACGTAGACGGTGTCGCCGTCGAATCCGGGATCGTTGCGGAGATGCTGGAACGGGTGGTGGAGCCAGTCGCCGTACGGATCGGGGACGAACACGACGGCGTTCGTCGGCGACTGCTCCTCGAACGGTTCGTAGGTGGCCGCGAGATTCGAGGTTCGCAGGCGGTTCTCGTCGTACGGCTCCGCGACGGCGTCGACGGCCGCGACGCCGCCGACGCCCGCGCCGACGATGAGGGCGGCGGCGAGGACGACGCGTCGCCGGCGACCGTCGAGTCGGCGAGTCGCCGCGACGAGGCGCCGCCACAGGACGAGGGCGCCGGCCGCGGCGAACGCCGAGAGCGGCAGGAGGAGGTCGAAGTGGTAGTACGGGCCGAGCAGGCCGATCAGACCGTTATCCAGCCCGTTGAGCGTCCCCCAGAAGTAAGCGTTGCCGAGGACGACGGCGGGGACGAGACCGACCAGGACGACCCGGAGCGCCGGCGCCGAGAGGTCGGGATCGGCCAGTTCGCGTCGGTCGGCCGGGAGTTCGGCGAGTCCCACGAGCGCGAGCAGGGTGCCGACGGGACCGGCGACGGTCCAGTCGGTCGTCAGCGTGGAGAGCAGTCGGATCGTCGTCTCGGCGGCGAGCGCGGGCGTGTAGACGCGGTCGTACCCCAACAGCTCGCGGTGTCCGAAGCCCGGGCCGTCGTTCGGGCCGAACGCCTGATAGGGGAAGAGGAGCGGGTCGCCGGTCACGAGGGCGTTGTAGCCGAGGGTGACGGCGACGCCCGCGGTGCCCGGGCCGGCGACGGCGAGCAGACGGACGAGTGTCGGTCGGAAGTCGTCGGTTCCCCGGGTCCACCACAGCGATCCGAGCGCGTGGGCGATGAAGGGCGACGCGAACAGGACGGCGGTGTAGGGGCGGGCGAAGAAGGCGAGACCGATGGCGGCGCCGGCGACGACGCCCCACCGGGGCGAGTCGCGGCGCATCGTCCGCACGTACGCGAGCGCGAACGCGAGGTTCAGCAGCGTCGTCGGGGCGTACGGGAGGAAGACGGCGGAGGTGAAAAGGAAGAGTGGCGTCCCGAGAAGCAGGAGGGCGGCGAGGTGGCCGGTGCGGCGGTCGAAGGCGTCCGCGGCGAGCGCCGCCACCAGCGCGGCGTTGCCGGCGGCGACGAGACCGAGCGCGAGGGACCAGTCGCCGAGGAGTTTGCCGACGGCGAAGACGCCGGCGGCGACGGGCGAGTACTTCGAGTAGTACCGGAGGTCGCCGCCCGCGGTGTCGGCGACGAAAAACCACGGCCGGACGAGGTCGCCGAGGGCGCCGGGACGGAGATACAGCCGTCCCTCCAGCAGCATGGCCGCTTGCGTGAGGTAGACGCCCTCGTCGTCGTTGACGGAGTGGTACGGGAAGAGATCGACCGCGAGCCAGTAGACGACGACGCCGGCGACGAGGGCGAGCGCCGCGGCGAGGAGGTGGTCCCGTCGGGACCGCGGGAGTGGCACTATTCGGCCGCGTCCGCGTCCGCGTCTGCGTCTGCGTCGGGCGGTCGCTGGTCGCCCGGGAACCACGCGAGTTCGTGATCCGCGTCGAGTTCGATCCGAACCGAGGCGTCGAGGGGGATGGACTCGTCGTGGTTGTGCATACACTGGACGGTCGTGTCGTCGTCGAGGCGGATCTCGTAGAGGATGGTGGGACCGAGATAGCGCCGCGCGACGACCCGGCCGTCCGCTTCGCCGTCGACGGGGACGGCCTGGATGTCGTCCGGGCGGACGAGGACGTCGATGCGTGTCCGGTCGTAGGTGCCCGCCAGCCCGTTGATCTGGTCGCGAGAGATGGGACCGAGCCCGGTCGTCACCTCGCCGCCGTGGACGTATCCGGGGAGGAAGCTGGCGTGGCCGAGGAAGCCGGCGACGAAGCGGGATTCGGGCTGCTGGAACACCTGTTCTGGGTCGCCGACCTGTTCGATCCGGCCGTCGTTCATGACGGCGACGCGGTCCGAGATGGACATGGCCTCCTCCTGGTCGTGGGTGACGGAGATAGCGGTCACGCCCGTCTCCTTGAGGATGCGCCGGACTTCCTCGCGCATCTGCACCCGGAGGTCGACGTCGAGGTTCGAGAAGGGTTCGTCCAGCAAGAGCACGTCGGGTTCGGGTGCGAGCGACCGCGCGAGCGCCACTCGCTGTTGCTGGCCGCCGGAGAGTTCGTCCGGGTAGGAGTCGCCCTGTGCCTCCAGCCCCACGAGGTCGAGCAACTCGTCGATCCGCGCGTCGCGGGCGTCGTCGTCCCACGCCTCCAGCCCGAAGCCGACGTTTTCGGCGGCGGTGAGATGGGGAAAGAGCGCGAACTCCTGGAAGACGACGCCGACGCCGCGGTCTTCGGGCGCGACGAAGCGGTCGGGACCGGAGACGGTCGCGTCGTTGAGGGCGACCTCGCCCGCGTTCGGGCGTTCAAGCCCCGCGATGAGACGGAGCGTAGTCGTCTTCCCACAGCCCGAGGGGCCGAGGAGAGTGAGGATTTCGCCCTCGTGGACCGAGAGCGACAGCCCCTCGATGACCCGCTCGGAGCCGTAGGATTTCTCGACCGCGTCCAGTTCGAGCACGGGGGCATCGCCCGCGTCGGTCGGTCGGTCGTCGGTTCGGTCGTGAGTCGCGTGCGTCGTCTTATTTGACATCGTACCCCTCCTGTGAGAGAATCACCAGCATCGAGAGTCCCGAGACGCCCAGCAGGATGAGCGCGGGCACCGCGGCGTGGCCGTAGTAGCCCGCCTCCGTCGCCGTCCAGATGTGGGTGACGAGCGTCTTGAACCCAGATGGCCGGAGCAACAGCGTCGCCGGCAACTCCTTCATCGTGGTGAGGAAGACGAGCGCCGCCCCGCCGAGGAGACCGGGAGCGATCAGAGGAAGCGTCACCGCACGGAAGGCGCCGAAGGAGGTGCGCCCGAGCATCCGCGCCGCCTCGGGGAGTGCGGGGTTCACCCGGAGGAAGGAGGCGCGCATCGACCCGACCGCCTGCGGGAGAAAGCGGACGACGTACGCCGCGATCAGCAGGTAGAGCGTCTGGTAGAGCGGTTGGGCGTACGACGTCCCGAAGTAGACGAGCGCGAGACCGAGCACGACGCCCGGCACCGCGTAGCCGACGTACGTCGCCCGTTCGAAGGCGTCGGTTAGCCGGGTCCGGTGTTTCGCGGCGAGGTAGGCCACGGGCAGGCCCGCGAGGGTGGCGACGAGCGCCGCCCCCGCCGCGACGCCGATGGAGTTGACGGCGTACTCGGGGCGGAACGCGAGGGCGTTCCCCACCTCTGCGCCGCCCTGTGCCAGCCACGTCAGCAGGATGCCGACCGGGACGAGTATCGCGAGGCCGGAGACGGCCAGACACGCGGCCACGGCGACGTACTTCCAGCGGCCGAGGGGAAGCGTCCCGCCCGTCCGGCCACCCTGTCGACCCGCGTACAGCGGTTCGTTGCCGCGGACGTGAGACTCCAGGCCGAGGATGAGAAGCGTCACCGCGACCAGCTGTAAGGAGAGGAGGGCGGCCACGTCGCTGCCGAAGCTCGTGAACTCGACGTAGATGACGCGCGTGAAGGCGTCGAACTGCATGATCGCCGGCGTCCCGAAGTCGGAGAGCGCGTACAGCGCCACGAGGAGGGAGCCGGCGGTGACGGCCGGGCGAATCTGCGGGAGCGTCACCCGGCGGAACGCCTCCCAGCGGCCGTGTTCGAGCGTCCGCGCGGCGTCGATGAGCGTCGTATCCAGCGACTTCAGCGCGGCACGGGTCGTGATGAACACGTAGGGGTAGGTGTACAGCGTCACGACCAACGCGGCGCCGGGGAAGCCGTATATCTCGGGGAGCCGCTCGACGCCGAGGGGCGCGAGCAGGCGCTGGAACGCACCCTGCGGGCCGAACGCCGAGACGAAGGCGAAGGCGCCGACGTAGCTCGGAATCACGAGCGGGAGCGAGACGGCGACGGTGAGTCCCCGACGGAAGGGGAGGTCGGTCCGGACCGTCAGATACGCGAGCGGCACGCCGATGAGCACCGAGGCGACGGTGACGGTGATCACGAGCGCGGCGCTATTGAGAAAGACCTCGACGGTCGCCGGTCGGGTCGAGATGGCGATGGCGTCGGCCAGTCCCACGTCGAGCGCGGTCCGGACCAGCCACACCAGCGGGAGGAGGACGGCGGCAGCGACGGCCCCGCTCGCGATTGTCGTCGGTAACGGCAGGTCGTCGCCTGCGTCGTCGATGGTGTGGTTGTCCGTGGCCATGGGGGTTAGAGCATGCCGACGTCCCGGAGGAGGGTGACCGTCCCCTCCAGGTCGGACAGCTGGGTGAGGTCTAACCCCTCCGGTGGGTTCAATTCGTCGATTGTCGGCAGACCGCCAATTGGGTCGACGCCGGGGACCAGCGGGTACTCGAACGTCTCCCGCGCGAAGTAGTCCTGCGCCTCCGCCGACAGCAGGTGTCGGACGAAGTTCGACGCGAGGTCCGGGTCGTCGGCGGTGTCGACGACGGCGGCGCCGGCGACGTTGAAGATGGCGCCCGCGTCGCCCTCGGTGAAGGCGGTGGCGATGGGGGCGTCGGGTCGGCCGGCGAGCACGCGCTGGATGTAGTAGTGGTTGGCGAAGCCGGCCGCGAGTTCGCCGTCGGCGACGGCCTGGCTGACCAGGAACTCGTCGGCGTAGTTGTGCTGGAGACCGAGATCGAGCATCCCCTGGAGCCACTCGCGGGTCTGCTCCTCGCCGTTGAGCGCGCGCATCGCCGTGACGAACGCCTGGAACGAGCTGTACGAGGGCGCACAGCCGATGGCGTCCCGGAACGCCTCCGTCTCCGGGAACGCGAAGATGTCGTCGGGGATGTCCGCAGCCGCGAGTTCGTTCGTGTTGTACGGGATCGTTCGCGCACGTCCGGAGGTTCCGATCCAGGTGCCGTCGGGGTCGTGGAACTGGTCGGACACCATATCGAGCACGTCGCTCGGGAGTTCGACCACCCGGTCGCGATCCTTGAGCGCGCCGAGCGATCCGGCGTTGACGGAGAAGAACACGTCGGCCGGGCTCCCCTCGCCTTCGGTGTCGATCTGGTTCACCAGCTCCGACGCCGAGTTGTACCGCGGTCGGATCGTCAGATCGGGGTAGCGGTCCTCGATGAAGGAGACGAGACGGCCGACGAGCGGCTCGCCCCGGCCGGAGTAGAGGGTCAGCTCGCCGCTCATGGCCGGCATCTCGGTCATCGAGGTGCCGGCCGAGATGTCGCGGTCGCCGAACGGCGACCGTCCCGAGCCGATCTGGCCGACGGTGTCGCCCCCGTCGCCGCCCGATCCACTCGACGAGCCACCGAGGAGGCCGCTACAGCCAGCTATCGAGGCCAATCCGGCGGCGCCCCCGAGACGCAGGATTCGGCGTCGGGAGCTGCGATCATCGTGCATACATGATTTAGGCCGCCCTAAAACACTTATACTTGCCGGTTCGGAAGACGCCGGGGCGGTTCAGTCGTCCGCGGGAATCGCCCGCTCGACGGGGCGGAGCGCGTCGAGACAGTCCAGCCAGTCGTGCATGTACTCGCCGACGTGGGCGAGGAAGTCGCCGTTGCGGTAGTCGGCCTCCGCCGCCAGCAGGGCGTCGGCCATCGCGGCGAAGGCGTCCGCGTACGTGTCGGCGTCGGCGCCCGCATCGTCGACGAGTGTCCAGAGGTGTTCGTTCAGCTCCAGCCCGGCCACCTCGTTGTGCAGGTCGTCGAACGTCGACCGCGGCGCCTTGTCGTGTCGACAGAGCGGGTCGCCCGTCAGGACGTCCTTGCCCAGCACGTCCGCGGCCCGCTTGAGGAAGACGCCGCTCCAGATGTCGTCGAATCGACCGACCGACCACTCGTTGTCGTCCATCGGTAGCTGGTAGAAGGCGGGGACGACCTCCCGGCGGAAGCCGAGGTTCATCGAGCAGACGGTGAGATACTGGCCGGGTTCGGCGACGAAGTCCGGGCCGAAGTCGTCGGCCGTCAGGCGCGTCTCCGCCTGTCCCTGCAGGTCGCCGTCCATCAGGATACGCACCGCGTCGAGGTCGGGGACGTTCGTCCAGAGCCCCTGCGAGGCGACCACGTCCGACACCTCGCGTGTCCCCGTCTCGACCGTCTCGTCCATCGCCGCGTACGGGTAGCCGCGCGGGTAGAGACCGTGGTCGTCGGCGGCGTGGTAGAGGACGTTCACCCAGTGCTCGTCGGATCGGACCGACTCGACGGTGCGCTCGGCGCGCAGGTTGTCGAGATGCGTCCCGAAGAAGTCCACGTCGTCGTGCGGACGGGTGTCGTCGTCGACGAAGACGCCGTAGGGGTGGTCGTGCGCCCACAGATACAGCAGGCCGAAACTCGTCTGGGCGTGACTCCGCGCCGGGATCAAGTGGCCGTAGTCGCCGACCCCCCGCTCTGCCAGCCACGCCTCGCGCCGACGACCGTCGAACACCTCGCCCGCGACGCCCAGTTCGTCGAGCATCGCCTCCATCTCCCCCGTCGGACAGTGGTCCTCGGTCACCAGCACGAACTCCAATCGGTCGGTGTCGAAGCCGTGTTCCTCGGCGTTGGCGACGTACGACCGGACACACTCGTACTCCCTGATCGTCGGGACGATCACGCAGACGTCAGCGCTCATGACCGCTCCTCTTTAGGCCCGCCTAAAATACCTGTCGATTAGGTGCGCCTAAACGTCGGGGCAGTCGCTCGTCCCGCTCAACGACTCCAGCAGGTGGACCGCCGGGGCCGGCGCCAGCGGTTCGTTCGCGTTCCCGCAGTGCGGCGACTGGACGCAGGCCGGGCAGCCGTCCGAACACCCACAGCCGTCGATCATCCGCCCGGTCCGGGCGAGGAGGGGTTCGATCCGCTCGTAGCCGCCGCGCGCGAGACCGACCCCGCCGGGGTAGCCGTCGTAGACGAAGACCGTACTCGCGCCGGTGTGGGCGTGGTACGGCGTCGAGAGGCCGCCCACGTCCGCCCGGTCACAGAGGAGTTCGAGCGGGAACAGCGAGATGAGACCGTGTTCGGCGGCGTGGATGCCGCCGTCGAAGTCGCCGATAGATCGCATCGTCGCTTCCACGTCGTCCGGCACCGTGACGTACAGCGCCGTCGTCGACAGCGTCGTCTCGGGCAGGGCCAGCGTCTCCCGTCCCAGCGTCTCGCCACGCTTCGCGTCCCGGCGCTCGTAGCCGGTCACGCGTTCCGTGACGGTGACGTCCGCGAGGCGGACCGACGTGTCGGGGCGGGCCGAGAGCGGCATCGCGTCACGGTCCCGGTCCACCGTGATCGACTTCTCCGTCAGGACGCGCGTGTAGTAGTCCGCCCACGTCGACTGGAGGGTGGCGACGTCCCGGTCCAGATCGAGGTCGGACACCTCGTAGGACTGCCCCTGGTGGTGGTAGATCGCGCCGGGGTGGGCGTCCCGGAGGGCGTCGCCGAGGCCCAGGGTGGCGATCACGTCGCCGTCGGCCAGCAGGTCGACTTCGCGGTCGTCGACGGTCCGGAGGCTCGTCGACTGCTGGGGGCTGTGCTCGCCCGCGTGCGTCCACCGGACCCCGTCGGCCGTCTCGCGACGCTCCAGTCGGCCGTCGGCTTCGAGGTCGGCCACCACCTCCGCGAAGCCGTCGCCGAAGTGGGTCGCGTCGTCGGTCGACAGCCAGTTCTCCGCCGCCGCCGACGCGACGTGATCGGGCCGCAGGTGGTCGTTCCCGGGGTCGACGGTCGCCCGCTCCGGATCGCCGGCGAAGAGGTCGTCGGGGTTCCGCATCAGATACTGATCCAGTTGATCCTCGCCGGCGACGAGGGCGACGAGCGCGGGGTCGTCACCCCGGCCCGCCCGCCCGGCCCGCTGGAACGTCGCCATCCGGGTGCCGGGATAGCCGTCGAGCAGGACCGCGTCGAGACCGCCGACGTCGACGCCGAGTTCGAGCGCGCTGGTGCTCCAGACGCCCCGCACACGACCGGCGTGGAGACCGTCCTCGATCTGGCGGCGCCGGTCGTCGCGAAGCGAGGCCTGATACGCCTCGATCCGCCCGGCCAGGTCCCGTTCACCCCGGTCTCGGAGCGCGTCCGCGCTCTCGGTCGCGTACCGCTCGGCGGTCTGTCGCGCCCGGGTGAACGCGAGCGTCTGGCACCCCTCCGCCACGAGGTCGGCGAACAGCCCCATCGTCTCGACGTGACTCGACCGGCGCCGGCCCGACTCCTCGTACGACGGCGGGTTCCAGCAGAACCAGTGGCGGGGACCGCGCCCGCTCGTGTCCTCGTCGACCGAGACGAACCCCGACGCCGCACGCCCGGTCAGGCGCGCGGCGTGCTCGACCGGGTTCCCGATAGTAGCCGAACAGCAGACGAACTGCGGATCGCTCCCGAACCGCTCACAGAGGCGGGCCAGCCGTCGAAAGACGAGCGCGACGTGGCTCCCGAAGACGCCGCGGTAGTCGTGGATCTCGTCGACGACGACGAGCGAGAGCGACGAGAACAGCCACTCCCAGAGGCGGTGGCCGTGGGGCAAGAGACCGTAGTGAAGCATGTCGGGATTCGACAGCAGGACGGTCGGGCGGCGGTCCCGGACGTCGCGTTTCTCCGTCTTCGAGAGCCGGCCGGTGTAGGTGTCGACCGACACCCGGCTCCCGAAGCCGAGGTCGCGGGCCAGTTCGCCGAGGCTCTCGGCCTGATCCGCGATCAGGGCGTTCTGCGGGCCGAGATACAGCGTGCGCCCGCCGCGGTCCATCGCCCGCTCGAACGCCGGGACGGTGTACGCGAGGCTCTTGCCGCTCGCCGTCGGCGTCGCGAGGACGACGTCGTCGCCGTCGCGGACAGCCTCGATGGCGTCGACCTGGTGGCGGTAGAGGCGGTCGATGCCCCGCTCGGCGAGCGCACTCGCCAGTCGGGGTTCGAGATCACAGTCGGCATAGGTCGGATCGCGACCGGGGACGACCCGGTAGTCGGCGACCTGTCCCTCGTCGGCGCGCGTCCGGAGTCGGTCGACGGCGTCCACGGTCCCGCTCCGGACGGCGCGGACATACCGGTTGCGGTCCGATAGCTCGCGACACCGTTTTGCCCCTCGCCCGTCCACGCCCACACATGAGCGCCGACGGAACCGCGACGGGGGGGACGTACACGCTCCTGCTCGGGCTACCGCGGGCGGTCGACGTCGAGGTCGGCGCGCTCGGTGCCCACCGGCTCCCCGCCGGCGCGTACGCGTACACCGGGAGTGCCCTCGGGACCGGCGGCTTCGCGCGCGTCGACCGCCACCGCCGGATCGCGGCCGGTGACGACGACACCCGCCACTGGCACGTGGACTATCTCACCGGGCATCCGGCGACCGACCTCGTCGCCGTCGTCACGTCCCCCGGCGTCGACGCGGAGTGTGCGGTCGCCGACCGACTCCCGTCCGGGCCGATCACGGGGTTCGGCGCCTCGGACTGTGGCTGTCGCTCCCACCTCGCGACGGCGCCCGACATCGAAGAGCTGAGGGCTACCGTGGAGTCGGCGCACCGAGCCGTGGAGAACTGATCGCGCGTCGACGACCGGGGACGCTCGACGCCCCGAGAATCCGGGCGAATTCCCCGGGCGTCGAGCATCGGATCGGGAAGCGGGCCGGGCAACCCGCCACGACCCCGTGTCAGAGGCACCCCGGCATCATCGAACACATTCGTCGATACCTTCATGTTACCTTCCGCTGAATTCGCCAACTGTTGAGTAATGGTATATAATAGTTTCTCCCACCGGAGAACTCATGACTGATCGTTCGCCGGCGGCCGCCGTCGAGCGTCGCGTCGACACGCTCCGTGCGCTCGACGAGGCGCCGGACTCGAAGGCGGGGATCGCCGAGCGGATCGACGTCTCGCGTTCGACCGTCGACCGCTCGCTCCGCGACCTGGCGACACACGGGTTCGTGACGCGGACGGCCGACGGCTATCGGCTGACGCTCCCCGGCCGGGTGGCGCTCGACGCCCACGAGCGGCGGCGGGATCGGATCGACGCCGCCGCCGCCGTCGCGCCGCTGTTCGACGAGGTCGACGTCGGGGTGCAGGTCGATCCGGCCGTCTTCGACGGGGGCCGGGTCGTCGAAGCCCGGGCGCACGCCCCGAACCGTCCGTTCGAGTGTGTCTCCGATCTCGTCGCGGGCGCCACCCACGTCTCCGTCTACTCCGCGTGGTTCTGCGCCCGGTACGGCCGCCTGTATCACGACCGGGTCCGCGACGGCATGACCGGTTCGTTCATCGTCGCGGGCGGGATGCACGAACACGAGCGCTCGACGCCACCGAAGGGGCTGCGGGAGGCGGTCGACCGCGGCCACGCGGCCGTCCGACACACCGACCGGGAGGAGCCGGTGACGCTCGTGCTGGCGGAGACGCCGGACGGACCGAAGATGGGGCTCGTCGCTTGTCTCGACGGGGTCCCCCAGGGGTTCGTCGGCAACGACACCCCCGCAGCGACGCGGTGGGCGCGCGATCTCCACGAGCGCCTGTGGGCGTCGGCGACGCCCTTCTTCGACGACTGATCAGCGGCGGGCGCGGTCGAG
>Ga0207720_100272_pt1 | contig 42123 bp, 45 predicted proteins | sample A23P2SouthBayCA_2_FD_187751 | JGI IMG/M metagenome (GOLD analysis project Ga0207720, IMG submission 187751) | Aerobic enrichment media microbial communities from Eden Landing Ponds, California, USA - A23 E3 (2) (SPAdes) | ecosystem: Environmental > Aquatic > Marine > Unclassified | place... | reverse complement strand
CGTGGCAGTCTTCGCATTCAACAACGGGAGAAAGCCCTCGTCCCGCTCGCTATGGACCGTGGCAGTCTTCGCATTCAACAACGGGAGAAAGCCCTCGTCCCGCTCGCGCACGCTCAGCCGGATATCCTCGCTACGCTCGGATAGGGCCGGCTGAGACGCCCGCGACCGCGCCTCGCCCTTTCAGTCCACCAGGCATCGCACCGCAACCACACCACACGCCTCCCCAGCCGATTCGCTCGGTCACTCCGTTCCCTCGCTCATCCCTCGCACGGCGCAGTCTCACCGCCTCGGGCGAAGCGCCCTCGGCGGCTCGACAGCGCGCGCCACCAGCAATGATTCCCTGTGAGTTACCCACTCGGACCGGGACCCTCCCATTCACTTCTGGCGGGGGTGCTCCGGAGCGGTAGCGTCACCAGGTATCCACACGGTCACGGTGGCGCGTCACCCGCCACTCGCGTGGTGGAAAGCGTGGGTTTTTCAGCAGGGGACCCAACCGAACGACTATGCAGGGCAACCTTCCGCCGGAAGCACAGGAGAAACTCGAGGAACTGCAGGACCTCCAGGAGACGGCACAGCAGGTCGCGGCACAGAAACAGCAGGCCGAGACCCAGCTCACGGAGTCCCAGAACGCACTCGAGGAACTCGACGACGTCGAGGGCGAGACCACGATGTACCGCGAAGTCGGCGAACTCCTCGTCGAGACGGACTACGAGGAGGCCCAGGCCGACCTCGAAGAGAAGGTCGACAGTCTGGAGGTCCGCGTCGACACGCTCACCAAGCAAGAGGAGCGCGTCCAGGACCAGTTCGAGTCCCTCCAGCAGGAACTCCAGCAGATGCTCTCCGGTGCGGGCGGCGGCGGCGCTGGCGGCCCGATGGGCGGCCCCGGCGGGGCATGAGCCAGGACGGGCCAGGGCGGCCCGACGACCGCGAGGAAGCGGACGACGAACCGACCGACGCGGACGTCGTCGAGGCGGCCGCGACCGCCGCCGACGACCTCGTCTTTTCGCGGCTCGACGCGGACGACGTCGAGGACCTGGACGTGACCGTTAGCTTCGAGGATGGCATCCTCGAGGTCGACGTCTACCTCCACGCGCCCGACGCGCTGGCAGACACCCAGCAAGTAGCAGACGACGCGGCGCTCGCGGCTCGCGCCGCCGTCGACGATCTGCTCGAGTGACGGCACCGGCGTCTCGGGCCGGCTCGAACTGTCGCGAGCGCCGCCAGTCGGCAGCGGGCGACGTGTACGGAAAATCGGGATCTGACGGTGGCGGGCCGGGTGATCGTCAGCGGAGCGGGTCGTCAGCGGACGGTCGAGTTGGGCCTCGATTCAGGGTCGCGTCAGACCGCGGTGGCGGTGGCCTCGGGCGTGGGATCGGGGGTCGTCGCGTCGGTCTCGTTGCCAGCGGCCTCGCCGTCCTCGGCGTCCTCCGGCGTCAGGTCACTGACGTGGTCACCGAGCGAGCCCTCGAGCGCGCCGTCGAGGTGTTGCCCGATGGTCTCGTGGATCTGGCTCACGAAGTCGGGGACCTGCGCGGGCAGGTCGGTCGGGGGCCCGCGCTCGCCGGCGTCCGCGGGCGGCCCGTGGCCGCCAGTAGCACCGGCGGCCGACCGGGCAGCCACAGACCCGTTCTCGTGGCCGTCGGACGCGTTCGCGACGTCGGCGGCGTCAGCAGGGTCGTCGCCCGGGGCCGCGTCGGTCCCGGCGCGATCGGCGTCGGCCTGGTCGCTCGGGTGGTCGTCGCCCTGTGCGCTCGGTGCGTCGGTGGGCGCGTTTCCCGGGGCCGCGGCGGTCGCCCCGACGGCGACGACCGCGACCGCGAGCAGGACGCCCACGATCTGTGTCACGTTCATGGTTCGCTGCACGCTGGGCTTGCCGCCGGATGGGTTTGAAGGGGGCACGCCGTCAGGCGGGTTTGGGGCCGTTTTCACCCGAGTTACCGGGTTTTCGGCGAGTGTCCGCGGCGTTGTCCCCGCTACTCGTGGCTGCCGCTGGAGGAGCCACGCGCGGTCGGTCTCGCGCCCGGCGAGCGGCCGCGCGCGGACAGTCTTTTCATACCTGCTCCCGTAGCAAGAGACATGGAACACGAGGCGACGGTCGAGGGCGTCGGCGTGGGCGTGAGCGACGAGGGGCCGGGGGCGCCGGTCGTCATCCTCCAGGCGCGCGAGGAGCTCATCCCCATCTTCGTCAGCTCCGACCAGGCCCAGTCGATGCAACTCGCCATCGAGGGCGAGCCCTTCGAGCGCCCGCTGACCCACGACCTGTTCGTCGAGATGGTCGCGGAGTTCGGCGCCGCCATCGACAGGGTCCGGATCGACGACCTCGCGGACGGCACCTTCTACGCCAAGATCGACTGCGAGCAGTACCACGCCGGCGAGCGCACGCAGGCGGTTTTCGACGCCCGTCCGTCCGACGGCGTCGCCCTCGCCCTCCGGGTCGACTGTCCGATCGTCGTCACCGACGAGGTGATCGACGAGGCCGGCCGCCCGCCGGACGCCTTCGAGACGCGCGAGCCCGACGAGGAGGGGGAGTCGTCGGGTTCGGACTACCGCTACGAGGGCGAGTGAGCAGTCCGTGTTGCGCGACGCGAGACGCGCCGCAGGTATTAGGTCGACCGTCTGAGAACGACGCCACGAGGTATCCCCAATGGACGTCGAATTCACTCACAGACCCTCCTACACGCACCTGATCGTCACGCTGGAACAGGGCGAGTCGATCGTCGCCCAGCCAGGCGCCATGGTCGGCCACTCCACGACGATCGAGATGGAAACGTCGACGAGCAGGGACGGCCTTCTCAGCTCCGCGAAGTCGCTGCTCGGCGGGGAATCGCTGTTCGCCAACGAGTTCGTCGCCGAGGGCGGCCGCGGCCAGGTCACGCTCGCCCCGGAGAAGCCAGGCGACGTGATGCAACACGACCTCGACGGCGGGACGCTGTACGCGACCGACGGGTCGTTCCTCGCCGGCACAGCGGACGTCGACATCGACTCCGAACTCGGCGGCATCCGCTCGATGATCGGCGAGGCGGGACTGACGCCGCTGGCCCTCAAGGGGTCCGGCTCGGTCTTCATCGACGCCTTCGGCGGTCTGGAGCGCCTCGACCTCGACGCCGGCGAATCGTACGTCCTCGACAACGAGAACCTGATCGCCTGGGACGACGAGGTCGACTTCTCGACCCGGACGGTCGGCGGGCTGAAGTCGTCGCTGCTCAGCGGCGAAGGGCTCGTCTTCGAGTTCACCGGCCCGGGAACGGCGTGGTACCAGACGCGGGACGTCGACGCGTTCGCCTCGTTGCTGGCGCCCCGGATCCGAACGGACGACAGCTAAGCGAGGCGGGACGCACCCCGCCGCCGGGAGGCTCCATCACCTCGGGACTCGGCCCTCGACGATTTCGTTCCCAGCGGCTGGGAACGACGGACGAGGGTTATCAGGTACTGGCCAAACGTGTAACCATGGACGACGTTCAAGATTTCGACGACATTCTGGTACCGACCGACGGCAGCGACTCGTCGACGGAGGGAGCCAGGCAGGCCATCAGGTTCGCGGAACGAAACGACGCGACGCTCCACGTGCTCTACGCGATGGACATGGGCGACGCCGACTTCGTCGCCGTCCCGAGCGACATCGAGGAGACGCGGACCCGACTGGAACAGAAGGGCCAGAACTACGTCACCGAGATAGAGAACATGGCGAGCGATTCGGGGGTCCCCTGCGAGACGACGGTGGTGTCTGACACCCCAGTCGAGGCCATTCGCGACTACGTCGACGAACACGACATCGACCTGGTCGTGATGGGCAAGCGGGGCCGCTCCGACCCGGACAAGCCGCTCCTGGGGTCGATCACGAACCGGGTCGTCGGGTCCCTCGACGTCCCCGTGTTCACGTCCTGAGCGGGTCTCGCTCGCGGGGTAGCCACGAGAGGGGTGGTGGGACCGGCGATCAGTCGTCGGCGATCATCGCGCCCTCGTCGTCAGCCATCAGGCGGTCCATCGCGTCGACCATCGCGGTCACGGAGGCCCGGGTGATGTCCGAGTCGCTCGAGGTGACCGTGACGCTGTCGTCGCCCCGGGCCATCTCGATTTCGACCGTCACGACGGCGTCGGTCCCGCCGGTGATGGCGTCGACGTGGTACGATTCGAGGGAGGCGTCGGCCTCGTGGGAGAGGGCCTCCTCTGCGGCGTTCATCGCGGCGTCGACCGGCCCGGAGCCGGTGGCGGCGTTCTCGCGTTCGTCGCCGTCGACCGAGAGGCGGACGCTGGCGGTCGGTGGCGTGACGCCGCTGACGGCGGTGAGATCGAGGAGTTCGACGCGCCGGTCGCGCTCCCGGCCCTGGATCTCCTCGGCGATGGTCAGGAGGTCGGCGTCCGTGACGCGCTTGCCCCGGTCGCCGATGGTCTTGACGCGCTCGACGATGTCGTCGAGCTGGTCGTCGTCGACCGCCAGGTCGTGTTCCGAGAGCGCTGCCTCGACGCCGGCGCGGCCGGCGTGCTTGCCCAGCGCCAGGCGGCGTTCCCGGCCCACCGTCTCCGGCGGGTAGGGCTCGTACATCGCGTCGTCCTTGAGCGTCCCGTCGGTGTGGATGCCGCTCTCGTGGGTGAAGGCGTTCTGGCCCACGACGGCCTTGTTCGGCGCGAGCGGAATGCCGGTCAGGTTGGCGATCAGTTGGGCGAGGTCGTAGACCTGCGTGAGGTCCATCGTCTCGACGCCGTAGCCGTGCTGGAGCGCGATGGCGACCTCCTCGAGGGCGACGTTGCCCGCCCGCTCGCCGATGCCGTTTATGGTCCCGTGGACCATGTCGGCCCCGGCCGCGACGCTGACGAGCGCGTTCGTCACCGCCAGGCCGAGGTCGTCGTGTGTGTGCGTCGAGACGGGTCCGAGGTCCGCGAGCCGGGAGACGAGGTCGAGGGTCCGGTCGGGCGTCGCGTGCCCGACGGTGTCCGCGTAGCAGACGCGGTCGGCGCCGGCCTCGAGGGACGCGGCCATGAGTTCTTCGAGGTAGTCCGCGTCCGCGCGGGAGCCGTCCTCGCCGATGACCTCGACCCACAGGCCGTGGTCTTTCGCGTAGTCGACCAGCTCGGCGGTCGTCTGGACGTTGTCCTCGCGGCTCGTCCCGACCTTCTGCGTGACGTGCTTGTCGCTCGCCGGGACCACGATGTCGACGCCGTCGACGTCGCAGTCCAGCGCGAGGTCGACGTCGTTCTTGATGCCGCGACAGAAGCTGGTGATGGTCGCGTCGAGGTCCAGCGACGTGACGCGGCGGATGGTCTCGCGCTCGCCAGGCCCGGTGCAGGCGCTGCCGGCCTCGATCACGTCGATGTCGGCGCGGTCGAGTTCCCGGGCGATGCGGGCCTTCTCCTCGGGGGTGAGCGACACACCCGGGGCTTGCTCGCCGTCCCGCAGCGTCGTGTCGAGAAACTGTACGTCGCCGACGTCAGCGAGTGGAGTGGTGTCGGGGTGGCCCCCGAATAAATCGATCACGGGTCATGTTACCCTACTCGCCCGTCGGGCACTCCACGGTTATAAGGCTGCCTGTCCGCGGCAGGGCGGGCCGGTGTGGCCCCCGCTCCAGGTTCGATATCACAGAGCCGAGGCCCCGAGCGGGCGCCAACCGCGTGGCGGCCTACGACTCACCCGACGGCCCCGCTGGTTCGTAGACGAGCATCTCGTCGACGCTAACGTCGTACAGCACCGTCCCCTGCGGCATTCGCGCGAGCCGAGCCAGCAGGTACAGATCCCCGACCGCGCTGGCCGTGTTCAGGACGAGGGTGAAGAACGCGACGAGGAGTGCGAGCCCGTCGACGACCGCCAACAGCGCGATGCCGAGCGGTGTGAGCACGGCCAGCGGGGCCGCGGCCACGATCGCAGTGTCTCGCCGAGCGATCGGCTGTTCGAAGGACGCTGCGTAGGCAGCGGCCATCGACCAGACGATCCCGTAGGAGACCCGATACCCGAGCAGCCGCGCTACCGTGCCGTGGATCGCCTCGTGGACGACGGTGGTCGCGACGAACGTCGCGAGCAGGACGACCAGCCCGGCAGGGCCGACGGTGATCGCGAACTCCCCGCCCCTGAGCGTCGCCGCCAGCCAGGAGTACCCCACGAGGCAGACGATCGCGAGCGCGGTCGCACCGACCTGGAGCCACAGCCCCGGGTATTCGAAGCGGTAGGGGTCGCCGTAGCCGGGTAGCGACGGTGGGGCGGGCACGTGTCCGGTATCGGTCGGTCGCGGCAACAGTGTACCGGTGAACGGGCCGCGGCCAGCGCGGTCAGTCGTCGTCGGCCGGGAGGGTGTCGGCGGATACGCCCTCGTCGGTCGCGACGGGGCCCTCGCCGTGCCCCGTGCGCCCCGAGTCCGTAGCGGCCTCGGCCGGCACCGTGAACGCGTCGAGGCGGTCGGCGAGGTCCGCCGTCTGGTCGGCGAGGGCGGCCACGCTCCGGCTGGCGTCCGCGACCGTCTCGCTCCCCCGGCCGGCCGCTCCGGCGGCGGTCTCTGCCTTCGCCGCCGTCCGTTCGCTGATGTCGGCGACCTCGTCGACCCGCTGGACGACCTCCTGAGTGGTGTGGGCCTGCTCGTCGGTCGCCGCGCTGATCTCCTGGACCGTCGTGTTCACGTCGTCGACCACGTCGACGATGTCCTCGAAGTCGTGGAGCGTGCTCTCGATGGTCTCGACGCTGTCGGACACCCGCTCGTCCATGTTCCGGACGTGCGTGACAGTCTCCCGGGACTCGGCCTGCACCGCCTCGATGCGCGTCGAGATCTCGTTTGCGGACTCCCGGGTCTCCTCGGCGAGGTTCTTGACCTCGTCGGCGACCACCGCGAAACCCGACCCCGCTTCGCCCGCGCGGGCGGCCTCGATCGACGCGTTGAGCGCGAGCAGGTTCGTCTCCTCGGCGACCTCGTTGATGAACGAGACGATCTCGTCGATCTCGTCGATCTGCTCGACGAGTCGCTCGACGGCCGTCGCCGCCTCCTCGATCCCGGCCTCCAGTTCGTCGAGTTCCGCGATCGCCGCCTGGGCGCCCTCTCGACCGGACCGGCTTCGCTCCGCCGCGCGCTCGGCCGTCTCGGCCACGTCGCTGGCCGAGGCGGCGATCTCCTGGACGGTCGCCGAGAGCGTGTTCATCTCGTCTGCGACCTCCTGGAGGTGCTCGGTCTGGGCGGCGGCGCCCTCGGAGATCTCCTCGACGGAGGTGGCGGCCTCCTCGGCGGCCCGGTCGACCTCGTCCATGTTCCCATCGACCGTCTCGGCGGCCGCGCTGACGTCAGCGGCGAAGGCCTGGACCTCGGCGACGGTCACGCCCAGCGTCTCGACGAGTTCGTTGTAGTTCCCGACGACGGCCCTGTACTGCTCGTCGTCCGGTACGACCGACTCGTCGATGGTCGCGGTGAGGTCGCCGGCCTCCGCGGCCTCGGCAGCCTCGCCGAACGCGCCGACGAGGGTTCGCAGGCGGTCGGACCGTGCCTCCAGGCGGTCGGTCATCGCCTCCAGTTCGCTGGTGTACTCCTGGAGGCTGTCGGCCATCCTGGACAGCGACTCGCCGAACTCCCCGGGGACCGACTCGTCGAGGACGGGGTCGTCGAAGTCCTGTCGAGAGAGGGCCGCCGCCTGGTCGGAGACCGTCCGGAGGGAGTCCTGCATGTCGACGAAGGCGTCGGTCAGACTGCCGATCTCGTCGGGCTGGTCGCTCCGGGAGAGGGTCTCGCCGTGGACCTGTCCACGGGCGATGGCCCCGGCGCCGGCCTCGAGTTCGCGGAGCGGCTCGACGAAGTCACGGCGGGTGATGAGCACGCTGTTGCCGAAGGCCACCACCGCGGCCACGAACAGCAGGCCCGCGAGCAGGTACCACGCGAGGCCCGAGACGGCGAAGGGAAGGACGAGCTGGGCGACCGAGACGGCAAACTGCAGCCCCACCGCGACGAAGACCTTGCGCTCGATGGACTCGTTCACGCCGAGTGCGTCCATTGTTCCCCAGAGCGCGTCCTCGTAGGTGCGACGCAGGCGACCCAACGTGGTCGTGGACATACACCTCTCTGGGTCGGTCCCGGCCATAAAACGGGACGGCGATTACTCAACTCTGAGAACTTCCAAATCGGGTTTTCCCGGTCCTCGAGCCAGCTGTGCGGGTCGTTCCCACATGTTAGAATTGGGGGGTCGCCGCCCCGCCGTCGCCCACTCAGGAGCCGTCGCCGTTCTCGACCCGCACGGTGTCCCCCACCGAGACGCCCTCGGCGCCGCCGGCCGGGAGTTCGATGATGGTGTCGGCCGTCGCGACGCCGAAGCTCCGCCAGGGGTGCATCCGCTTGGTCTTGACCACCTCGTCGTCGCGCAGCCAGACGATGTCGAGGGGCACCCGCATGAACAGCATGTCCACAACGTTCCGCGTGGGGCCGCTGACGAACGGCAACGGGTTCTTCCCTCCGACGTCCATCACGTAGGCGTAGTCCTCCGGCAGCGATCCCCGGAAGCGCAGGCCCATGGCGTGGGACAGCGTGGAGTCGGCCATCTCCACGGTGCTGGCGAGGACGCGCGCCTCGCCTGTCGAATCGGCTTCGCCGACGACCTCGTCTCCCTCGTGGACGACGCGCATGGCGCGCCAGTCGAACGGCCAGCCCAAAAGGATTCCGCGCGTCCACTTCCGGTCCGGGCCGGGCAGTCAAGGCACCTCCCCCGCTTCCGCCAGGCATGGAGAAGACGGACGCCGGCACCACGGTCGGCGTCGCCGACCCGTACGCCCACGTCGAGCGCTGCGACCACCTGACCGACGACGGCCGGTGTCGGTTCGCCGTCGAGCACGGCGACCGCGACCGCGAGTTCGCAGCGGCCCGGCGCGCGGAGGACTTCCAGTGTCCTGTGGCAGGAAGCCCCAAGAGCGAGACGCATCGCGTCTCGAACCGGTCGAGCGGGGAGCAACGCGACCCGCGAGAGGGACTCACGGGCCCCTGGGCGTGGGTAGACTGCGAGCACTTCCGGTGTCGGAACCGCGACCGCGAGTGCGTCCGCTGCGGCCTCGAAGAGGTCCGCATTGCCCACGACGACGACCGGCCGCTCCTGGAGGAACACCACCTCTCGTACGCGAACGCGTCGGCCGCGGGCGACGGCGACCCGAGCCACGAGATCACCGTCTACCTCTGCCGGTGGTGTCACGCCAAGGTCCACGACTCCTGGGCGAGTCTGGCCGACGACGTGGGCCCGGACCCCGAGGCAATCGCCGCGCGCGAGGAGCGGCGCTCGAAGGAACAGGCCGAACTGGGGTTCGAGTCGGCCGCCGAGCGGTTCGGCGGGGAGTGAGTGCGAGTCTGGCACCGACTCGTGACGGCGGCCAGCCGGTCGGCAGTGACCGCAGGTTCTTGTACCGAAACGGAACCAGACGTCCCGTGGTCGACCGCCCCCGGAGCTACGATAGAACGTACACCGCACCCGTCGGCGGCCACGCAGTACGGCGGCGGTTGGGTATCGACCTCGATAGGGGCACAGTCACCCGGTTCGTAGTCCAACTCGAGTACCTCGTCGACCCGATCCACGAAGGGTGGCAGACGGTCGTCCGGTACGACCACGATTCAGAGGGCAGTGACGTGGCGACGCACGACGTCACCACCGACGGCCTTCACGTCGACGTGTATCGGGACGGGGAAAAGGTCGAGTCCCGTGTCGTGTCCGGGCCGCTCCCAGCAAACGACGCACTGGAACGCGCCGAAGAACATTTGACAACGCACATGAAACAGTTCATACGGAGATTCGAGCGATGGCACGGAATCAACGAGACGGGCCGATGACGGACGAGGCCATCGAAGCGGTTCGCGAGACGATACGCAAACAGCGGGCAGTCGTTCGCGAGGACCTGGATGCAGCGGGCGTGGACGTCAGCGCGTGGTCCCGGCTCGATGGCGAGGAGGCCGACCATCACGGAGCGCGAGACGGGACCGACGCCGAGTAATCGCGGTTCCGGCGTCCAGCCTGGCACGATTTCCTGCCAATCTATTGCGACCCGGACTACCCATCTCCGATGACTCCCATCGACGTTATCGACCCCCGACCAGTTCACCTACCGGGAGCACCGGGTCCTCCGCGCTACGGGCCTATAATGGAACTACCGATTTCGGAAATGCAGATTTCAGAAATATTGATTTCTTTCTGTGACTGTGGCCGGGCAGGATACCCGGCTCAAAGCACGCACGGCGAGGATGGTGGCGCCGGCGGGCGTCGACGTCAGTGCATGGTCCGGAGTGGACGGTGGCAGGTCCGAGCCAGATTCGGACCGTGAAACGGTCGACTTCGACTAGTCGCAGTCTAACAGCATCGTGGCTGGCACGATTCCCTGCCTATTTATTGCCACCCGGACTACCCGTCGCCAATGACCCGCATCGACGTCGTCGACCTCCACGGCCAGTTCACCCACCTAGAGCACCGGGCGCTCCGGGACATGGGCGTGGACGTCGAGACCATCGACGCCGACACGCCGCCCGCAGAGATTGCGGCCGACGGCCTCGTCCTCTCGGGCGGCCCCGACATCGACCGCATCGGCAACGCGCCCGACTATCTGGACCTCGACGTGCCCGTCCTCGGCATCTGTCTCGGCATGCAGGTCATCGCCCGGGAACTCGGCGGGACCGTGGGAGCAGGCGACTACGGCGGCTACGCCGACGTGACCGTCGAGATCGCGAACCCCGAGGACCCGCTCGTCGGCTCGCTCGCCCCCGAGACGCGCGTGTGGGCGAGCCACGCCGACGAAGTCACGGCGGTGCCCGAGGGCTTCGAGCGGACGGCCAGGAGCGACGTCTGTGAGGTCGAGGCGATGAGCGACACCGACCGGGACCTGTACGGAGTCCAGTGGCACCCCGAGGTCGCCCACACCGAGGAGGGCGAGGTCGTCTTCGAGAACTTCCTGGCGCTGTGTGAGTGACGGACGACGGTCGATCGTCGAGGGACTGCCGGCACGGGGTCGCCCCGCGATGGAAAACGTAGTTTTAACAGTCTGACCCGTCGTCCCTGGAACAATGACGACCACCCAGGGCAACCTGGCCGGGCTCTCGCGGTTCATCTTCCGGACGCCAAGCTGGTACTCGAGTGCGTCCTTCGCCCTGGCGCTGGCTGCCCTGACCGGCGTCGCCGCCTTCGACTCGGCGTTCGTCCTCGACGACGCCTGGCAGGGCGTGTTCTTCATCGGGCTGCCGACCGTCGTCGCGGGGCTGGTCACAGCCTCGATCGACCGGGCTCTCTGCGGGAATCTCACGCCCGACCGCTCGACGCTCCTCGCGCTCACCTGCGAGGTGCTCGTCGTCGCCGTCCTCTTTGCCGCCGGTGCCGTCGTCCTCGTCACCGACCTCGGGCAACTGTTCGTCTTCGACGCCCTGCTCGTGGCGCTCGCGGCGATCTTCGCCCTGCGCTTGCTGGTGATCATGGCCGTCTCCCAGCGGTCGGTACTGATGGCGGCCGTGCCCGCGAGCGTCCAGACCGTCGCCGCGGCAGTCCTCCTGTTCGTCTACAGCGGCGCGCTCTCGTACTTCGACGTGGGCGGCCGACTCACGAACGAGGTCCTCGCCCGACCCCAGGAGGCCCCGGCGGCGCTCGCACACAGCGTCGTCCCGATGGACTTCGGCCTGCTCGCCGTCATCTGTCTGGTCCACGGCGTCGCCGTCTGGGGGTTCATGACGGTCATCGACATTCCGTGGCGGCGCAGCCTCGGCGTCTCCGTCTTCGACTTCGTCCAGGGGTTCATCGGCCACCTTGCCGAGGGAACCCGGGAACTCGAGAGCTTCTTCGAGTCCATCGGCGAGGAGGCCCTCGTCCCCGTGACGGTCCTGTCGATCCGCCGGCTCTCCGGCGGCGAGAAAGCTCGATTCGCCCTCCCGATGTTGCATCCCGGCCCGATGGGCGACATCGGCGGGGGCAGCCTGCCGACCCGGCTCGCCGAGGAGTCGGAGGGACTGGGCTTTCCCCCCCACGCCACCGCCGGGCACGACTTCAACCTCGTCACGGAGCAGGAAGTCGACAGGGTCTGTTCCGCGGTCCGACGGGCGGCGAACGACGTCGCCTACGAGCGGGAGGCGCGCCAGAGCGTCCGCGTCGAGCAGGGCGACGCCAGGCTGCTCGGCCAGGCCGTCGGCGACGGGGCCGTGGCCGTCGGCACGTTCGCGCCCCGACCCACCGACGACGTGATGTACTCCGTCGGCCTCTCCGCCAGGACGGCCGCACGGGCTGGCGGTCTCGAGGAGATCCTCCTCGTCGACGCACACAACTGCAACGACGGCCTCACGCCAGCGGATCTCGGTCACGTCACCCCCGGCAGCGGGCGCTCGTTCGACCTGATCGACGGCGCCGAGGAACTCGGCCACCGGCTCGTCGACGCCGAGGCGGGTGACCTGTCCGTGGGCGTCGCCTGGGACCCGACAGACTGGGAGCCACGGGACGGCATCGGCCCACTCGGCGTCCGCGTGGCCGTCTTCGAGGTCGCCGGCCAGCGGACGGCCTACGTCCTGATCGACGGCAACAACATGGAGCCTGGGCTCCGCGACCGCATCGTCGACGCCATCGAGGGCGTCGACCTGATCGAGGTGATGACGAGCGACACCCACGTCGTCAACACCGTCGACGCGGAAAATCAGGTCGGACAGAACCTCGATCCGGACGAACTGATCGAACTCGTCGCCGCCCTCGTCGACGAGGCGATCGACGACCTGGAACCGGTCGAGGCCGGGGTGGCCACCGAGACCACCGAGGTGACCATCTTCGGCAACGACCGGACCGAGACGCTCGCCAGTCACGCGAACGTCATGGTGTCGATGGGCGGGGCGCTGGCGGTGGCCGTGATCGTCGCCGTCCTGTCGACGAGCGTGTTGATCTTCCTGGTCGCCTCGTCGCTTCCCTGACCTGGCCCGGGGTCCTCGCGCCCGGCCGATCGACCGACGCAAGGGTGACGCAGAACGGCCGTGGCCGGCACGCAACGCGCTACCGAACGCTTATAGTCGTCGCTCTGTAGTCGAAAACGATGCCGGACCTTCCGGACGACGGACAGGACGGCGACTACGAGCGGCTCGTGGAAGCGGTGGGTGACGGGGTGTACGTGCTCGGTCCCGACGCGACGTTCCACGACATCAACGAGTCGCTCGTCTCGATGTCCGGCTTCGACCGGGCGGAGATTCTTGACACGGGGCCGTGGCTCTGGCACGACGACGCGGAGATCGAGCGGTTCGAGGACGAACTCAGGCGTCTGCTCGTGCGCGACGAGCGCTCCGTGGCATCCGTGGAAGCGACGATGGAGACGGCCGGCGGGGACGAAATCCCCATCGAGGTGACACTGACGCTCCTGCCGACGGAAAACGGGCAGTACCAGGGGCACGTCGGCGTGGTCAGGGACGTCAGTGAACGGAAGGAACGGGAGCGAGAACTCCAGCGATACGAGACGACGGTCCGCGCCATGCCCGACGAGGTGTACACGCTCGACGCGGACGGCGTCGTGACGTCGATCGTGCCGCCCGCGGGATCGACGGTCACGACCTCCGGGCACCACCCCGACAAGCTCGTGGGGCGACACGTCGGCGTCATGATGGACGACGAGGACGTCGCCGCGGGCCGCGCCCGGATCAAACGCTTGCTCCAGTCGGAGGACCGCAAGACGGACTCTTTCGAGATGGAGGTCGTCACGAAAGACGGCGAGCGGATTCCCCACGAGAACCACTTCGCCCTGCTCCCATTCGACGAGGACGGGCGGTTCCAGGGCTCGGTGGGCGTCCTCCGGGACATCTCGGAGCGCAGGGCACGAGAGCGTGAGCTCGAACGCCAAAACGAACGCCTGGAGGAGTTCGCGAGCGTGGTCTCCCACGACCTCCGCAATCCCCTGAACGTCGCCGTCGGTTACCTGGAGTTGCTCCAGGAGGACTACGACGACGACCGCCTCGACAGGCTCGCTGACTCCCACGAGCGGATGGCGACCATCGTCGAGGACGTCCTGACGCTCGCCCGCGAGGGCGACGACGTCGAGGATCCGGACCCAGTCGCCCTCCGGGCCATGGCCAGGCAGGCCTGGGCCACCGTCGACAGCAAGGCAGCCACGCTCGGTGCGACCGGCGACGTGACGGTCGTCGCGGACGACGTCCGCCTCCAGCGGCTCTTCGAGAACCTCTTTCGCAACGCCATCGACCACGGCGGCGCGGACGTGACCGTGACCGTGGGCCCCCTGGCCGACGAGTCAGGGTTCTACGTCGCCGACGACGGGCCGGGGATCCCCGACGAGGACCGCGAGGAGGTCTTCCAGTCCGGCTACACCGCCGCGGCCGGCGGGACCGGCTTCGGCCTCGCCATCGTGCGGCGGATCGCCGACGCCCACGGCTGGGACGTGCGAATCGCGGACGGCGACTCCGGCGGCGCGCGCTTCGAGTTCACCGGCGTCGAGACGGCCTGATCACTCGATCGAGAGGTCCCCACCCTCGCCCGCGTTCTCGTCCCACTCGAGTTCGAACTCCAGTTCCAGTTCCCCGGGCGCGTCCGTGGGACCCTCCCGTTCGACCTTGATCTCGAAGGTTGGCCGGGCGGGCGGGTCGAGGGTGACCGACTGGTCGCCGGCACTGAAGGTGATCGATTCGCCGGCCTCGAGCTTGTCGGCGACCCGCCGGAGGGCATCCGCGATCTCGCCGCGACTCTGGGTCTGCTCGGTCTCGAAGAGGACTGTCTCTGGCATACCTCCACAGTGGGGACCCGTCGTGGTTTCCCTTTCGCTTGCGGCCGATTCCGCGCAGGTACGAGCGGACGTGTCACTTCCGCGAACCGGCGGCCATGCCCGAGGAATTTGATATAGCGATATAGAATACAATATATAAAACCATGGAGCAGTCAGTCACGGTCACGAACAGAGCACGGCGATGGCAAAATCGGTGAGAACCGTCGAATATCCGGATACGCGCCCCTGCCGACTCCTATCCGGTGTTCTTCATGCCCGCAGCGATGCCTTTGACCGTCAGTCGCAGGGTCCGCTCCTCGAGGTCCGTCCGTTCGTCCTTCTCCAGCAGGCGGGCCTGGAGCAGGTTCAGCGGGTCGACGTAGGGATTCCGACGCTCGAGGCTCTCCTCGAGCCAGCCGCCGCCGAGTAGCGTCTCCCGGCCGGTGATCCGTTTCACGAGCGACGACGCCGCGTCGTACTCGTCGGCGATGGATCCGAAGACCCGGCGTTGCAGGTCCTCGTCCGCAAGGTCGGCGTACCGGGTCGCGATGGCCATGTCGGTCCGGGCCAGCGCGAGGGCCGCGTTGTCGATCATCGTCCGGAAGAACGGCCACTCGTCGTACATTTCCCGCAGGACGTCGAGACTCCCGCCGTCGTCCAGGTAGGTCTGGAGGCCCGTCGCCAGCGAGTACCAGCCCGTGATGATACACCGTGCCTGCGTCCACGAGAACACCCAGGGAATCGCACGGAGGTCCTCGACGCTCCGCTCGTCGCTCCGGGACGCGGGACGGGACCCGAGATTCAGGTCCTCGATGACGGTGATCGGCGTCGCCTGCTCGAAGAACCGGACGAAGCCGTCGGTCTCGAGCAGATCCCGGTAGCTCTCGCGGGCGGCGTCCGCCGCCGTCTCCATCGCGGTCACCCACTCCTCCTCGACCGATTCCGTGGGGTTCTCGGTCGCGTCGAGACGCGCCCGCACCTGCGCGTTGACCATCTGTTCGAGTTCCCGCTCGGCGATCCGCGGGTCCGCGTACTTCTCCGCGATGGCCTCACCCTGCTCGGTGAACTTGATCTGGCCAGTGACCGTCTCGTTGGGCAGCGCGAGCATGGCGTCGTTCATCGGCCCGCCGCCCCGCGAGATGGATCCACCCCGGCCGTGGAACAGCCGCAACTCCACGTCGAAGTCCTCGCAGATGGCGGCCAGCCGCTTCTGGTTGCGGTACAGGGACCACTGGGCTGCCAGGTAGCCACTCTCCTTGTTGGAGTCCGAGTAGCCGAGCATGATCTCCTGGACGCCGTCCCGGGCGGCCAGCGCGGCCCCGTAGGCCTCGTTCTCGAAGAGCGTGCCCATGATCCGGCGCGCACCCGAGAGGGCGTACTCCGTCTCCAGCAGCGGGACGACGTCGAGCCCCGAGTAGGTGGGCGCGTCGACGACGCCAGCCTCGCTCGCGAGGAAGAGGACCTCGAGGACGTGGCTGGGCTCCTCGCACATGCTGATGCAGTAGGTGTCGATGGCGTCGGCACCGAACTCGCGTTGCCAGTCGGCCAGGCGATCGAAGCGCGTGAGTACCCGGGCCGCCGTGTCGCTGAGGTCCGCCGTGTCGGCGAGGTCGAGCAGGGAGTGGTCCGCGAGGATGGCGTCGGTCAGGAATTCGACGCGCTCGGCCTCGTTCATCCCCGCGTAGTCAGTCCCCTGGCGATCGAGGACTTCGGCGAGCGTCTCGGTGTGGTTCTCCTGGTGATCGCGGAGGTCCAGGCTCGCCAGCGAGAAGCCGAACGTTTCGACGGTCCGGATCAGGGGATCGACGTGGGTCTCGGCGACGATCGCCGCGTCGTTGGCCCGGAGGTCGCTCGCGAGGGCTTCGAGGTCGTCCCTGAGCCCGGCCGCGTCGTCGTAGCCCCCGGATCGGGGGTCCTCGATACGGCGAATGCGTTCGATCATCAGACCCAGTTTCTGCCGGTACGGCTCAGTCGGATACCGCTCTTCGAGCGACTCGGCGACGCTCGGCAGGCGTTCGCGGTCTGCCGCGAGCGATGCCGCCAGCGCCTCGCCGACCTCGATCTGTCCCCCGTCCTGGCTCAGGACGCCGGTGAGGCCCGCGACCTCCTCGCGGTAGTGCTCGAGAACGGCGCGTCGCTGTCGGTCGAGCGTCTTCGTCGTGACGTCGGGGGTCACGTAGGGGTTCCCGTCGCGGTCGCTGCCGGCCCACGACCGGAAGGCAAGCAACTGTGGGACGGACGCGTCGAGACCGTGATCGTCCAGGGCCGACTCGAGTTCCTCGTAGAACTCCCCGACGACGTCGAAGAGGACGTTCTCCAGGTACCACTGGACGTTCAGCGCCTCGTCGAAGGGCTCTGGCTTCCGGTCGCGGATCTGCGGCGTCTGCCAGAGGCTCGTCACCTCCGCGCGCACGTCCCGGGTTACCTGCGAGGTCTCCTTGTCCGTCAACAGCCGCTCGTCGAGCGTTTCCAGGTCCGCCGCGACCGAGCGTAGCTTGGCCTTCACCGTCTTCCGGCGTGCCTCCGTGGGGTGGGCGGTGAACGTGGGCTGGATCAACACGTCGTCGAGGACTTGCCGGGCCGTCTCCTCGCCGGCCTCGGCGAGTTCCTCGGCCATCTCCTCGAGGCCGTCGTCCGGGACGCCTGCCTGGGACTGCTCCCTGACCGCCCTGATTCGCTCGCGCTCCTCCGCGAGGTTGATCAGCTCGAAGTAGGTCGTGAACGCCCGGGCGACGACGAGCGAGCGTTCCTCGTCGGCCCGAGCGAGCGTGTCCGAGAGCTGTTGCCAGTCGTACGCGTCCGCGGCCCGGTTGTCGATTGCGTCGGTCCGGAGGGCCTCCACGGTCTCGAACGCGTCACTCGATCGCTGCTCGCCGAGTACCTCACCGAGGATCGTCCCCAGCTCGCGTACGTCTTGCTGCACGTCGCGATGATACAACCGCATGGCACCCGATATCATCCGACCCGCAAAATAGTCTGGGATCGGACATATTGTACATCATTATTCGAAATATCCCGCCGTGGGTGCCACGGGAGCCAGGGTCGTTCCTGTAGCTCGCGTGCTATCCGGTCGCGAACGTGGCCAGACCCGCGACCGCGGCGAGATGCTCGCCTGGATCACCGGCAGTACGACAGCCCGGAAATGAACCGCGACTACCGCGTCGCACTCCGGATGTTCGGCCGCCACGTCACCGACGGCGACGACGTCCTCCAGGATCATGGGGTGAGGCCTGCGACGTCTGCGGCGCCGACGAGCGCCCCGTCAAGCCGACGATGACGTCGACCATCGACCCGGTCCAGGCAGACCTCTGTCCGGTCTGCCTGCACGACCAGAACCGCGAGATGAGCGAGGGGAACTGCGCTCAGTGCGATGGCGAGTTCGAGGGCGTCCGGTTCCACCTCAAGGTGGAGTTCTCGGTCGGGCCTGCCCAACTCCCCGGGAACCTTACCGTCGATTTCTGTGTTGACTGCGCCTCATGGATCCGCCGCCACATCAACACCCGCGGCGTCCGGCCCACCGAGGCTGCTCACGAGGAGTACCTCCGGCTAATCGGCGCCGACAAAATCGAAGCGTAGGACCACACTCCAGAGACCAATTAAGGAATGAATGACCCTCGGAAACCAATCTAATTCCTCAGATCCCGAGGTACTTAACAGCCGATTCTAGGGCTTTAGAAATCATATACATGCCAAACCATCTTTCATAAACGTTAACATCCCTTTGATGATTTATTCCGCTATGAGTAGCGGTGAGGATTTAGGTGTACGAGACAAACCCTCTCAAGTCACAAGAGAATCCGCTCGAAACACACTCTCTCAACAGTTAGAAACGATTCGAAACCAAGACCAGAAGGCGCTACGCATTTTTCGTCTGAATCTTCTTATCGTCGGTCTTTTAATAACAGGGATATCACTCACATTTCAATCTGATGGTATTAATACTGTCGACTTTATCAACCTCTGGGGAATTTCAGCAATAATTTTTATTACTATTTCATCCCTGACTGCCGCCTTAACGTATACATCATCGGCTTATGACCTTGGAATTAGTGCCAAGAAAGTCCAAGAGACGGCCCAGATGGGCCACGAGAGCCTCCTTGAGGACGAGTTTGATCTCTACCGCCGTTGGATAGACACTAATAGGCAGGTTCTGGCCTTTAATTCATATACTCTCTTTGGAGCAATCGCTGGTGCGTTCAACGCTCTTGTACTCTTCGCGGGAGCAACAGCAGTTGGCGTGCTGGGTTATCCATTCACATGGCAGTCTGGCGTTGTGCTATTGTTATCCCTAGTCCTTATTTTGTTGGCGGATTTGGCTATTTATATGGCTGTGGACATCTTTTATTTCTTCACAGACTAAATAGTCAGACAATCATTCAATTTGCAAAAACACTTAGGGGGCGAGGTATAATCACCGCATATGCCACGGGACGATCCCGACACGGAACGTGTACATAACGGTCCGAGGTACAGCTTGGGAGAAACGGTTGAAAAGGTCAAGAACCGTTTCTTCTCGGGTTAACACGCGGTTTACTCCTTTTTGGACGGCAGATGAAGGGTACTGCATAGATGCCATTCCTCCAAAGTTAGCTGCATCGAAACTGGCAGAAAGATCGTCCCAAGTTAGGGAACCGGCCGAAGAAAATCGTCCCTATCTACACCTTAAATTCGAGTGTTGCTCGCCCTCCTTACATCCGCAAGATGTCCGACATCAAGTGGGAAGGAACATTCGAACCACTGGGGGACTCCCCAGCAGCGCAACGCTATTCCCGGTCCCGGTCCAGCCCCTCACGGTACGTTTGGCAGAGAGCACCTCTGCGCTCCAGATAGACGGCCTCTCGCTCGCAGTCCGGCAGCGTGCACTGCTTCGCCGGCGGGACCGTCACGCCGGACACCTCCCGGCGCCCCCGCTCTTTATATGATCAGATGTAAACTGAGAGTGTAGCGCCGAGGGGGAGATTTGAACTCCCGTGTCCGTGAGGACACCTGCTCTCGAGGCAGGCGCCTTGGCCGGGCTAGGCTACCTCGGCAACACCCCACGCTACCGCCGGAGACGTTCATACCGGTTTCGGTTCGGTGGCCGGGCGCACCGAGCGCCGAAAGACCCATTATCCAGTTGTACCACTTGTGAATATGGTCCAGACGCAACTCGAACGGGCCCGAGCAGGCGTCGTCACCGACGCGATGGCCCGCGTCGCAGAACGCGAACAGGTCGACCCCGAGTTCGTCCGCCAGCAGGTCGCCGACGGTCAGGCCGTGATCCCGGCGAATCACGCCCACGACGCGCTCGATCCGATGATCATCGGGCGGGAATTCGCCACGAAGGTAAACGCCAACATCGGGGCCAGTCCCGACACGAGCGACCGCGAGGGCGAACTCGCGAAGCTCCACACCGCCGTGCACTTCGGGGCGGATACGGTCATGGACCTCTCGACCGGCGGGGGCGACCTCGACGCGATTCGACAGGCCAACGTCGACCACTCGCCGGTCCCGGTCGGCACGGTCCCCATCTACGAGGCGCGAAAGCACGTGGACGGCGTGGCGGACCTCACCCACGAACTGCTGCTCGACGTCATCGAGAAGCAGGCTCAGCAGGGCGTCGACTACATGACGATCCACGCGGGCATCCTGATGGAGCACTTGCCCCTGACCGACGGCCGGAAGACCGGCATCGTCTCGCGGGGCGGGTCGATCATGGCCCAGTGGATGGAAGAGCGCGGGATGCAGAACCCCCTCTACGCCGAGTTCGAGGCGGTCTGCGAGATATTCCGGGAGCACGACGTCACGTTTTCGCTGGGTGACTCGCTCCGACCCGGTTGTCTAGCCGACGCCTGCGACGAGGCGCAGTACGCGGAACTCGACACGCTCGGGGAACTGACGCGGACGGCCTGGAACCACGGGGTGCAGGTCATGGTCGAGGGGCCGGGTCACGTGCCGATGGACCGAGTCCGCGAGAACGTCCAGCGTCAGCAAGACGTCTGCGACGGGGCGCCATTCTACGTCCTCGGCCCGCTCGTCACGGACGTCGCGCCGGGCTACGACCACATCACGAGTGCCATCGGCGCTGCCATCGCGGCCGAGGCGGGTGCGGCGATGCTGTGTTACGTCACGCCGAAAGAGCACCTGGGCCTCCCCGACCGCGAGGACGTGAGAGATGGCCTCGCCGCGTACCGCATCGCCGCCCATGCTGCCGACGTAGGCAACGGCCGCCCGGGCGCCCGCGGTTGGGACGACGCGGTGTCTGAGGCACGATACGCCTTCGACTGGGAAGCGCAGTTCGACCTGGCGCTCGACCCCGAGCGCGCGCAGGCCTACCACGACCAGACGCTGCCCGGTGACAACTACAAGGAGGCGCGCTTCTGCTCGATGTGCGGCGCGGAGTTCTGCTCGATGCGTATCGATCAGGACGCGAGGGACGGCGAAGGCGAGATGGAATCCATCGACGACGAGACGGACCTCGAGGAGGTGCCCGCCGCGGAGGTGAACCGGCCGCCCGTTGGGACCCACGAGGGGGCGGAGGTTCCAGACCTCCCGGACGTGTTGAAGGGTGTGGACGGCGTAACGGGCGACGACTGAGAGAAACCGACGGCGCCAGCCACACCTCACTCGTCGGTCTGTGAGCCGTGTCCACCACCGCCAGGGGTCTCGACCGTCACCGTCGTCCCGGCGTCGCACTCCCGCGTCAGTTTCGCAGCCACGACCTCGCCGTCGATCAGATTGCGCCCGACCGTGCCGTCGCTGCCACCAGCCACGCCCCGGGGTGCGTATCGCCGTCGCTCGGTCAGGAGGGACACGGTCGCGTCGGCCAGGAGTCGAATCTCCCGCACCAGTCCGTCGCCACCCCGGTGGACCCCCGCACCGCCGGTTCCGTCCCGGAGCGCGTACTGCTCGACCCGCAACGGAAACGCGGCCTCCAGCGCCTCGATCGGCGTGTTCTGCGTGTTCGTCATGCCGACCTGGGCACCGGAGAGGCCGTCGCTCCCCGGATTCGCGCCGGCCCCGCCGCCGATGGTCTCGTAGTACGCGAACTCCGGCGACCCGATCACGAGATTGTTCATCGTGCCCTGGCCCTGGGCCGGCACGCGGTCCGGCGCGGCCTCGGCCAGCGCCGCGAAGCAGACGTCGACGACCCGTTGGCTGGTCTCGACGTTGCCGCCCACGACCGCCGCAGGCGGATCCGGGTTCAGCAGCGACCCCTCGGGTGCCTCGACGGAGATCGGGTCGTAACACCCGGCGTTCGGTGGGATCTCCGGATCGGTGACGCACCGGAGGACGAAGTAGACCGCACTCTTTGCGACCGACAGCGGTGCGTTGACGTTGCCCGCGACCTGGTCGGCGGTCCCCGCGAAGTCGACCGTCACGGACGTACCCTCGACGGTAATTTCTACCGTGATTGGAATGTCGTCGTCGGTGACCCCGTCGCCCTCTAGGACGTCCGTCGCCCGGTAGGTCCCGTCCGGGATCGCAGCCACCTCCGCCTCGACGCGCTCCCGGGAGTAGTCCTGGACGGCCGCGAAGGCATCGAGCAGGCGTCCGCCGTGATCTGCCAGCAGGTCGCCGATGCGCGCCTCTCCGCGCTCCGTCGCGGCGCGCTGGGCCCGCAGGTCGACCCGGCGCTCGGCGGGGTTCCGGACGTTGGCGAGGACGAGTGATTCGATCTCCGCGCGGTGCCGTCCGCCGGCGACGAGCCGCACCGGTGGAATCCTGACGCCTTCCTGGAAGACGTCGCGGGCGCCCGCGGGCATGCTCCCCGCGGCCATCCCGCCGACGTCCGCGTGGTGGGCCCGAGAGACCGCATAGCAGACGATCTCGCCGTCGGCGACGGTCCCGTCGCTCGCCGCGGCGCCCGGCGCGATGGGCGCGACGAGCGTCACGTCCGGCAGGTGGGTCCCGCCGCGAAACGGATCGTTGAGGAGCCAGACGTCGCCCGGGTCGGGGTCCCGTTCGAGTACGGCGTCGACGGCATCGGGCATCGCGCCGAGGTGGACGGGGATGTGTTCGGCCTGCGCGACGAGGTCGCCCTCGGCGTCGAAGATAGCCGTCGAGCAGTCGCGCCGTCGGGTGACGTTCGGCGAGTACGCCCCGCGGATCAGTACCTCGCCCATCTCCTCCGCGACGCTCTTGAGTTGAGTCCGGAGGATCTCCAGTTCGACCGGCCCGAGGGCCGTCATCCGGCCACCTCCAGTGCGAGCGTTCCGCGCTCGTCGACTCGCGCCGTCCAGTCCGGCGGGACGACGACCGTGCTCTCGCCGCCCTCACAGATCGCCGGTCCCGGGACCGATGTGCCCGACGCCAGTTCGTCCCGATCGTAGACCGGGGTCTCGTGGCGAACCTCGTCGAAGAGTGCGCCCCGCGTATCGGTGGGAGCCGATCGAGTGCCCTCGTGAACAATTTCTGGAGCGTGTGCCTCGTTGGTCGCACCAACGTGAAGCGTGACGACCTCGATGGGTTCGTCCTGCATCGCGAAGCCACGTGTCCGCTCGTGGACCTCGTGGAATCGGGATGCGACCGCCGCCGGGTCGAACTCCTCGCCGATCGCCACCGTCATTTCGTGGCTCTGCCCGGCGTACCGGCAGTCGGCGCTCCGGTCGATCGTGGCCGCTCCGGGGTCGCTCGCGTCCGACAGCACGGTCGCTTCGAGGTCGGCGAACTGCTCGCGGACGGCCCCCGGATCGGCGTCGTCGAGCGTCGTTCGTACCGTCCGGACGGCGTCGTGGTGTTCGTCCGCCGCGAGGAGCCCGAGCGCGGAGAGAACGCCGTTGGCCCGTGGGACCCAGACGCGGCGAACGCCGAGTCGGTCGGCCAGCGCCGCCGCGAACATCGGGCCGGCCCCGCCGAAAGCGACCAGGTCGAAGTCGCGCGGGTCGTGACCGCGTTCGACGGTCACGCGGCGGATCGCCCTCGCCATCCGTGCAGTCGCAACGTCGTAGACGCCGCGGGCGGCGGTCGTCGCGTCGGCCAGGCCGGCCTCGCCAGCGAGGTCGTCGAGAACGACACTGGCGACCTCGCCGTCGAGCGTCACGTCGTCGCCGAGTTCGGTTCCGTCGTCCAGGTACCCCAGGACGAGGCAGGCGTCGGTGACCGTCGGGTGGTCACCGCCGCGTCCGTAACAGGCGGGGCCGGGGTCTGCGCCGGCCGAATCCGGTCCGACCCGGAGCGCGCCCCCCGAATCGACGCGGGCGATGGAGCCACCGCCCGCGCCGACGGTCTCGACGTCGACCATCGGCACGCCGATCGGGTGGCCGCCGACGTCCGCCCCGGTCGTACGCTCGACGTCCCCGTCGCGAACGAGTCCGACGTCCGTCGAGGTGCCACCCATGTCGAAGGAGATGGCGCCGGCGGCGTCGTCGGGTTCGAAGAGCGCCGCGCCGACCACTCCCGCCGCAGGTCCAGAGAGCGCGGTCGTCACGGCGTGCTCGCGGACGGTTGCTGCCTCGGCGACGCCGCCGTTCGACTGCATGATCCACGGTGCGGGGAGTCCCCGTTCCCGCGCCCGGTCAAAAAGTGTTCCTACGTAGGCATCGATGGGTGGCGTGAGGGCCGCGTCCGCGGCCGTCGTCGCGGTCCGCTCGTACTCCCGAACGGTCGGGAGGACCTCGTGGGAGGCAGTGACGGTCGCGTCGAGTTCCGCGCGGAGGACTGCGGCGACGCGCTGTTCGTTCTCGGGATGGGCGTAGGCGTGGAGGAGACAGACCGCGACGCTCGCTACCTCGTCGGGAATCCGGGTCGTGAGGTCCCGGACCGCCGCTTCGTCGACGGGGTCCTCGACGCCCGCCGGCGTCGCCCGTTCGGCCACCTCGAAACGGCGCTCTTCGGGCACGAGCGGGTCGGGGCGCTCGGCGGTCAGGTCGTAGAGCGAGGGGCGGTCCTGACGACCGATGGCCAGCACGTCGGCGAAACCCTCGGTCGTCACGAGCGCCGTCTCGGCACCCGCTCCTTCGAGGAGAGCGTTCGTCGAGACGGTCGTCGCGTGGCGAAACGAGTCGACGGCCGCTGGGTCGATCCCGGCCTCGTCGCAGGCGCGGTCGATCCCACGGAGGACCCCCTCGCTCTGGTCCGCCGGCGTCGTGGGGACCTTGGCGGTCGTGACCGTGCCGTCGGCGACGAGGGCCACGTCGGTGAAGGTCCCACCGACGTCGACGCCCAGTCGGACCGCGTCGTTCATGTTCGGTCCCTGGGACCGTCGGCGCATAAACGCTGGCGCCCGCGCAATTCCTGAGGCACGGAAGATATCGGGCCGGTTCGTCTGACGCCCGTCCGACGTCCGTCAGACCGCGTTCCACAACGTATCTACCCGCGCGCCGTCGTTCGATTCGACATGCGCGAACGCGGTCACGTGATCAACGCCGTCTGCCTGGGCGTCGGCACCGGCGTCCTGCTGGACCCGTCGATGACGGTCGGCACCCTCCGCTCGGTCCTCGGCGTCGGCGTGCCGGTCGTCCTCGGGGCGCTCCTCCCGGACGTGGACACCTCCTTTGGCGCCCACCGCGTCCACGGCCACAACCTCCTGGTTCTGGGCGCGATGCTGGCCTTCCCGCTGATCTACGGCAACCTCGGCTGGGTCTGGCTCGGCGTCGTCACCCACTACGTGCTCGACCTCCTCGGCAACGTCCGCGGAATGGCACTGTTCTACCCGCTCACGCGGCGCTTCTACGACGTGCCCGTTGGCGTCAACGTGAACTCGCCGCTGGCGGACGTGGTCACGGTGATCGTGACGGGGGTCGAACTCACGGTCGTCGCGGCGATCGTTCGGGCTGGCGAGGCCGGGATCCTCGCGGACCCGTCGCAGATCATCGACGTGGTCGGCTCGCTTGCGTAGGACATCCACGGGACCAGGGCCGGATGTACACCGCAGATTTCTCGCCTCTCGGTGGCGTCGATGCCTCGGGGCGGCGCTCCCCTGCATGGTCTTTCAGCAACCCGGAGGTCGGTGTCCCGGCTAGCTGTGGTCAGTCACGGGAATAGAGCTTCGAATCGAAGGAGATTCTGCGCCGTATCTTCGTATTCGTAATGACAATCGCATTGAGTGGTCCACCCCTCTAGATAAGTAGGGCCAGAGTCCGCTCGCGGCTCACCGGTGATCACGATGTCCACGAACTCGACCGACCGACGACTCGTCTGGATTGTCCTGGGACTGATCGCGGTCGTCCTCCTTCCCACCCTCGGAATGGGATTCGGCATGATGGGTGTCGGCCCGATGGGTGGGGGATGGGGCATGGCCGACGGATGGGGCCACATGGGGAGCAGTGACGGGACCACACCGACCTGGCTGTTCGTCCTCGGGGCGGTGATGCAACTGCTCTTCCTGGCCGTGCTCGTCGGGGCCGCGTACCTCGGCTACCGGGCGCTCGTTCGGCGGGACGGGGCTAACGATCGTGCCATCCAGGAACTCCGGACGGCGTACGCCCGCGGCGACCTGAGTGACGAGGAGTTCGAGCGGCGACGCGAGCGGCTCGAACGAGACCGGGAGTAGTCCTATGCCGGCCGCAGTCTCGACGCAGGTCCTAGAGGCGCTTCGCATCGGCGTCGGCTTCCTCTGGACGGCGGCCTGGGCGATCATCATGGGGCTGGTGGTTACCAGCCTCGTGCAGGTCTACGTCTCCAAGGACCGGATGGCCGCCGTGCTCGGCGAGGGGGACGTCGCGGGCGTCACGAAAGCCACCCTGTTCGGTGCCGCGAGTAGTGGCTGTAGCTTCGGCGCCGTGGCGATTGGGAAGGGTCTGTTCAAGAAGGGTGCCCACGTGGTCAACGTCCTCGCGTTCATGTTCGCGTCGACGAACCTCATCGTCGAACTCGGGCTGATGATACTGATTCTACTGGGCTGGGAGTTCCTCGTCGCCGAACTGCTGGGTGGCGTGATCCTCATCGCAGTGATGGCCGTCATCGTCCACCTGACCCTCCCGGAGAACCTCTTCGACCAGGTCCGCGCGGAGTTGAACGACCGCGACCGCGAGCAGGGCGTCACCGAAGACCCGACCTGCGGTACGGAGGGCAAAGACGCGTACACCCTCGTCACCGATGGCGGCGAGACCCTGAAGTTCTGCTCCGAGGGGTGCATGGAGACCTATCAGCAGCAAACGGCCGGTAGCGGCGGCTGGCGCGACGAGCTTCTGTCGTGGGGCGGCTGGTACAAGGTTGGCAATCAGTACCGCAAGGAGTGGTCGATGCTCTACACGGACGTGATCGCCGGCTTTCTTATCTCGGGGTTCGTCATCGTTTTCGTCCCGCAGTGGGTGTGGAACTCGCTGTTCTTCCAGGGAGACAGTCTAGTCGCGAGCGCGGAAAACGCCGTGATGGGCGTCGCCATCGCCGTGCTCAGCTTCGTCGGGAGCATGGGGAACGTCCCGTTCGCGGTCGCCCTCTGGGGCGGCGGCGTCAGCTTCGCCGGCGTCATCGCGTTCGTCTACGCGGACCTCATCACGGTCCCCGTCCTCAATGTGTACCGCAAGTACTACGGCCTGAAGGTGATGGCATACATCCTCGGGGTGTTCTTCGTGACGATGGCCTTCACCGGCTTTCTCATGGAACAGCTGTTCGACGCACTCGACATCGTCCCGAACCTCGCGGGCGGGATGACGGCATCCGAGCAAACGTACTTCGAGCTGAACTACACGTTCTACCTCAACCTCATCGCCTTCGCTCTCTCGGGGTTCCTCCTCTTCGTCTACCGCCGGGGACTCGGTGCGCCCGGCCAGTATCGCGACCCGGTTTGTGGGATGCGGACGACCTGTGACGGACCGACCGCGACCCACGACGGTGGGACGTATCACTTCTGTTCGTGGCATTGCAAGCAGGCCTTCGAGGAGACGCCAGGGGACTTCGCGACCGCCGAACCCGCCGCTGACGCGTCGGCCAACGGTCACGACCATCACTGACCATGCGAGGCAGTACAATCGATCCGTCAATCGACGTACGCGGAGAGGGGTCGCTCCCGGACTGGCTGGAGACGTACGTGACGGTCGGGCTGTACGGCCTCGTCGTCGGGACACTCCTCTGTCTGTTTGCACTGGTCACGAACCCGATTCCCGACCCCTCCTTTCCCTGGTACACCCTGCCCGATGCGTACCGGCTTCCCGTCACCCAGCCACGGATCGAGCACTGGCCGGTGAGCTACACGGTCGGTATCTGGCTGTGGATCGCGTTCGTGCCCGGCGTCTTCATCCGCGGGTACCAGCGGTGGGGAACCGGGCGCGTGGGCGCGACCGGTTGGCTCGTCGCCGCGCCGACGGCGGCAATGCTGGCTCTGACGACCTACTGCCGGCTGTTCTGGCCGAAACCCGACCCCGCTACCTGGAACGCCCCCGCCTATACGTTCGTCTGCTGGGCGTACTGCGCGACGTACGACCCGCTCTGGAGCAATCTGGCCTACGCCGTCGCCCTGGTCGGCGTCGTCGCGACCGTCCTCGCCACTTGCCGGGCGCCCGGGGCGACGGTTGTCGTCGGTTCCTTCGGCGTGCTGGCCCTGCCACTCGGGCTGCCAGCGCTCTGGGCTGCCATTCAACGGTCTCGGTCGAGGGATGGCGGCCGTCGGGCGATCGCGGGGGGCGCCGGACGCAGTGACGGTGGCTAGGCAGCGCAGTTGTTCGGGCCGATTTCCAGTTCTGCGGCCGCCTCCTCGGTCCCCGGGAGCGACTGTCGACAGGCATTGATCGCGATAATCTCCTCGTAGTTGGCGGGTTTCGCCGAAACGTCCGCCGTGAGGCGGTCGACGAAGGCGTCCTCGTCGAGGGACAGCAGGTCGAGGTCGTCCACGAGGTCGCCGATAGTGGCCCGAATCGGCGCGCCGGGTTCGCCGTGCGCGAAGCGGTTGTCCGCGCTGACGGAGACGTGGCCCGGGAGGACGACCGTCTCGTCAGGGAGCGCCAGGAGTTTCTCGTGGAGCGTCTCGTAGAGCAGGCGCGCGCCTTCGGCGGCCCCCTCGTCCCCGAACTGGAGTTCGGTCCGCCCGACGCTCTCGACGAACAGCGTGTCGCTCGACAGGAGCAGTTCGTCGGCGACGAGGTAGTTGACCATCTCGGTCGTGTGCCCGGGTGCGTCGATGGCCCGAAGGGTGACGTCGCCGACCGCGAGTTCGTCGCCGTCCGCGACCGGTTCGTAGTCACAGGTCACGTCGCGCTCGCTCGCGCGCTCGCCGAGGTGGTAGGGGACGTCCAGCGCGTCGGCGAGCGCGCGGCCGCCCGAGAGGTGATCGGCGTGGACGTGCGTGTCGATCACCCGCTCGATGGTCAGGCCCGCCTCCTCGGCGGCCACTTCGACGGCGTCGATGCGCCGCGTCGGGTCGACGGCCGCGGCTGCGTCGGTGCGCTCGTCGCCGACGACGTACCCGAGACAGCCCTTGCCGCGCCGCTGGACCTGGCGGACGACCAGCCCGTCGGTCGCCGTCTCGATGGGGACGGCCTCGTAGAGGGCCCCCCAGTCCTCCATGCCGCCCTTGACGACGGTGACGTCGACGTACCCGTGGTCTTCCAGTTCGAAGGCGAAGGGCGTCGACGTCAGTCCCTTCCCGCAGATGGCCGTGACGTGTCCGTCGGCGGCCTCGTCCCGAATGCGCTGGAAGTCGTCCTGGTCGAGTCCCTCCCGGGGGTCGTAGGGAACATTGACCGCGCCCGGGAGGTGCCAGCTCTCGAAACTGTCTGCGGGACGCGTGTCGAAGAGCGCGAGCGCCTCGCCGTCGTCGAGCCGATCGGCCAGTTCGTCGGCGGTAATCTGGTTGACCATCGGAAGATTCGTACACGACCAGAGGCCGTCGACGGTCTTAGGCTCCGTGGCTTCCGCGGGACTCCGTCTCAGTGAAAGGCCCGCTCGCCGGCCTCGATCGGGACCGACAGCCAGTTCTCGCCCGGCGGGAGCGGACACTCGTATCTGTCGGAGTAGGCACACGTCGGGTTGTACGCCTCGTTGAAATCGAGGAGCCAGTCGCCGTCGGCCGTCCGGTGGTGGTCGGGCTCCAGATCGAGGTACCGCCCCGCGCCGTAGGTCTCCTCGCCGCTGGTGGCGTCGCGGAAGGGGACCCAGAGACGGTCGTCGTCGGGCTCTGCCTTGTAGGCCTGGATCGTCACGTCTTCGCCCTCGACCGTGACGTGGAACTCCCCCCACCGCACGTACTCCTGTTCGCCCTCGGTGCTCGTCGCAACCGTGACGCGCTCTTTCTCGTCGTGTTCGTCGAGCGGGACCTCGAACCGGAGGTCGGGATCCGGGGGATAGTACGACAGCCCGTCGAACGCCTCGCGCTCGTCGGGCGGAATCGGCGAGTGAGGGTCCTCCCGGAAGTAGCGGTCCTTCTGCTCGCGCTGCCGTTCGATGGCGGTCCGCCAGTCCTCGGTGCTCATGGCTAAAGGTACTGTGGCCAGGTAGACGAACCTTCCGGCGGTTTGGTCCAGTCTTGGAGAATCCGGGTAATCCTTTTTGCGCCGAACGGGGAGAGTCACGTATGGCCGATCCCTTCGTGATCGTCGGTGGCGACGCAGCCGGAATGAGTGCGGCGAGCAAGGCAAAGCGCGAGGACCCGGATCGCGAGGTGATCGCTTTCGAGCAAGGCGACTGGGTGTCCTACGCAGCCTGCGGGATGCCCTACTTCGTCAAGGGCGATATCGAGCGCCTGGACGACCTCGTCCAGGTCACCGCCGAGGAGTTCCGCGAAGAACGCGACATCGACCTCCGGACGAACCACGAGGTCGTCGACATCGACACCGAGGCGAAGACCGTCACCGTCTCGACCGACGACGGCGACACCCTCGAACAGGCCTACGGCGACCTCTTGCTCGGGACGGGCGCCAGCGCCATCGAACCGCCGTTCCCGGGCCTCGATCTCGAGGGGGTCTTCACGATCCACGACATGGACGAGGCGGGTGCCATCGAACAGTACGTGTCCGAATCCGGAGCCGAGTCGGCGGCTATCGTCGGCGGCGGCTACGTCGGTATCGAGATGGCCGAGGCCCTCGACGCCCGCGGCCTGTCGGTCCAGCTCTTCGAGATGCTCCCCCACGTCCTCCAGCCCTTCGGCGAGTCGGTCGCCGGGGTCGTCGAGGACCACCTCACGGAGCAGGGCGTCGAACTCCACCTCGACACTGCCGTCGAGGGATTCGCGGGCGAGGACGCGGTGAGAGCGGTCGATGTGGAAGACGGGGCGTCGGTCGACGCGGACGTCGTCATCGTCGGCGTCGGCGTCGCGCCCAACACCGACCTGGCTGAGTCCGCGGGCATCGACGTCGGCCCGACCGGCGCCATCGCGACCGACGAGTACGGGCGGACGAACGCCGAGGACGTCTACGCGGCCGGGGACTGCGCCGACGCGACGAACGTCGTGACCGGCGAGCCCGACCACGTACCCCTCGCGCTGACGGCCAACCGCGCGGGGCGTGCGATCGGCCAGACCGTCACCGGCTCCCCGACCGAGGTCGGCGAGATCGCGGGGACGGCCATCGTCAAGGCCTTCGACCTCGGGGCAGCACGGACGGGCGTCGTCGACGAGGAGCGAGCGCGGGAGGCCGGCTTCGACCCCGTCTCAGTGGAGATCACGGCATCCTCGCGGGCGCACTACTACCCGGGTGCCCAGGAGATCACGGTCACCCTCGTTGCCGACCGCGAGAGCGAACGGGTCCTCGGCGGGAGCGTCGTCGGGCGCGAGGGCGCAAAGCGCATCGACACCGTGGCGACGGCGCTACACGCGGGGCTGACCGTCCACGAACTCGAGTACCTCGACCTGGCGTACGCGCCGCCGTTCAGCCCGACCTGGGACCCGGTCCTGACGGCGGCACGCGTCCTCGAGGGGAAACTCGAGTGACCGGGTCAGCAGCCGCGGTCGCCGACTACGTAACCACGCACCGCGAGCGTGCGGTGGATTTCGCTCGCGACCTCGTCGGCGTCGACACCGCAAATCCACCCGGCGACACGCAGGCCATCGTGGACGACGTCGCGGGGCTCCTCGCGGACTGGCCGGTCGACCTCGAGCGCCACGCCGTCGATCCGACGAAGCCGAACCTCCTGGCGACGCTCCCGGGCGAGCGGTCCCAGACCCTCTGCCTGCTGGGGCACCTCGACACGGTCCCCTACGACGCGGGCGCCTGGACGCACGATCCGCTCGGCGAGCGCGTCGACGACCGGCTCTACGGGCGAGGGGCGGCAGACATGAAGGGGCCAGTGGGGGCGATGCTCGCCGCGCTCGAAGCGTACGTCGAGACGGACACGACGCCACCCGTCACGGTCCTGTTCGCCCTCGTCAGCGACGAGGAGGTCGGTGGCGACGCGGGTCTCCCGGCCGTCCTGGCCGCCGACCGGCTCGACGCCGACGCCTGCGTGATCGGCGAGCCTACCTGCGACGCCGACCGGCACTCGGTGACAGTCGCCGACCGCGGGAGCATCTGGCTGACCCTCGAGGCGACCGGCGAGGCGGCCCACGGGTCGCGCCCGCCGCTCGGCGTCAACGCCATCGATCGGCTCTACGCCGCCGTCGAGACGATCCGGGAGCGCTTCGGGTCCCGCCCGCTGTCGATCGACGACCGGCTGGCGCCGATCGTCGACGAGTCGGTCGCCTTCTACGCGCCGACGATGGGCGAGACGACGGCCCGGGACCTCTTCGCGTACCCGTCGATCAATCTGGGGATGATGGAGGGCGGGGAGGCCGTCAACAGCGTCCCGCGGACCGCGCGCGCCGAACTCGACGTCCGGCTGACCGCCGGCGTGGACACGGCGGACGTGCTCGCGGATCTCCGGGCCTGCGCGGCCGACTGCGAGGGCGTCACGATCGCCGACGCGTCCTGGAGCGTCGGGACGGCCGAATCCGTCGACAGCCCGCTCGTCGAAGCCGTCGCGGGGACGGCCGAGGCCGTGACCGGGCAGCGGCTCTACCGCCGGAGTGCGACGGGCGGCGGCGACGCGAAGACCCTCCGGAACGCCGGCATCCCGACCGTCGAATTCGCCCTCGGCCCCGACACCGCCCACGCCGTCGACGAGCACACGACGGTCGACGCGCTGGCGCACAACGCGTCGGTGTACGCCCGGCTTCCGGCGCGATGGGGGCGGGCGGTCGAGGCGCACTAGGCCAGACCCATTCCTGGTCGCTGGGAGCCCGCAGTACCCTTTTCCACGAGAAGTGTGTAGTAGTGGGTATGGAGACCAACGTCGGTACCCCGGACAGGCTCGTGCGACTGGTCGTCGGTGCCGTGATCGGCATCGTCGGCCTGGCGGTCCTCGGCGGACTGATCGAGACCGCGAGTGCAATCGGCGTCGCCGCCGTCATCGTCGGCGTGGTCCTGGTCGGGACCGCTCTCACCAGGACGTGCCTGGTGTATTCCCTGCTCGGCGTCGACACCTGCGGCCGGCGGTCCTGAGCCGGCGGGGTGACGGCGGCCCGTCGACGTGGTGGGAAATCGCTACCGTCCGGGCTGGTAGCGACTGTCTCGTCGGAAGTCGAAGGTATCGACGCGGCAAAAACGGCCTCAGACGAGGAGTTGGACGTCGGCGTCGGCCATGTGCTCGAGGGCGGTGGCGGCACCGACCTGCGTGGTCACGCCGTCGATCATGTCCGCGTCGTCGTAGTCCATGAGTTCCATGGTCATCTGACAGGCCTGGAGGTCGACGCCCGACTCCAGGGAGACGTCGATCAGTTCCTGGATCGAGGCCGTGCCGTTCTCGTCGATCTTCTTCTGCATCATGCGCGTGGCCAGCCGGTCCATGCCGGGTAACGCGGCCAGCGCGTTGGGCATGGGCATGCTCGGGTTGCCAACGGCACTGAGTTGCAGGTTCTCGGACTTCTCCTCGTGGAGCACGTCGAGGCCCCAGAAGGTGTGGAAGACGACGACGTCCCAGCCGAAAGCCGCGGCGGTGCTGGCGAGGATCAGCGGCGGGTAGGCCATGTCCAGGCTCCCCTTCGTCGCGATGATGGTCATGCTGCGCTGGCCGTCGCCGGCGTCGGCGTCGACCTCGGCGAGTTGCGCTTCGAGGTCGTCGACGCGTGCGCGCAGGGCCGCGAGGTCCGCCTCCTCGGCCGCCGACTCGGCCGCCGTGGATGCGTCGGTACTCATCACTCGACCTTGCGGACGTAGTGCGTGTACACGTCCGCGCCCTCGGTCTGGTCGAGCAACTCGACGTCGTCCGTCGAGTTGGCCCAACCGGCGATGTCGCTCACGCTGCCCGAGTCGGTCGCGAGAACCTCGAGCACCTCGCCGGGCGCGAGGTCGTCGACCCCCTGCCTGGTCTTGACGACCGGCATCGGGCAGCTCTGTCCTTTCACGTCGAGTGTCGTGGTGACGTCGTATTCCGTTGCCATGGTGAATTCCGTCCGTCTTGGACGTGTCGTGCAATATTGGAGGAGAGGGCAAAAGTGTGTTGGTCCGTGGGCAGCGCGTGCACTAATGTGCGCGGGTGATCCTATAGAAGCGGGGCAGTCCGCCGCCAGTAACACCCACATCCACCATTCTGGAGTTGCACCGGGAGAAGAGTATTGTGTGGATTGCGGACTTCTATGCAAAGCCTTATGTGGCCCTGTCGGGTATGGCAGACCACACACGATGAGTGAGCCAGAGTTCCCGACTCCCGACGCGGACGTCGCGTCGATGGAGCCCGAAACGCTGAAGGCCAAGATCGACGCGGGTGAACCGGTCACGATCCTCGACACGCGCGTCGCGAGCGAACACGAGGAGTGGGCGATCGACGGCGAGTCGGTCGAGACCCTGAACGTGCCCTACTTCGAGTTCCTCGACGACCCGGACGAGGAACTGCTCGACCGGATCCCCGAGGGCGATCCGACCGTGGTCGTCTGCGCCAAGGGCGGCTCGAGCGAGTACGTTGCGGGCGTGCTCAAGGAGGAACGCGACATGGACGCCGTGAACCTCGCGGAAGGGATGAACGGCTGGGCCGAGATCTACGAGCGAGTCGCAGTCGAGGGCTACGACGGCCCCGGCGACCTGTACCAGTACCAGCGCCCCTCCAGCGGGTGTCTCGGCTACCTCCTCGTCTCCGACGGCGAGGCGGCCGTGATCGACCCCCTGCGGAACTTCACGGAGCGCTACCTCGCCGACGTCGAGGAACTCGACGCGACGCTTCGCTTCGCCCTGGATACGCACATCCACGCGGACCACATCTCGGGCGTGCGCGCACTCGACGACGAGGGCGTCGAGGGCGTGATCCCCGAAGCGGCCGTCCCCCGCGGCGTCACCTACGACGACGTCCTCGCGACGGCCGACGACGGCGACACGTTCACCGTGGGCGAGGCGACGATCGAAGCCATCCACACGCCCGGCCACACGACCGGGATGACCTCCTACCTGGTGGGCGACTCGCTGCTCGCCACCGGCGACGGTCTGTTCGTCGAGAGCGTCGCCCGGCCCGACCTGGAAGAGGGCGACGACGGCGCACCGGACGCTGCCCGGATGCTCTACGAGACCCTCCAGGAGCGGGTCCTGACACTGCCCGACGACACGCTGATCGGCGGCGCGCACTTCAGCGACGCGGCCGAGCCCGCGGCCGACGGCACGTACACGGCGCCGCTCGGCGACCTCGTCGCTGACATGGACGCGCTCACCATGGACGAGGCGGACTTCGTGGACCTGATCCTCTCGGACATGCCGCCCCGGCCCGCGAACTACGAGGACATCATCGCGACGAACCTCGGCCAGCAGACCATCGACGACGCGGAGGCCTTCGAACTCGAGCTCGGGCCGAACAACTGCGCAGCCAGCCAGGACGCGCTGACCGGGGACTAACGTGCCTGGTGATCCGCTGATGGTACTGGCAGACGCCGTACTCGGGCTGGCGGTGGCCGACCTGTTCCCCAACGGGATCGGCAGGTACGCCATCGGCGGCATCCTCGTCGGTCTCGGGGCCGCGGTGATCTACCTCGGCACCGGGATCATCGCCGGCGCGAGTACCTTCCTCGAGTCGACGCTGTCGTACGTCTCCGACGCTGAACGGTTCCAGCAATACAAGTACGTCTCGTCGCGCGACTGGCGGATCGTGTTCACGCTGGGCATCGTCCTCGGCGCGGCGATCTTCGCGGTGACAGTCCAGTCCGGCCTGCTGTCGGTGCCGTTCTACCGGAGCGGGGCGACCGGCGAACTGTACGAGGTCGCCGGCGTGACGCTCTGGCAGACCGACGTCCAGTGGTGGCGCCTGCTCGCCGGCGGGGCCCTCGTCGGTATCGGGACCCGCGTCGGCAAGGGCTGTACGTCCGGCCACGGGGTCTGTGGCGTCGGCTCGGTCTCCCAGACGTCGATCGTGAACGTGGCCACGTTCCTAGTAATCGCCATCGGGACGGCCCTGACGGTCGGAGCCCTGGGGGTGACGCCGTGAGCGAGACCCGCAGTCCCCTGTTCATGCCGCTGATCCTCCTCGGCGGCCTGATCTTCGGGTTCGGCCTCGGCTTCAGCCACATGGCGCGGCCGGAAGTCGTCCTCGAGTTCCTCCGGCTCCAGGACCTCGGGCTGTTGTTCGTCATGGGCGGTGCGGCCGTGACGACCGGCGTCGTCTTCCAGATCGCGACGCGGTTCGGCACGTCCGCCCCCCTGACCGGTGCCGAGTACACCCGCCGGCTGAAGTCCTTCGACCGGAACGTCGTGCTCGGCGGCGCCATCTTCGGCGTCGGCTGGGGCCTCACCGGGATCTGTCCCGGCGCGGCCTACGCCAGCCTCGGCGTCGGCAACGTGACCATCCTCTGGGGCATCGCCGGGATGTTCCTCGGCGCCTACGCGCAGGGCGTCTGGCGGAGCAGGCGCGCGGCCGACGAGGGCGCGGCCACCACCGCCGACTGACCCGCGAATTCTCCGGTACCCCCCTCCATGATCGACATCACGACAGTCCTCACGCTCGCGATCGCCGTCCTCGCCAGTGCGGTGATGGCCTGGGTGATCGGCGCGGGGTCGAGCGGCGCGACGCCGTTCGCCCCGGCCGTCGGTGCCAACGCCATCTCCGTGCTCCGGGCCGCGCTGCTCGTCGGCGTCCTCGGCCTGCTCGGGGCCGCACTGCAGGGCGGCAACGTCTCCGAGGCGGTCGGGACCGGGCTGATCCACGGCGTCTCGCTCCCGGCCTCCGGGGTGATCCTGGCCCTCACCGTCGGCGCGGGCCTCATGCTCGTCGGCATCTTCACCGGGTACCCCATCGCGACGGCCTTCACCGTCACCGGGGCCATCGTCGGCGTCGGACTCGCGCTAGGCGGCGACCCGGCCTGGGCCAAGTACCAGCAGATCGTCGCCCTCTGGATCCTGACGCCGCCACTCGGAGGCGGCGTCGCGTACGCGCTCGCGAGCGTGCTCCCGCGTGAGGACGTGCCCGAGGACGTCAGCGTCCCCGTCCTCGGCGGCCTCGTGGGCGCGGTGGTCGCCAACGTCGAGTTCACGATCCTCGCCCCGCCAGGCGATGCGTCGTCGATAGCTGCAACAATTGCTGGCTCCGTGCCGGCGTCACCGATGGTCGCACGGGCGGGTGTCTCCCTTGGCCTGGCCGTCCTCGTGGCGGCCCTCGTCCGGCGGGACGTCCAGCGCGACCAGCGAGCCGCGCTGAACCGGTTCCTGCTCGTCCTCGGTGGCCTCGTCGCCTTCTCCGCGGGCGGGAGTCAGGTGGGGCTGGCAGTGGGGCCGCTGGTGCCGCTGCTCGACGACTACGCCGTCCCGCTCGCAGCGGTGCTCGTCGGCGGCGGCCTGGGCATCCTCGTGGGCTCCTGGACGGGCGCTCCGCGGATGATCAAGGCGCTCGCCCAGGACTACGCCTCGCTGGGGCCACGGCGGTCGATCTCCGCGCTCGTGCCCTCCTTCGCCGTCGCACAGGTGGCGATCCTGCTGGGCGTCCCGGTCTCGTTCAACGAGATCGTCGTCAGCGCCATCGTCGGGAGCGGCCTCGCGGTCAGCGGGGCAGGCGGGACGAGTGCCGCGAAACTCTCCCGGACGGTCCTCGCCTGGATCGCCTCGCTCGTCGTCTCCCTGGCGCTCGGCTACGGCGTCACGACGCTGCTCGGTCCCGCGTAGCTTTTCATACGTTACGCGTTGGCCACGTGGCTATAGTATTGTACGATCATCCCAAAACCGTTAAGGGGTCGAGTGGGCTACGTGGAGTCGAGTAGAATCCCATGGATTGCACAAGATTGTACCGTCCCACGGAAGAGCCGGTGAGCGAACAATGATCTCGGTGTCGGCACTCCCCCTCGACGCCCTCGCGACCGTCGGGGCCGTCCTGGTGGAGGCAATCATCCTCTACGTCGGGTACGGCGTGCTGACCTCGGCCGTCGGACCCCGCGTGACGGCGGCACTCACGGACCAATGATCGAAGCGTTCCTGAGCGCCGATATGGCGCTCCCGGCGATGTTCGTCGCCTTCGGCCTGCTCATCGGCATCCTGTTCGGGTTCTTCGGGATGGGCGGGTCGTTCCTCGTCACGCCAGCGCTGCTCGTCATGGGCTACCCGTCGCGGGTGGCCGTCGGGAGCGGGCTCGCGTTCGTCTTCGGGACGGCCGTGATCGCGACGCTCAAGCACCGCGACCTCGGGCAGGTCGACTACAAACTCGGCGTCTCGATGATCATCGGGACGACGATCGGTATCGAGGTCGGCAAGGAGATGGTCGTCTACCTCGAGGAACTCGGTCTCGCGGGCAGCGTCATCAGCGTGATCTACGTCGGCCTGCTGGGCGGGATCGGCCTGTTCGTCTCATACGAGGCCCTGAAGGGTCGCGGTGGCGGCGTCGACCACGACGCCGCGGACGACGAGGTCGACCCGGACGACATCCCCGACATCGCCAAGAAGATCCAGAGCTACCGCCTCCCACCCATGCTGACGCTGCGGGGCGGGGTCCAGGTCTCGCTGTGGATGATCCTCGCGGTCGCCTTCGCCACGGGCCTCCTCTCGGGGCTGCTCGGCGTCGGCGGCGGCTTCATCCGCATGCCCGCCCTGTTCTACCTGATCGGCGTCCCGGTGCCGATCGCGGTGGGAACCGACCTGTTCGAGATCGTCTTCTCGGGCGGGATCGGCAGCCTGCTGTACGCACAGCTCGGCGCGGTCAACCTCAACATCGTCGTGCCCCTGCTGGCGGGGAGCGCCCTGGGCGCCCGCGTCGGCTCCGCGGCCACCAGCCTGGTCGACGAGGAGGGCATCAAGATCTACTTCGGCCTGATGCTCCTGGGTGGTGCGGTCGCAGTCGCGATCCAGGAAGCGGGGAAGTACTTCCAGCTCCCCTGGGCCCAGGAGATCAGCCTCCTGTTGATCGTCGCCTCGGCGGTGATGGTCGCGGGAGCAGTCGTCTTCAGCAGCATCCGGGCCATCCAGGCCCGCGACAACGGGACGGCCACGACGGTCGCAGACTGAGGGCACGCGGGCCGACTCGGCGTCCGGCCCGCGTGACCGCACACCGCGACGTGTCGTGGTGGCAGGCACATAGTATTGTTCTATTTCAACAATTCTGCCGAAAAATGGTGGTGTAGATTTTGCCGGTATCTATGACGACCCTTTCGTCAGGTGGCAAGTCGGCTCGTCCCGGGCCGGGTACCGACCCCGCCGGGACGCAGTGTTGTGGAATGTACGCAAGCCTTTTGGCCCGGCCCCACTAACGTCGGTTGATGACCGATTCAATCGTCCACCACCTCCAGCAGGACATGGAGTGTGAGGATCTGCTGGGGTGTTTCCACGGGCTGAAGTCGCTCGACCGGCAGGTCTTCGGCGTCCTGGTCGACGCCGAAGACCGCCTGACGGTCGACGAGATCGCAGAGCGAGTCGACCGGGAGCGGTCGACGGCCTACCGGTCCGTCCAGCGACTCATGCAGGCCGGTTTCATCCAGAAAGAACAGGTCAACTACGACCAGGGCGGGTACTACCACGTCTACCGCCCCGTCGACGCCGAGCAGATCGCCGACGACATGCAGCGGACGCTCAACGACTGGTACGCGAAGATGGGCCAGCTCATCCAGGAGTTCGAGGACACCTACGTGCAGGCCGAAGAGCAGGGCGTCGCCGTCGAACACTGACCGGCCGTCTGCGGAGCGATGCGACCACGTCCATACGCGACTGTTACCATCTCACGAGGACGACCTCTGGTACTTTCCCGACCGGGAACGTAGTCGTCAGTGGAGGCTTTCACGTGTACGACAGAATTCTCGTCGCGTCGGACGGCAGCGACCCGGCAAACCGGGCCGTCGAGTTCGGCGTCGACCTCGCACAACAGTACGGTGGGACAGTGTACGCGATCGACGTGGTGAACACGGATCGGTACGGGGAACCGGCGCTGAGCAGCGCCGAACTGGTCCTCGACGAGATCGAGGACCGGGCGCGGGCCGTCCTCGACGAAATCGAGGACGTCGCCGAGGCCGACGGCGTCCCGGTCGAGACGCGGTGCAGTCACGGGACGCCACACGAGGAGATCGTCGCCTACGCCGACGACGTCGACGCCGACGTGCTCGTCCTCGGCTTCCAGGGCCGGACCCAGACGGGCGACCACGTCGGAAGCGTCGCCAACCGGGTGCTCGGCTCGACGGAACGCCCGGTCCTGCTCGTCTGAATCGGGGACGGGGCACACACCGCTTATGGGACCGGCCGGAGAACGTTGGGTATGGCCAGCACTGACACAGTCGAACTGGACGAGGACGACCGCGCGTCGTTCCTCGGCGTGGGCGGGACCGGCGTGCTCTCCTTCGGTACCGGCGTCGGCCAGGCACCGTACTCGCTTCCGGTCTCCTACGGCTACGACGAGGCGTCGGGGGCGTTCTACTTCCGGCTGGGGATCGCTGCCGACGGCGAGAAGGCGGGGTACGTCGAGGACCGGCGGCCCGTCTCGCTGGTGGTCCACCGCGAGACCGACGCGGGGTGGCACAGCGTCGTCGCCAGGGGACAGCTCCAGGAGGTGACCGAGTCGGGCATCGGGTCCGACGCCATGCAGGGGCTCAGCCGCGTGGAGATCCCGCTCGTCGACATCTTCGACCGGCCGACCGAGGAGATCACCTTTCGCTTCTACCGGCTCGAGCCGACGTCGGTGTCCGGTCGCCGCGAAGTGCCGCGCTGATCGGGCGGGACGCGGCCGAGTCGGGGTGTCCGGTCAGGCCTCCTCGTCGCGAAGCCCCGGCGGCAGGCCCGTGTACTTGAGGCCGCGCTGGTCCGTGACCGCGAACTCGTAGAGCCGGAGGGTTCCGGGCGACTCGGCACGCTCGAACAGTTCGAGGTACCACGCGTTGTCCATCGCGGCGTCGTGTTTCGCCCACTCCTCGCCCGGAATTTCGGACAGCGTCCCCGTCAGCATGACGCTCTCCCAGAAGAACGGGGAGTCGGCGCTGTAGACCAGGAAGCGCGCCGTCTCGGTCTCCGCACTCAGGTCGCGCTTCCGGCTCGTTTCGCCCACGAAGAACGCAAAGTAGAGCCGTTCGTCCCCGTCGTACCCGAAGGCCATGGGCAACAGGTAGGGAGCGTCGGCCGCCGGGAGCCCCAGCACGCCCATCCCCTGGTTCGAGAGGAAGTCCCGGACCTGTTCGTCTGACATCTCCGTCAATCCGTACTCCTTCAACCCCTCCACTGTCATGTGTGGACGTTCGTCGCCGAGGGCGATAAAGTCCGTGCCGATTGTCGCGGGTCCAGACCGGCCGCTCAGTTGAGGGCCCAGTACCCGTAGGTGAGGTAGGTGGCGAAGGTGACCCAGGCGAGGTAGGGGACCAGTAGCGCGGCCGCCCGTCGGTCGACGCGGGCGAACAGCCAGATCGTCACCGCGATGGCGAGCCAGAGCGCGACGACCACCACGAGCCCCAGCGTCGTCGACTGCAGGCCGAAGAAGGCCACCGACCAGGCCACGTTCAGGACGAACTGCCCCGCGAACGCGACCAGCGCGGTCCGCGCTGCGCTCGCGTTCGACCCAAGCGCTGCACGCCAGACCAGCCAGGCCGCCACCCCCATCAGCACGAACAGCGTCGTCCAGACCGGCCCGAAGACCCAGCTCGGCGGCGCAACGGCCGGTTCCGTCAGCGATGGATACCACGAACGGAGGCCCATCGCGGTGAAGACGGATCCGGACGATCCGACGACGAGGCAGGCCGCGACGGCCAGTCCGAGCGAGACCAGCGGGCGTCGGTCCGGCAGCCCGCGCAGGCGGGACAGTAGATCGACCATACCGACTCGACGGGCCGGGCGTCGAAAAGCCTAGGTCCGCGTCGCACCGACCCGTCCCAGGCCGGCAGCGGGCCAGTGAGTGGCCGAAACCCGACGCGTTGTCGGGGTCGTCGACAGGGATAACCGCGTGGGCGGCCTGCACTCGCGTATGGCAGACACGAAAGAGGGACGCGAGAAGCAGGCCCAGGACGAAGAGACTCGCCAGCGCGAGCGGGCGCTCGACGAGGCACTCGACCGCGCCGACGAGGCCGAACCCGAGACGGCGGAGGAAGCGGAGGCAGACGAGGACGAAACCGACGCGGACGACGTCGGGGGTGACGAAACCGACGCGGACGAGACCGAGGCGGACGATACCGACGCGGACGACGTCGGGGGTGACGAAACCGACGCGGACGAGACCGAGGCGGACGATAC
>Ga0207720_100270_pt1 | contig 42215 bp, 43 predicted proteins | sample A23P2SouthBayCA_2_FD_187751 | JGI IMG/M metagenome (GOLD analysis project Ga0207720, IMG submission 187751) | Aerobic enrichment media microbial communities from Eden Landing Ponds, California, USA - A23 E3 (2) (SPAdes) | ecosystem: Environmental > Aquatic > Marine > Unclassified | place... | reverse complement strand
GACGAGCGCGCCGTCGACGGCGCGCATCGCCCGCGTCACGTCCCCGCCGAAGTCGACGTGGCCGGGTGTGTCGATGAGGTTGATGAGGTGGTTTTCCCCCTCGTACTCGTGGGTCATCGAGACGTTCGCGGCGTCGATGGTGATCCCACGCTCCTGCTCGTCCTCCTTGGTGTCCATGGCGAGCTGCTGACCGGCGGTGTCGTCCGAGATCATGCCGGCGCCCGCAAGCAGGTTGTCCGAGAGGGTCGTCTTTCCGTGATCGACGTGAGCGGCGATGGCGATGTTCCGGATCTGCTCCGGTTGGTCCATCAGTTTCTCACACTCTTGTACGATCTTCTTTCGTCGGCCCATTACAGGCTCATACCGGAAGGAGGGTCAAAAGGATAGTGTTTTGACGGTGCCGAATTCGGGTGTTTCGACCGGTCTCCCGGTGCGTGTGGGTGTCTGACACGTTCTCGCGAGGCGGCCGTCCGTCCACCCGCCGCGGTACCGTTTTACCGCTACAGCCCGTACGGACCGTGGGTGATGTGACCGTGTGCCACCACAGCTACGAGCGAACGCCGCGCCGGGGAAAACGGGCCGAAGACGACCGTACGGACGCCGCGAACGACGAGTGGACGCCGGAGGCGTTCGAGGAGGACGGCGACGTCGACGTCGAACTCCTGACCGACGGCGGCGACGAGTAACGGGCCGCGCCAGAGCTGGCGTCGACCCTCCATTTTTTCGACCGAGTCCGGCTACTGGCCGGTGATCACCTCCTGGGACCGACGGCCTCCCTGCCGACGACCGACAGCGAACCGCTGTCCCCACCGGGCACAAGAGTCAAGCCGCTCTCCCCCTTGAGATGGACACGCATGGACATCCGCGTGCTGGGGGACGGTCCCCCGGAACCGTTTCTGAGCGCCGCCGACCTGCTCGAAACCGAGCACGAACTCGACCTGCCGGTCCACGTGCGCCTGCGGGCGGACCCCGACGAGCGGACGTGGGCGGCCCACTACGACGACCGCCACGTGCTGAACATCTCCCGTCACGCCGCGACGAGCGCGATGGCCCGCGAACTGGCGCTCCACGAACTCGCACACATGGTCCGCTACGAGGCCGGCCATCCCTCCCACACTCAGTCGACCGACGAGGCGCTGTTCCTGGGGCTGGCGGGTCACTCCGTCGAGCGCCGGCGGCTCGCCCACTGTTACCAGATCGCAAACCACATGAAGGACATCTACGCCGACGACATCACCCTCTCGGTGGGGCCCGGCCGGAAGGTCGTCGGCCTGCTGGAGTCACAGCTCGCCGCCGCGGTCGCGGACCGGCCCGGCGGGTTCGATCGTCCCGGCGCTCCCGACCGGTCCGGCGCCGACTCCCACCCCGCTGCCGACTCCCGCCCCGACTCGCGGCTCGTCTCGACCGGGGCTGACCCCGAGATCACCGCCGTCAACGCCGCCTTCGCGCTGGGGCTCCTCGAACGTCACGACCTCGTCTCCCCGGACCACCGGCTGTACGACCTCGCCCGGGCCGCCGCCGCCGACGCGCCGGGCGTGAGTCTGGAGTCGTTCAAGCGCCGGTTCCGGTCGCTGGCGGACGACCCGAGCGAGAGCGACTACCGGAAGGAGCTGGTCGACGTCACCAAGACCTACGCGACCGCGCCCGCGCCGGCGGCCGACTGAGCAACGGCGCACGGCGCGAGAGCTACGGCGTCCGGACCGCGGGACGGCGCGCGGCCCATGAGTCGGCACGCCCGCGCGCACGATCGCCCGCCAGTCAAAGGTTACTTCATAGCCCGCGGCCGTAGTTTCGACAATGAGTAGCGACGCCCAGGAGGCGAGCGACGACCGCCGGAAGTACGAGTTCCGGAAGGTCATCGAGGACCTCAAGGAGCACGAGGGGTCCGGCACCCAGCTCGTCACCATCTACGTCCCCCCGGACAGGCTGATTTCCGACGTCGTAGCCCACGTGACACAGGAACACAGCGAAGCCTCGAACATCAAGTCCAAACAGACCCGGACTGCCGTCCAGGACGCCCTGACGAGCATCAAGGACCGGCTCCGGTACTACGACACCAAACCCCCCGACAACGGGCTCGTGCTGTTCTCGGGAGCCATCGACTCCGGCGGCGGACAGACGGAGATGGTCACGAAGGTACTGGAGAACCCGCCCGAACCGGTCCAGTCGTTCCGGTATCACTGCGACTCGGAGTTTCTGACCGAGCCCCTGGAGCACATGCTGTCGGACAAGGGCCTCTTTGGCCTGATCGTCCTCGACCGGCGCGAGGCCAACGTCGGCTGGCTCAAGGGCAAGCGCGTCGTCCCGGTGAAGTCGGCGTCGTCGCTGGTCCCGGGGAAACAGCGCAAGGGCGGCCAGTCCGCCCAGCGGTTCGCTCGGCTCCGCCTGGAGGCCATCGACAACTTCTACCAGGAGGTCGCGGAGATGGCAAACGACCTGTTCGTCCCCGAACGCCACGAACTCGACGGGGTGCTCGTCGGCGGCCCCTCGCCGACGAAAGACGAGTTCCTCGACGGCGACTACCTCCACCACGAGATTCAGGACGAGGTCGTCGGCAAGTTCGACGTGGCCTACACCGACGAGTCGGGGCTGTACGACCTCGTCGACGCCGCCCAGGACGTCCTCGCGGACCAGGAGGTGATGAAGGACAAGGCCCAGATGGAGGAGTTCTTCGAGAAACTCCACGGCGGCGACGAGGCCACCTACGGCTTCGGCCCCACCCGACAGAACCTGGTCATGGGCTCTGTCGACCGGCTCCTCCTGTCCGAGGACCTCCGGTCGGACGTCGTGGCTTATGACTGTCCGAACGGCCACGAGCAGTTCGAAGTGATCGACCGGCGACGCGACACCCCGGAGCACGCCTGCGATGAGTGCGGGGCCGACTGCGAGGTGCGCGACCGCGAGGACGTCATCGAACACCTGATGACCATCGCCGAACAGCGCGGCACCGAGACCAAGTTCATCTCGACTGACTTCGAGAAGGGCGAACAGCTCCACGACGCCTTCGGCGGCATCGCCGGCATTCTCCGGTACTCGACCGGCGTCTGATTCTCCGGTACTCGATCAGCGTTTGATTCTCCGGCGTTCGACCGCCCGGCGCCACGACGCGTGTGACGCCGACAACATTTCGCAGAGGTAACTATTTACGTCACGATCCGGGAACGACCAACCGGAGGCTGCATGCCGGGAGACCTCGATCGCGACGTGCTGGACACCCTGCTCCAGCGGTCGCCGGTGTTACGCGAACTCGTCGACGAGCCGCGGCGGAAACCGGAACTGGTGTCGGCGCTTGACGTCTCTCGTTCGACCGTCGACCGGGCGATCCGCGACCTCGAACGGCTCGACTTCGCCGAACGCGTCGAGGGGGGTGTCCGCTCCACCTTCGCCGGACGACTCGCGTTCCGGTCCCTGGAGGAGTTCTCCGCCCGCGTCGACACGACGGCCTCGTTGAGCGACATGCTGCGCCACGTCGACCCCGACTGCGGGCTGACCCCGGACGTGCTCGTCGGCTCGGAGCTCTATCTCGGCGAACAGCCGGCACCCTATCAGATCGCGAGACGACTGGAGTCGATCATCGAGGACGCCGCCTCGGTCCGCGTGCTCAAGTCGACCATCTCGAACTCCGGCAGCATCGAGGTGATCGCCGACGCGGTGCTGGACGGCACGGAGTTCGAGATCGTCTACCAGGTCGACCTCGCCCGGTTCCTCGCACAGAACCAGGACGAGGCACGCGCACGGATGGCCGAATCCGACGGCTATCGGGCCTTCTGCGTCGAGGAGGTTCCCTGCGACCTGCTGGTCGTCGAATGCCACGACGGGAACCTCTTCGTCGTGATCGTCGTGTACGACGACGAGGTCCTCCGAGGGATGGTCCTCAACGAGGGCGAGGCGGCCGTCGAGTGGGCCACGGACCTGTACCAGCGCTGCCACGGGACCGCCTGGGAGATCACCCCGGTTTTCCGCGGAGACGACGTCGACGGGGAGGCTTCGCTGCTCGCGCCGGACGACCGAGCGGGACAGGGGGACGACGTTTCCGAAGCCGCGGGCGATCCGGTCGACGAGGAGTGACACGCCGGACGCCGCCCCGGTCGGCGTCGCCCCCGCGACCGTCTTCAGGGAGTCGTCCGCCTAACCGACCGGCTCAGAGCAAGCTACGTAACTGGGTCCGGCGACGGTCGAGGTCGACGTGTGGATCGAGGTCGGGGTTGTCGGCGAGCCGATCGAGGGTCAACAGCGGATCGCCGCCCGCTCGCTCGACGAACTCACAGCAGGCGACGACCGCCGCCCGATCTAGCGCGAGCGAGTCGAGCAGCCCCAGCGCCAGTGCGAGTCCTGCCCCAGCCTCGCCCGTCGGCATCGCCGGCGACACCCGCGAGAACGCCGCGTCCGTCAGCTCGGTTTCGGGGACGGCCTCGGTGCGCAGGCAGTTCGGACAGATTCCCGCGGCGGCGCCCTCGCCGGGAGCGTATTCCCGCAGCGCAGGCGGCACCTCGAACGCGACGAGCGGCGTCTCGCAGGCCGAACAGTCCATGTCGTCGGGGAGACGTCGGGAGGTAAAAAGCGATCCGCCGGCCCGGTCACCCACCGCTTGCTCGTCGGTCGGCTCAGTCGTCGGCCGACACCGTCTCGGCCGCGGCGGCTTCGGCCTCGGCTTCGAGTTCGTCCTCTTCTTCTTCCTTCTTGGCCTTGATCTTCTAAGGCTGTCTGACTTACGCCCTAAGAAATAAGATGAAGGCCCCTGAAGCGTGAGGCATGGCGCACCGCGACGACCCGCGACTGAGGTACGAGAAAGAGTTGGAGCGGCTGGAGAAGGTGACGGGAGAGAGCGACCCCGGCGAGACGCCCGGCCCTGGCCGGCTCCGGGGCGACGTGTCGGAACCGGACGCAGAGGCTATCCGCGACCTGCTCGACGCGCTCGACCCGCAGCAGCCGGCGAAGGTGTTCCGGGCGAACGGAAACGGACGGGAAGAGAAGCAGAGTAAGACCCTGTCGAACTACACCAGTCGCCTGCGGCTGGCCGCGACCGAGGTGGAGGGCACCCTGCTCGACCAAACCACCGACAGCATCAACCACCTGATGGCGGACATGGCGAGCGGGGACGCCGAGGTGGCACCTGCGGACGGGTACTCGAAGGGCTCGGTCGGCCAGTATCAGTCGGCGCTGAAGGCCTTCTACCGCTACCACGAGGAGCACGAGGTGAACCCGGAGGAGATCCCAGTGTTCGCTCCCGAGGACACGTCCGTGGATGAGCGAGATATGTTCACAGTCGAAGAGGTGCAGGCCATGCGGGACGCGATAGACAGCCCCCGCGAGAGGTGCCTCTTCGAGTTACTGGCGTACACTGGCCAGCGGGTGCGAGCGGTGCAGACACTGCGAATCAAGGACATTGACCTGGAGGATGGCGTGCTGTACCTGAATGAGAGCGCGGAGGGGCTGAAGGGCGCGAAGGGGAAGCGCCCGCTGCTGGGGGCTGAGGCATACGTCCGGCGGTGGCTCGACTACCACCCGACGAAAGAGCCGGAGGACTACCTGATTACGCCCCAGGCGACGGGAGGGGGCGAGCCGGGCGGGATGCTCACCCAGGATACGATCCGCTACCACCTGCGGAAAATCGCAGACAAAGCCGAGGTGGAGAAGGACGTGCATCCCCACATTTTCCGGCACTACTTCACCACCATTGCGAAGCGGGACTACGACATGGACGACGCCTACATCAAGCACCTGCGGGGGGACGCGCCGGGGTCGAACGTGATGGAAACGACCTACCGGCACCTGTCGGACGACGACGCCGTGGACCATGCGCGGGTGGCGACCGGGGAGAAGGAACCGGAGCCGGAGAGTCCGCTGTCCCCCGAGAAATGCCCGACCTGCGGGGAGATACTGGCCCCGAACGCGAAAGCCTGCTCCACCTGCGGCCAGGTGTTCACGCCGGACGCGAAGAGCGCCGAGGAGCAGATTCAGGCGGACGTGAAAGAGGACTACCGGAACACGGACCCCGAGGACGACGAACAGCAGGACAAGATCGACGCCCTGGATGAACTGCTGGAGGACCCCGAGGTGAAGGCGGCGCTCCTCGACCGGATGGAGTAGGGTAGGATCTCGTTTTCTGGAGCATCGACGGTAGCGTTAGCAGTGGCTGGGTGGTGCGAAGTCGTGCCGTCCGAATGGGGTGGTGTGTGCCACCCATCGGACGGTGAGAACGATGACGGTCCGAGGTTGGACCACGTTTCGAGGAGAACGTGGCCGGTTATCTGTACCGGCGTAAGGGAGTTAGAACTACCGGGAACTACCAGAATTATGATAGACTAATATGGGCTTAAGTCTGCGAATTTGCGTGACGAAAATTCATATATCTTATAATTGGGATTGAAGTATCTGGCCGGTCTGATATCGAGTATGTCCGAGGAACCAACTGGTAAGAAGCGCGGCCGACAAATCGAACGGAAGCACCACTTCGAGGAAACGACTGGGAGCGAGTCCACCAACCCCGACATGTGGACCGACGACGAGATCGCCGACGTTCTCGGCGAGTCGACCGGCTTCGGTTCGTCGACTGTCGCGCCTGCGAGTAAGGGTATGCCCGACGGTGACGTTCAGGCTGCCGTAGCGAAGGCCATTGAGGAGGACTTTGCCCAGGAGTCCGATCCCGAGGAGGCCGTAGCAAAGGCGCGCGACCAGTGGTCCTGGTTAGACTGGGAGGAGCTCAAGCGCGAGCACGAGCGTCAGAACATGAGCGAGCACGAACTGCTGCGGGAAATCTCCGACTCGCTCCAACAACTCACCGGTGGAGCTGTCGGCAAAGCTACCGACGCCGAACAGGCCCCCGAGGTGGACCCTCAGGAAATCGCAAAGGCCGTCGCCGCGCTGTCTGAGGAACAGACGGGGAAGCCGGAAACGCCCTCGGAGCCGTCGCTGCCGGCTGACGCTGACGCCGACGCTGACGACGAAAGCGAGAGTGACGGTGAGAGCGTCGGCCCCTTCGAGGACCACGCGGCCTGTGTCGGCTACTTCGAGGCCGAAACCGACGTGGAGAACCCCGAGATGGTGTGTGACGCAGTGGCGGCCAACCCCTCACTCGCCGAGGAGTACGACCTGACTGACGGTGACGTGGCCGCGTTCTTAGAGGAACTGGAGAACCCGAAGGCAGCCAACGTCCTGCGCGACCTTCAGGTCAGCTACGTCTCAGGCGTGGAGAACCCCGCACAGGACAGTCAGTGGATCATGGCGAAGGACGCCGATGACCACGGGGCTGACTGGGGCGTGACCGCTCCGCTACTGGTTCGGAAGGCCGACGACGGCGAGGAGCAGAAGGCGTGGGCGCCGGTCCTGATTCCGAACGAGACGGACAAACAGGGTGATGTGATTCCGCCGAACGAAATCGAGCGGGCGGCTCACACGTTCCTCACCGAGTTCCGTAACATCGACACGGACCACGATCTACTGGCGGGGAAGGGCGTCCCAATCGAATCGTGGACGCTGAAAGAGGCCAGCACGTTCACGCTCCCCGACGGCAGTGAGTCGCGGGAGTATCCGGCAGGGACCTGGATGCTCGGCGTCGAGTTCGATGATCGAGCCTGGAAGCGGGTGAAGGACGGCGACCTCACTGGCTTCAGCATCTACGGCGACGCCGAGGAAATCCCCGCCGACGCGTTCCGAGAGGCTGACGCGACCCCGGAGGTAGCATGAGTGACGACACAGCTACTGGGGACGGTCGAGAAGCCGAGGGCAAGCCATCTACAGCCGAACTGGTGCGGATGCTGATGAGGAATCAGCAGCAACTCGCCGAGCGGCAGCAGGCGCTGGCCGAGCAGCAGGAACAGATGATCGAATTGATCGACGCCCTGGCCGACCGTGACGACGCGCCCGACGACTTCGCCGAACAGTTCGCTGACGACTTCGCCGAACAGTTCGCCGACGAGTTTAGTCAGTACCTCCCCGGGTCGAACGACGACGGTGACGACGGACCCGACCCACCGGAGCGAATGTTCCAGTAGCGTTTCACATCGTTTGACATGAGCGACCAGCCCGACTACCGTTCCGTCGACATCCCGACGGAGAAAGACCCCGAGGACTACACGTACGCGGAGCGACGCGCCGAAATCCTCGATCTGATCGAGCAGCACGGTTCCCCGCGGATGGTAAACGGGGCGCGCCTGGCGAAGCGGTACGGCTGCACCCGTCAGAACATCCACAACGATCTGGAGAAACTGGCTGAGTGGGCCAGCGAGACGCAGGGCGACCGAGAGGTGCTGGAGGGGGAGGCGCTGTACTGGCGGTGTATCGAGGGGCTGCTGGAGGAGGAGGAGTACCGAAAGGCGGCACAGACTCTGAGCGACTACCACGACTGGGTGCGGACGAACGACCTGGAGGACCTGCTGGAGCGGATCGAGGCGCTGGAGAGCCACCAGGAACAGTCGACCAACGACTACCAGATCAAATAACCACACTACACACGACCATGACCCGACGACCGACCCGACGAACGGTGAAGCGCGCTCTGGAACGCCTGGAGAACGACGACGGCGACGACGGCGACGACGGGGACCTCCCCACTGGCCCACGCGAGCGGAAGGCCTACATCGGGCGACATCCGGCCGAGAACATGCCCCTCCCCGAGGACGCCCGCGAGCACGTCGAACAGCGGGCGCTCGCCTTCGGCGACGCCGAGGAGGCTGCGGAGAGCATCGACACCGGCCCGACGGGTGCAATGGGCTGGGACGCCGAGACTGCCGCATCTGCTGGCGACTCAGGGGAGTAACCGGTGGCTCACCCCGGACCGTTGAAGTGCGACGCGTGTGGGGAAAGCGGCTGGCCGGCGTCACTGGAGCCGGTGTTAGAAACTGCGGGCGGGTGCCCCGCATGTCTCCCCGAGTGGTTCCAATCGTTCCCCTCGGAATCTGAGTCCCAATCACACCACTGAGTCGATATATCTGATTAAATATATTATGGCAGTTAGGAACTCCACTGGAACTACCCAGCGGTAGCGCCTCTGAAGTGTAGAGTACCAAGCAAGTTTGTGAGGCCCAAATATGTAAAATGGGTTCTCACCCCTCGTAGAACCGTGGAATCCGGAGGTTTACTTCCACTGCTGACTATCAGACTAACATGAGTGATTGGCGCACAATCCCACTCCGCGAGGATACCCGTGATAAGGTACGAAATCTGAAACGCGGTGGAGAATCCTACACCGATCTGCTGGAAAAGATGGTAGAGCAGTATGATCCACCCGAGCCGGGAGAGGGGCCATGAGTCAGGGTCTCGACGCGGTGCGGGAGCGCCGTGATGATCTGGAAGCCCTCGCGGAGAGCGACCTGCGGTGTGCGAAGTACGCGCAGGCGCTACTCGACGCGGCCGACGACGCCGACGCTGGGTGATCGATCATGCGCCGGAAGAACCGACACGGGCGCTGCCACGCCCGAGCCGACTGCGAAGTTCACCTGACGACTGCCCCGTGGAGGTGGCTGCCGTCGTGAGTACATTCACGCTCTGCGGCCATGAATTTTCCCCCACATCCCGGCTCACACAAAGCGCTCTGTGTGTGTGTGCACGGTTTCAGTCGAAGGTGTCGGTAAGCGGATTACCGGTATTCGGCGAAACCGCCGCACTGCGATACGACCACGGTCAATTCGTCACGCCGAACCGACGTTTCGCCCCGGTTCTCTACACACACACTACTACTGTAACTAATAGTGTGATAATATTACGCTCGGCCAGCCGGAGTAATATTATCGCTCTATTAGGAGCGTGTGGCTCAGCCGGTGGTCTCCGTGCCTGAGCGACAGCCCGTCAGTGTCTCCGTGGACCCGGAGGTGTGGACCGCGTTCAAACAGTTCGTGGTAGACAGGCACGGCAAGAAGCGGGGAGAACTGGGGCGAGAGGTAGAGAACGCCCTGAACGAGTATATCGAGCGAGATCGTCTCGCTCGGATCGAGGAGCGCCTGGAGTCTATCGAGCAGCAGCAGAGCGAGGTGCTGGGACGACTTCCGGAACGAACCGAACACACACACACAAACCGCTTTGCAGACTTCGAGGACCTACCTCCACAGACCCGGAAGGGCGTGAAGGGACTCCTCACGAACCTCCCGGAGGGTGAGGTGGGCCCCTCGGACGTTAAACAGGCGGCAATGAGCGAACCGGCGTCTCGGGGCGACGACCGGACGATCAAGAAGTACCGAGAAATCCTAGAGAGCCGTGGTATCCTCCTCCCGCACCCGGTAGAGGCGGGCGAGATGTGGGTCCACGGTGAACGTCGGTTCGCGCTCATGTGTGAGAGTCGGGAGGAGGTAACACCGGGCCAACTCGACTCACTCCTCGGTCGACTCGAAGCACAGGGCCGGTTTTCTGCAAAAGCGTATCGTGACGCCCTCCCCGAGGACTACCCTGGCCCGTTGAAGATCGACGACCTCCGTGCCGGAGGGGAAACCCCAGGGGAGGCGGGTGGAAAGTGACGGTGAACGACCTGGGGACGCCCGTGTTTCATCGGTGCGAGACGGTCACGGCGACGGGCGACCGGGAGGTGGTCCACGTCGTGCTCCCGCCGCGCCGGCCGTGCGGGACGCCGCTATCCGACCTGCGGGACGCCGGCCACGACGTGCTGGCCTACGGTGTGCTCCCCGAGGAGATCCCGGAGTGTCCGGACGCCGACGCCTACCCTGAGTGCGAGCACCTGCTGCTCCGGCGGGAGTGAGAAAGGGAACTACTGGCCGCCGTCGGCAGCGAGCGCTTCGGTGTTGTCCTCGTTTTCCTCGTTTTCGGCCTCCTCAGCCTCTCTTGTCTCGGATTCTTTTTTCGCTTTGATCTTCTTGAGGCGGAAGATCTCCTCGCGCTCCTGCTCTTCGAGCTTCTGCTCGATGTACTCCTTGTTCTCGTAGAGGTCGGGGAGGAGCTTGAACTCCAGGGCGTTGACGCGGCGCTTCGTGGTTTCGATCTCCTCCAGCATCTTCTTCATCGCCGTCTCGACCTCGGCGGCGAGGATGATCGTCTCGAGCAGCTCCTCGTAGGCGTCTGCGGCCTCGTCGATGCGAGCCGAGGAGCCCAGCAGGCCGTAGCCGCGCTCGTCGATGGACTTGCGGACCTTCGAGGACTCGATCTGTGGGACGACCACGCCCATGATGTTCTTCGACTGGGTCGTGATCTCGGGGTGTTCCTTGAGCGCCGCCGCGGCCCCCCGGACGGCGACGTCGCCCTCCATCGCCCGGGCCATGTTGAGCTTCTCCTGGGCGCGCTGGTAGTCGTCGTCGAGATCGGAGCGGACGTCCTGGGACTGGTCGAGGATGTCCATGAACTCCATGATGAGGCCGTCGCGTTTCTGTTCCAGGGTGTCGTGACCCCGCTCGGAGAGTTCGATGCGATCCTCGATCGCCATCAGGTTCTTCCGAGTGGGCTTGACGTCTTCGGCCATTGCCGAGTGGTACAGCCCCCGGACGGATAATCCTTTACGGTTGCTCCCGCGCCCCGCCGCCCCGGAAGAACTGGGCGACGAGCTTTCGCTCGGCGGCCCGGAGGTGCTGGTGGAACGTCGCCCGCGAGACGCCCATCGCGTCCGCGAGTTCGTCCCCGGAGACGGCGTGAGGCCACTCGTAAAATCCGCTGACGTGAGCGAGCTGTAACGCCGTCCGCTGTCTGTCGGTCAGTTCGCGTTCGACGGTGGCGACGAACTCCCGTTCGGACAGTTGCGCCTCCTCCCGCTCGCGGAGCGCTGTCAACCTGACGCTTCGCGTCACCGCCTCTAGGTCGTCGATCAGCGAGCGGCCGCTGGCCCGGTCGGGGACGAGCACCGCGAGTTCGACCGTTCGGCCCGTGGCCGTCGCGGTGAGACCGTCCAGCCGGCCGCCGGCCTCGGCGACCAGCGTCAGCAGCGACCCGGGTTCGAGCGCCACCTCGTGGACGGCGCCCTCGTCCCCGGATCGGACGGTCCGGAGGCGTTCGATCCCGGGCACGGGATCGTCGAGGGCGACGTCCGACGCCGACGTGGAGACGAACAGCAACACGCTGCCGTCGTCGCGGGCGAGGCTGCCCTCGTATTTGAGTGCACAGCCGGCTCGTTCGGCGACGGCGACCAGCGGCGACTCCGGGGCGGTCGCTTCGAGGTGCATCTCCAGGCGCGTCTCGGTGAGCAGCGACCGCCGGCTCTCGAAGCCGTCGATGGCCGCGCCGGCGGCCCGTCCGAGCGTCCCGAGGACGGCCTGCTCGTGGACGTCGGTCACCGACCCGTCGCCGTACGCCGCGAGTACGCCGAACAGCGTCCCGCGGTGGACGATGGGGACCGCCACCATCCCCCCGAACTGGACGACGCCGTCGGCGTGAAACCGCCCCTCGGGGTCCGTGACGGCCTGCGTCTGTCGGGTGCTCGCAGCCCGCGACACGGGGTCGTCGGGGTCGCGCCGGTCGATGCGGAGGCCGACGATCTCCGGCCCGTCCGTGCCGGCCCACGTCTTCGGGACGATCGACTCGCGCGAGAGATCACAGTCGCCGATCCAGGCACACTGGAACGCCTCGCTCGCCGCGACGCACTCGCAGATCCGCCGTTCGAGTTCGGCCCGGTTTTCGGCCTGGACCAGCGCGCGGCTCCCGTCCCGGAGGAGGCCCTCGATGTGGTCCAGCAGCCCCCGCAGCCGGGTCCGCTCGCGGTCGGCCTCGTCGGCGAACCGTTCGGCGGCGGTCTCGGCGCGGACCCGCTCGGTGATGTCCGACTGGAAGCCGACGTAGTGGGTGATCTCGCCGTCCTGCTCGATCGGTGCGACGTCGACCCGGTTCCAGAACGTGGAGCCGTCCCGGCGGTAGTTCAGCAGTTCGACGGACGCGCTCTCCCCGGCCTGGATCGCCTCCCGGAGGGTGGCCACGGCCTCGGAATCGGTCCGCGGCCCCTGGAGGTACCGGCAGTTCCGGCCCAGCGCCTCGGGCTTCGAGTAGCCGGTCATCGCCACGAAGGCGTCGTTGACGTACACCAGCGGCTGGTCCGGGAGGGTGTTGTCGGCGATGGTGATGCCGACCGGCGCCTCGTCGATTGCCCGCTCCTTCAGCGCCTCCGTGAGTCGTCCTTCGACCGACTCGCGCCGCCGGTTCCAGGCGACGAGGGCGGCGATCCGCCCGGGGAGGCGCTCGAAGCGCGTCGAGCCGTCAGCCGGCACCACGTCGGCGGCCCCCGCGTCGAACAGCGCGGCCCGCGACGGCCCGCTCTCCGGCGGGCGAAGCGCGACCACCGGTCGGTCGGCGTGTCGCTCCACGACGGTCGTCGCGGCCGCGTCCGGGAGGTCGCTCCCGACGACGACGCAGTCGATCGGGGTGCCCTCCGTGGCTTGCGGAGTGGCCTCGGCCTCCGACACCCGGGCGTGAACCTCGATTCCGTCGGCGGCCCGGAGCCGTCGTGCCGCACGCTCCCCCGTCGCTCCGCCGGCAACGACGTGGACGCGCGCGGCCGGACCCTCGTCCATACCCCCTTCAGGGCTCCCTGCCACATAGTGTTGGAGGCCGTTGCTGGCCCGCTCGGGCGGCCGGGATCACCAGATCCCCTGTCGCCGGTCCAGCCAGGAGACCACGACGGCGTGTGGCAGCGTCAGCACCGCGAGCAACACCAGGTACGTCGCCGCGACGTCGGCGAGCGTGCCGACGCCGGCTGGCACCGCGGCGGCGACGGCAGCGAGGCAAACGAGCGAGGCGGCCGTCAGCGGTGCCGCGTCGCGGGCGAACGTGCCGAGCGGCGTCCAGGGGTTCCCGGCGGCGAGCGCCGAGGCCGACCGGCCGTCAAGCCGCATCAGCCGGCCGACGTGGCGCAGGCCGTGCCAGAACGGGAAGTAGAGGCCGATCGCGAGGACGGGCGGGACCGTCAGGAAGAACGCCCACAGCAGGATGGTCTCGGCGGCGTCGACGCGGAGGCTCCGCGTCGGGCCGCGTCTCATTAGCCCCCGTCCGAGCGACGCCGCCGTCGCGAGGGCGAGGCCGGCGCCCAGGGCCAGGCGAACGTCGCCGCGGGGGAGCCACGCCAGCGACGCCGCCGCGGCGGGATCGACCAGACCGACGACCCGGACGGCGACCTCGTGGTACCGCTCCGGGAAGCCGAGTAGGGGAACGACCATCGGGAGGCCACCCCGGACGACGGCCGTCAGCGCCCGCCCGGGGCGGTCGTTGAGGTGCGTTTCGGGAAACAGCGCGACGAGGGGGTAGACGTCGCCCTGGCCCCAGTGGAGCCAGGTTAGCAGAAGGAACGAGAGGAACGCGGCGGCGGGCGCGAGCGCCCAGGCGACGGCGTAGGCGCCGCCGCCGAGGAGATAGCAGAGGCCGACGGCCAAAAGCGAGCGGCGGGTGGGGACCTCCCTGCGGGCTCGCGCGGGCGTCAGGTGGTCGACGGCGCCGTGGGGCAGGCCGACGAGGAGCGCGCTCGCCACCAGCGGGAGATACCGGAGCGTGACGGGGACGGTCGCCACCAGGCCGGCGACGCCGAACGGCACCGCCAGGGCGACCGAGATCCACCCGGGGACGAGGGCGGCGGTGGCCAGCGTCTCCCTGGCGCGCTCGTTTCCGACGCTCATCGCTCGACCGCCGCGCGGACCGTCCCCGCGTCGACGCCGACCCGTTCGAGCACCGCCTCGACCTGCCCCGCCAGCACCCACTCGAGCAACACCAGCCCCTGGACGACGAACAGCGTCGTCAGCAGGAAGAAGACGGCCTCCTCGACCGGGAGGCCGACGGGGGCGACCCCCGTCGTGAACCCCGGTGCGATCGTCCAGATCCCGAGTTCGATCGCGACCCGGTCGATCGCACAGAGGTAGGCCGTCGGGGCTCCGACGGCGGCCAGCAGGGTGCGCCGGCGCAGCCACAGGTAGCGCGGCGCGAAGCCCCACTGGAGCGCGAGGACGGGGCCGCTCCAGGCCAGGATCGCACCGAGGTAGTACGTCGACGGCCGGGCGAGCAACGCGACCCCGCCGCCACCGACGGCCACCCCTGCGAGGGCGCCGCCGAGGCGCTCGTACCCGCCGACGTCGCCGAACCGGTACGGCACCGTCGCGCCGGTCCAGTCGAGGACGGCGTAGAGCCACAGCGCGACCGCGACGGCCTGGAGGCCGACGAACAGGTACTCCCCGACCGGAGCGTACCAGACCGTCGCCAGGACGGTCCCCTCGCCGTACCACCACACGCCGCGGCGGACGAGCGCGTTGTCCCACGGCGTCGTGTACGCGAGTGCGACCCCGACCATCAGCCCGACGCCGGCCCACCGCCGGGTGGCCATCGACCGGACGAGCGCCCGGACGCCGAGCGCCCCGACGACCGGAACGACGGCGACCGCGAGGAAGGTCAGGTACGTCGGCGGCGTGCTGAACATGGGGGCGGAAGCCTACGGGTGGGTAGCGGTGTCGAGCGCGTCGTTCGGATGGGTTACCCCCGGCGTGGCGCCGGGAGCGGTCGGCGGTCGACGAGGTGATCGGTCGACCGCGGCGGCGTCAGGCGGTGGCCGCGGCGCCGGTCTCGCTGCCGGCGTCGTCGAGGACGTCGTGGCTCCGGAGCAGGATGGCGCCCCAGCCGATCTTCGCGGTCAGGTCGAGCACCATGAAGCCGGCCGTCTCGACGCCGAGGCCGACGACACCGAGGCCCTCAGTGCCGATGATCCACCAGACGGGGTAGATCAGCCACAGGACGACGATGGCGTTCCGGAGCAGGCTAAAGGTCGACGCGGTGTCGGCACTGAGCCGTTTCGCCTGGTCGGTGAGCGTCCCGAACAGGAAGTACAGCAACACGAGCAGGAAGCCCGTGCTGACGCCCCACCAGATGATGCGCCGCGCGCCCTCGGCGAGCGCGCCGGGCCCGGCAGTCAGCGTGGCCACGGCGCCGGTGCCGATCATCAGCACGTCGAGGCCGACGAGGGTCGCGATCTGGTTGCGGTTCGCCCCTGCGAGCAACCCGAGATCGAGCAACAGCAACGGCGTCGTGAGGATCCAGTCGGTGTACCGTGCCCAGTAGATGGGTACCTCCTCGCCGCCCAGCATGACGTTCGTCAGGCCGAACCCGAGCGCCATCGCGAGGTAGTTCGAGAACGCGATGGCCGCGATCATCGTGGTGACGATGTAGAACGCCTGGCGGCGTGTGTCGCGGACGCCCCATCCCCGGGCGATGAAGTACAACATCCCGAGGAACATTCCTGCGGTTCCGATCCATAGCCATGTCGACTCGGCTCCTGGTTGTGGCATGGTCCACCAAACCATTTCGGTCATTTTTTGTTAAGAACTGTACCAAACTAGTTTGGTTCCCGTCGTTGCTCGGCGATTTCGGACGCTCACCCCGTCGACGTCCAGACCCCCTGCTGCCGGTCGAGCCAGGAGACGACGACGACGTGTGGTAGCGTCAGCACCGCGAGCAACACCAGGTACGCGGCCGCGAGATCGGGCGTCGTCTCCGGCGTCGAGGGGAGGGCGACCGCCAGCGCCGCGAGCAGGACGAGCGAGGCGACCGTCAGCGGCGCTGCCACGCGGGCGAACCGCCACAGGGTGCCGGTGACGTCGCCGTCGCGCAGCGGCGCCCGCGCCCCGGGGTCGACGGCGACGAGTCGGCCGACGTGGCGCAGGCCGTGCCAGAGCGGGAAGTAGAGGCCGATGGCCAGCACGGGAGGCACCGTCAGGAAGAACGCCCACAGCAGGATGGTCTCGGCGGCGTCGACGCGGAGGCTCCGCGTGGGACCGCGGCTCACCAGCCCCCGTCCCAGCGCGGCGGCGGTCAGCGCCGCCAGCGACAGGCCGAGAGCGATCCTGACCCCCGGTGCGGTGAGCCACGCGACCCCGGCGGCGGGATCGAAGAGACCGACGACCCGACCGGCGACCGCCGCGTAGCGCTCCGGGAAGCCGAGCAGCGGGACGACCATCGGGAGACCGCCCCGAACGGCGGCGGTCAGCGCCCGGCCGAGGCGGTCGTCGAGGTGGCTCACCGGGAACAGCGCGACGAGGGGGTAGACGTCGCCCTGTCCCCAGTGGAGCCAGGTCAGGACGAGAAAGAAGGCGAACGCGGCCGCGGGCGCGATGGCCCAGGCGGCGGCGTAGGCGCCGCCGAGGAGGAAATAGCAGAGGCCAACGGCCAAAAGCGAACGGCGGGTGGGGGTTTCCTCGCTGGCCCAGGCCGGGGTCAGGTGGTCGACGGCCCCGTGGGGGAGGCCCACCACCAGCGCGCTCGCCACCAGCGGGAGATAGCGCAGTGCGAGCGGGATCCGATCGAGGTCGACCGTGAGGGCGACGCCGACCGCCGTCGCGACCGCGACCCACCCCGGCCGGAGCGACAGGCGCGCGAGTGTCCGGCGGAGGCCAGCCGTCCCGGAGAGTCTCACCCCCATCGGTCGACCACCGTCCCGAGCCGGGGGTGGATCCGCCCCGCTTTCGCCAGCACGGTCGCCGGCGCCCACCCGGCCGCGAGCACCCACTCGTAGAGCACGAACCCCTGGGCGACGAACAGGGTCGTCACGAAAAAGAAGACGGCCTCCTCGATGGGGAGGCCGCCGGGGGCGACGCCCGTGGTGAGCCGCGCCGATATCGTCCACACGCCGAGTTCGATCGCGACCCGGTCGACCAGCCAGCAGTAGGTACTGGGGACGAGTACGCCGACGGCGAGGAACCGCCGCCGGACGAGCAGGTGTCGCCACCCGACCGCCCACTGGAGCGCGAGCACCGGCCCCGCCCAGGCCAGGATCGCCCCGAGGTAGAACGTCCGGGTTCCGGCCGCGAGCACGAGGCCGAGGCCGCCGACGAACAGGCCAGCGGCGGCGCCGATCGCCCTGTCGCGACGGGGAACGTCGCCGGGACTGTGGCGGCCGGCGCCGACCCGTGCGGACGCCGTCGTCCGCGCGCGGTCGAGCCCCCGTGACACCCACAGGCCGACCGCGACGGCCTGCAGGACGACGAACAGGTACTCCCCGAGCGGGGCGTGCCAGAGCGTCGCGAGGACGGCACCGTCGCCGTACCACCACACGCCGCGGTCGACGAGCGCGTTGTCCCACGGCGTCGTGTACGCGAGCGCGACCACTGTCAGGAGCGCGACGCCGGCGATCCGGTCGGTCCCCGGAGGGGATCGCACTGCGAGCGCGATCGACACGAGCGCCGCCGGCGCCACCGCGACCGCCAGGAATCCCAGATACGTCGGCGTCGCGTCGAGCATCGCCATCCTCTCCCGCGCGGTTCGTCAAAGCCTTGCCGGGCCGATTATCAGAATCGAGAACCAAATATCGTTGGGTACTGGGACTGTCACGAGGGACGAACCTCATATCTCCCGATAATGGGTCACAGAAGCCACGTGAACGGACCGGGTCCGAGACCTCTCGGACCTCTGTCCTTTGTCTTGCGCACTTATAAGGGGGAGAGGAGCACACAGCTACAACCACACGAGGTGAGAGAGTGGTACGACAGAACACATCCGGAGACGAGGCCGCGGCGCCGACCGACGATGGGGTCGGCGCGAGCAGCGGGTCCGGGAGGGTGGCCGACGCCGACCCGGAGGATCGTGCCGAGGACGAGGGACGTCCGTCGATCGAGGTCGACGGGATCGACGTCGAGGGGCCGTCAGTCGATCCGCGGGAGGCCCCGATGGAGTACGTCGAATCGGTCACGGAACTGGCCGTCGTCGACGTCGTCGCGGCGGGCGACCGGGTCGGCGACCTGCTGACGGTCGCCCGCGAGTTCGACGACGACGTGCGGACGGCCGCCGGCGAGGCGCTCAACCTCGTTGGCCTGCTCCGCCCCGTCGAGTTCGACGTCTGGGTCGAGGACGTCCGGGCGGCAGCCGAGGCCGACGACGAGGAGCTCTCGTTCCTGGGACTCCGCGCGCTCGCCCAGCTCGCCGGCGAGCGCCCGCAGGCTGCGGCCGCGGGTCTCGACGTCGCCCTCGGGAACCTCTCCGCACCGCGTCCCGACCTCCGGAAGGCGGCGCTCTCGATCGTCGCCGAGGTCGGCGCGGTCGCGCCCGAGCGGGTTCGGCGTGCCGACCGCGACGTGGTCGAGGCCCTCGGGGCGCCGGCCGCCGAGGTCCGGCTCGCTGGCGCCATCGCCGCGGCGAAACTGCTCGGCGCCGACCCGGCGGCGTTCCCCCGCACGGCGTCGGCGCTGTTCGATGCGCTCGACGACGACGACCCCGGGGTCCGTGAGTACGCCCACACGGGCCTGGTCCACTTCGCGCTCGAACATCCCGAACAGGTCCCCGAGAAGCGGCGGGCCATCTCCGTGCTCGCCGACGTCACCGACGCCGACGTCGGCCTCCGCGAGGGCGCCACCAAGGAGGCGCTGACGAGCCTCCTCGCGCTCGATCCCGAGTACGACCTCTAGTCGGGTCGAGGTCTCACCGCTGTCACGAGAGCAGGCGCTGATTCGTTCCCGTCGTTCGCCCGGTACCCCGCTCAGGCGCGCCGCTCGCAGGACGCACACAGCGCCGCCACCGACATCGACAGCGTCCCCGTCGTCCGCCGCGAGATCGGGCGGCCGCACTCGGCACATCGCGGCCCCTCGCCGGACTCCTGTGTCATTGGTCTCCCCAGCCTCCGCTTGGCAAGGTCTCCCACTGTGACCATAACCCTGTCGGCCCAGTCGCGGGGAACTCCCGCCGGACAGCGCCACACCCGGGTGCCCGGGGCGCGGCGGGACGGGGGCAGCTATATGGTGGTCGATGATAACAATTGTCGTGGGGGGAATCAGTATGGCAACGACTGAGATCGTCCGCTGTCCCGAGTGTTCGTGGTCCGGGGGTCGTGACGACCTCGACGACTCGCACGGGACACCAGCGTGTCCGATCTGTGGCTCGAACGTTCGGGTCGAAGCGACGTGACGGCCGCAGAAGCACGGCGACGACGCTGCCCGGGCGTCCGGTGACGACGTCGCCCCGGCGGCGTCTGCACCCCCGACGGCCGGCCCCGCAGCGATGCTGGCCGTCGGGCGGGCGGTTCGGATTGACCTCCGGTTCGTCGCTCCCCGACTGGCGGTTCTGCTGTGCTCGGGTATTGTCCTTCCCGAGCGATGGTTCCGCCCGGCTCAGGCCTCGTAGCCGTCCGGGACCGTACAGCCGTCGCCGACCACCTCGCCGTCGTCGTCGACGACGACGGCCCCCCGGCTGTTGATCGCGTACGGGTCGATGTTGTTCTCCTCCATGTACTGCTTGTACAGCCGTTCTGCGGTCTCGGCGTCCTGCTGGCGGTCCGAGGCCCGATCACAGAGTTCCACCAGATCCTCGGGGACGTCGTTCTCGTGGACGATCCAGTGGTTGATCAGGTCCGACAGGCGGCGGATGGGGGAGGTGAAGTGCCCGTAGATGTCGAAGTTCAGCGCGTGGTGGCCGCCGAACGGGTCGTTCATGTACTTCGCCCGCGGCATCACCTTCAGTACGGCGCGCTGGATCTTGTTGAGTTTCCGATCGGGGGCTTCTTCGAGGGCGGCGTTGACGGCCTTCCGCGGGTCGTCGAAGGCGTCGCCCGGGATCGACACCCCTTCGAGGTCCATGATCTCGCGCAGCGCCTCGTCCCACTCGTCGGGCGTGGGCTGGGGGTGGACGCGGTACATCGCCTCGACCCCGCGGTTCCACATCAGTTCGTGGGTCACCGCGCGGTTTGCTTTCAGCATACACTCCTCGACGATGGTGTGGGCCCGGTCCCGCCGAGGGTTGAGTACGAGTGACCCGTCCTCCTTGCGCTGCTCGTGGAGGGCGTCGGCGATCTCGAAGGCGAGGGCACACTCCCCGTGGAGCGGGGCGTCCTCGTCCTCCAGCCGGTGCTCGCACTCGGTGTAGGTGAGCCGCTCGTCCGAGCGGATCACCGACTTGTAGATGTCGATCTCCTCGAAGGAGAGCGTCTCGCGATCGAGTTCCATCTCGACGGTGTGGGCCAGGCGGTCCTCGTCGGGGACCAGCGAGCAGACCGTCTCCGCGAGCGTCGGCGGCAGCATGTGGATCGTGTAGCCCGGCAGGTACACCGTGTTCCCCCGTTCGACGGCCTCGGCCCACATCGTCGAGTCGGGGTGGACGTAGTGGGAGACGTCGGCGATGTGGACCCACAGGCGGTACACCTCGCCCTCGTCTCTGACGCTGATCGCGTCGTCGAAGTCCTGGGCGTCGGCCGGGTCGGTCGTCCAGGCCGTCAACTCGCGCAGGTCCTCGCGTTCCTCAAGTTCGTCCTCGATTTCGGCCTCGACGTCCGTCGTGCGTTCGCGGGCCTCGCGCAACACCCCGGGCGGGAACTCGTCCCGGATATCGAACTCCTCGAAGAGGTCCTCGCGCTTTGCCGCCAGCGCGCGGACCTCCTCGACGGTGAGTTCGACGGGGCCCTGCCCCTCCGCGGTCCCGGCGTAGGCCTGCTCGTCGTTCGACATGGCACAGCCTTGTGCGGAGAGGTAGTTAGACGTGTCGGGGCCCCGCCGTCCCAGTCGTCGGCGTCGGCGCCGGTCGGTGGCAGCGCCGGTCGGCGTCCGAACCGGCTCTACAGGCTAGGCGTGTCGGCCGAGGTGGTACACCGTTCCCCAGACGAACGACAGGCCCGTCATCACGACCAGCGCGCCGGCGAACTCCTCGGTCACCGGAAGGGCGGTGCCTGTCCTCGACTGGAGCGTTCGAACGACGAGCAAGGACACTTCGCCGAGCGACGGCAAGAGGTCCCAGACGTACTTCGACAGGATCGTACCGACGATCAGGGTCGTGAACGCCGCGAATCCGTGCGACGCCCCGGATTTCATCGGCATACGCCCACGTACGAACAACCCCCATAAAGTAGTGTTCCCTGAGTGACGGGACGGCCCGTTCGAATCCCTCGCAGTCCCGGTTCAGGACTCGGATTCCTCGGCCGAGCCGTACCGCTCCTCGACGGCGCCGTAGTACCGGCTGAGGAACTCCGCGCGCGGCTGATCCTCGCGCTCGACCTCGACGATGAGCGACTCCAGTTCGTCCCGTGGCTGGTGGCACAGCCCCCGGTAGCACTCCTTGCAGAGGTGTTCGAACTCCTTGTCCTGCCTGTCCCACCGGTCCCCCTCCTTGTCGTACTCGCGGGCCTCGGTCCGGAGGACCGAGGTGCCACAGGCGATGCACACCACCGTCGTTCGCTCCTGGCTCGTCCGGGAGGACCACATGCGAGAAGCCACCGCACCGGGGCACTTAGCTTTGTTGTGGCGGCACCGGTTCCGGCCGGGGCTCCCGGAACGGCGGGTTTATTCCGCGAGCGCTCCCACCGGGAGCCATGCGCGTCAAGTCCCGCCACCATCTCCGGAGCGACGAAATCGGCGACCTCCAGCGGGCCGTCGGCGACGGCCTCGGCGTCGACCTGGAGGGCGACTCCTTCGAACTCGTCGAGATCGAAGGCTCGGAGTTCGACCTGATCCTCGTCGACGGGGAGCCGCTGGCGATGTACTACGACGACGACCCGTTCCTGACCGTCCGCGGCGCGAACGCTCACGCGCCCGAGACCCACCTGGTGACCGTCGACGCCGGCGCGGTCCAGTTCGTCTCCGACGGCGCCGACGTGATGCGGCCGGGGATCGTCGACGCCGACGCCGACATCGACGAGGGCGACCTCGTCGCGGTCGCCGAGGAGTCCCACGGCAAGGTGCTCGCCATCGGCCGCGCGCTCGTCGACGGCGGGGAGATGGCCGGCGACCAGGGGAAGGTCGTCACCTCGATCCACCACGTCGGCGACGACCTCTACGACTTCTCGCCCTGACGGTCCCCTTGTCCCGTGGGCCGTCCGTCCTCGTCCTCGCGTCCGGACCGGCCGGACGCGCCCGGGACCCCCCTGTCGTCGACGCCCCCGAAGCGGGAGGAATCCGGCGACGGCGCCGCCGTCAGACCTCCGTCTGACGTAAGAACTAACCCCCTGCTGGCCCGTGGTACGTGCATGGGTCTGATGAACAAACTCCTCGCGGGGGGCGGCGCTCACTCGACCGAGGACTACGTCGAACTGGACCTCGACGACTTGGACACCGCACGCGGCGAGGCGACCACGCAGGTACGCATCGCCGAGATCGGTTCACAGCAGGACGTCATCGCGATCAAGGACGCCGTCTACGACGGCGACCTCGTCATCGCGGACGTCACCCGACACGCGACCTCGGACACGACGATGGAACACATCGTCGACGACCTCAAACAGGTCGCCCGCGAGGTCGACGGCGACATCGCCTGGAAGGACGACGACCAGCTCATCGTCACGCCCGGTTCGGTCGGCATCAGCCGGGAGAAACTGTAGGCGCCGTCCCGACCCGCGGGGAAGGGAACTGACCCCGCACGGATCGGGTGTGTCGCGTTCGCGGGACCGTCCTCGGTTGGGCGGTCGTCTCCGTTCTCCACCCCACGTTTGGGATCGTGGACGCCTTTTCGAACGGCGGCCGGGACGTCGTGTACTCCGTCCCCGCGTCCGGGACCCGAACCACACACGACCGAACAGGGCCGGCTTCCCGTCCGGCGGGTGGGCTATCAGTCGCGTTAAGTGCCTCCGACACCAGAAACGGACAACGATGAGCACCGTGAGCGACCCCGCGACAACGCGTTTCTTCCACCGTCTTTGAACATGAGCAAGGACTACATCGACGTTCGGGGGGCGGAGGAGCACAACCTCAAGGATCTCGACGTCCGGTTCCCCCGCGAGGAGTTCACCGTCGTCACCGGCCTGTCGGGGAGCGGCAAGTCCTCCCTCGCCTTCGAGACGGTGTACGCCGAGGGCCAGCGTCGCTACATCGAGTCGCTGTCGGCCTACGCCCGCAACTTCCTCGGCCAGATGGACAAGCCTCAGGTCGAGTCCGTCGAGGGGCTGTCGCCGGCGATCTCGATCGACCAGAAGAACGCGGCCAACAACCCCCGCTCGACGGTCGGCACCGTCACGGAACTCCACGACTACCTCCGTCTGCTGTACGCCCGGGTCGGGACCCCGCACTGCCCGGAGTGTGGCCGCGAGGTGGGCGAGCAGTCCGCCCAGCAGATGGTGCGTCGCGTCCTCGAACTGCCCGAGGGCACCCGCGCGAAGATCGCCGCGCCGGTCGTCCGCGACCAGAAGGGGGCCTTCGAGGACCTGTTCGACGACCTCGTGAGCGAGGGGTACGCGCGGGTGGAGGTCGACGGCGACTCCTACGACCTCACCGTCGACCGCCCCGACCTGGACGAGAACTACGACCACACCGTCGACGTGATCGTCGACCGCGTGACGGTCAGCGACGACGCCCGCTCGCGCATCACCGACTCCGTCGAGACCGCCCTGGAGGAGGCCGGGGGCGTGTTCAAGTTGATCGTCCCCGACCCACCGACCGAGGCCGACCTCGGCAGCGAGGTGCGCTCGACCGGCGACCTGGCCGGCGACGGCGACGAGCGCCTGGTCGTCGAGTTCTCCGAGGAACTGGCCTGTACCCACTGTGGCATCGACTTCACCGCGATCGAGACCCGCTCCTTTTCCTTTAACTCCCCCCACGGCGCCTGTCCCGAGTGTGAGGGGATCGGCGAGACCAAGGAGGTCGACGAGGATCTCGTCGTCGTCGACCCCGACCAGCCGATCAAACACGTCTTCGAGCCGTGGTCGTACAACCGGTCGTACTACCGGACCCGCCTCGACAACGTCGCCGAGCACTTCGACGTCTCGGTCGAGACGCCCTTCTCGGAACTGGACGAGTCGGTCCAGCGCCAGTTCCTCCACGGCACCGACCGCCAGGTCGAGTTCACGCGGCAGACGAAAAACGGCGTCCGGCGGAAGACCCAGCGCTTCGAGGGCGTGATCCCCAACCTCGAACGGCGCCACGTCGAGACCGACTCCGACAGCACCCGCGAGCACATCGAGGAGTACATGGCCGTCACCACCTGCCCGGCCTGCGAGGGGACGCGCCTCCGGCCCCAGTCCCGTTCGGTGCTCGTCGACGGCACCTCGATCACCGAGGTCAACCGCATGAGCATCGCCGACGCCCTCGACCACTTCGAGGGGCTAGAGGCAGACCTCACCGAGCGCGAGCGCACCATCGCCGAGGAGATTCTCAAGGAGATCCGCGCGCGCCTGGGGTTCATGCAGGAGGTCGGCCTCGAATATCTGACCCTCGACCGCGAGGCCGCCACGCTCTCCGGTGGTGAGTCCCAGCGCATCCGGCTGGCGACCCAGGTCGGCTCCGGGCTGGTGGGCGTGCTGTACGTCCTCGACGAGCCCTCCATCGGCCTCCACCAGCGCGACAACGACCGCCTGCTCGACACCCTCGAAGGGCTGCGCGACCTGGGCAACACCCTGATCGTCGTCGAACACGACGAGGAGACGATGCGCCGCGCCGACAACATCGTCGACATGGGGCCCGGCCCCGGCAAGCGCGGCGGCGAGGTGGTCGTCCAGGGCGACTTCGAGGACGTCTGTGCCTCCGAGGAGTCGGTCACGGGCGACTACCTGTCGGGGCGCAGGCGCATTCCGGTCCCCGAACAGCGCCGCGAGCGCGACGGGGAACTGACGATCCGCGGCGCCCGCCAGCACAACCTCGCTGATCTGGACGTGGAGCTCCCGCTCGGCCAGTTCACCGCCATCACCGGCGTCTCCGGGTCGGGCAAGTCGACGCTGATGCACGAGGTGCTGTATAAGGGGCTGGCCCGCGAGATGAACGACAACACCTCCGTCGACCCCGGCGACCACGACGCCATCGAGGGACTCGACGAAATCGAGACGGTCCGCCTGATCGACCAGTCCCCCATCGGGCGCACGCCCCGGTCGAATCCCGCCACCTACACCGGCGTCTTCGACCACATCCGGGAGCTGTTCGCCGAGACCAAACTGTCGAAACAGCGCGGCTACGCGAAGGGCCGCTTCTCGTTCAACGTCAAGGGCGGGCGCTGCGAGGAGTGTGGCGGGCAAGGGACCGTCAAAATCGAGATGAACTTCCTCTCGGACGTGTACGTCCCCTGCGAGGAGTGCGACGGCGCCCGGTACAACGACGAGACCCTCGACGTCACCTACAAGGACGCCACCATCGCGGACGTGCTCGACATGTCGGTCGAGGAAGCGTACGACTTCTTCGAGGGCCACACCGGGCTCCGCCGCCGCCTGAAACTGCTGACGGACGTCGGCCTCGGCTACATGCGACTCGGCCAGCCCTCGACGACGCTGTCCGGTGGTGAGGCCCAGCGCGTCAAACTCGCCGAGGAGCTCGGGAAGAAAGACTCCGGGGACACCCTCTACCTCCTCGACGAGCCGACCACCGGCCTCCACAGCGAGGACGAGCGCAAGCTGATCGAGGTGCTACATCGCTTAGTCGACGCCGGCAACTCCGTCGTGGTCATCGAGCACGAACTCGACCTCGTCAAGAACGCCGACCACGTGATCGACCTCGGCCCCGAGGGCGGCGAGGACGGCGGCCAGATCGTCGCGACGGGCACCCCCGAGGAAGTCGCCCGGACCGACGCCTCCCACACGGGCCGGTACCTGCGTGACCTCCTGCCGGCGGTCGACCGCGAGGGACCGCGTGCGGACCGGCGCCACCCCGCCCGTGACGGCGACGACGCTGACGGGGATTCCCCGGACCGCGAGGAGCGCGAGGCCGAACCGACGACGGCGGACGACGACTGATCGCGCGACCGGCGGGACCGGCCGACTGATCCCAACTCGGCCGCGGATTCCGTGCCTGCTGACAGGTGACTCCCGTTGTCGCGGTCCCGGTCAAATGCTCGGAAACTGATGGAAATAGCGTACTGAATATGGAGGGTGAGTCCAGCACTCCCCAATCCACTAGTGAATTCCGGGTTCTCCGAGCATAACTGCTGGCTCAATTCTCGGACGATAGGATCTATCGTGGTCGACTATTCGGAAGCGGTGATACCTGTTACCGAGGAGAACCCCAATGCCAATCGAAGACCTAGCCCGCAGTGGCGTCATAACGGCGGCCCCCGATACAGCAGTAACTGATCTTGCTGCAACCATGGACGAAGAGAACGTGGGGAGCATCGTGATCACGAACGGGGACACGCCGGTCGGTATCGTCACGGATCGTGATCTGACCGTTCGCGTCCTCGGCGAGGCGGCGGATCCGGTCGACCGGACTGCCGACGACGTGATGACCAGCGACCTCTGTACGGTCCAGCGTAGCGCCGGGTTCTACGAGGCAACGAGCCTGATGTCGGAACACGGGATCCGGCGGCTCCCCGTCTGTGAGGACGACTCCCTCGCGGGGATTATCACCGCTGACGACCTGAGCGAACTGCTCGCCGACGAACAACAGCATTTCGGAGACATCATCCGGGCTCAGCGGCCTGAATACTGATCGGCCGACATCGCCCGGATGAACCCCTCCACGATGTTCACCTGGCCCAGAACCGAGGGCGATACATCCGGCGATAGCGCGTCTTTTCGTGTCGGATCGTTCCGAGTCGGTGGTTCGGCAGGCCCGCGTACCCATCCGGCATGCAGAGCGACATTTTTACTCTAGGGGAACTGTTTGGTATAGGATGCCACAGACGATCGAACTCAGTGATGACCTTGTAGAGCGTCTGGAAACACACCTTGAGGAAGATGAAACAGTCGAGGAACTCATCGAAGAACTCGTCGAAATCTACGAACAGGAGGGACGCTTCAGCGATCCAGGCCTGTAAATCTCTACTCGGTCATGCCGATTCGACCTCCTATTTCAGGCGACCCCCCGTGATGGATACGCGCTCTCTATTCAGCACGACTGCCGAAATCGACCGTCCCTTCGAGAGTCGAACAGAGCGGCCGGGAGACTGGGCGGCGGTCGGTAGGTTCGCTACGCGTCTGAGGCGGTGCCGGGCGCCTCGCCGGCGGCCATCTCGCGTTCGTACTTCTCGCGCTGGTCTTCGAGCACCGCCTGGCGCTTTTTCGTCGCTTCCTCGGACATGTACGCCTCGGTCCACTCGGTGCCGTCGTCAGTGGTGAGTTCGACCGACTCGACGCCCGGGAGGTCGCCGATCAGGTTCTCGGCCTCCTTCTTGAAGTGTGGGATCATGTGGCACATCGGCGTGGTGAGGTGCATCTCCACGTCGACGTGGTCGTCCTCGATCCCGATCGACTTCACGAGGCCCATCTCCACCATGTTCAGGTTCGACCCGGTCGCGGCGCTGCAGGGATCGACGACCTCGCGCAGGCAGTCCCGGACCTGCTCGGCGTCGACCTCCTCGCCACCGACCGGTTCCTCGTTCGCCCCGCTCATCCCGCGACCTCGAACAGGTCCGTGGTCGACCACGGCTCGTCGGCGCGTTCGACGTCGCTGTACTGGTCGTCCGCGATGTCCTTCTGGATCGCCTCCTTGTCGAGTTTGTGGGCCTCCATGAGGTTCTCGCCGAGGATCTGCTTTTTGTCCTCCTGGGTCAGCTCGAAGGGCCCGGCGAGGCTCTCCATCTCGCCGAAGTCGTACTCCCAGAACCGTTCGAGCAGGAGCTGCGGGTGGAAGTGCGGGGCGCCGGTCCCCCAGAGGATGCTGTCGACGGCCTGCTTGCCGCCGGCAAAGAGGAGGTCCTCCATCGCGTCGGCGAAGGAGGCCGGCGTGGTGGCGATCTCGGTCAGCGTCAGTTCGAGGTTGACGTAGACGTTGTCGTGGCGGGCGATCTGCCAGCCCGTCTCCTCGGCGAAGGTCATCCCGCCGTGGACGATCTCGAAGTTGAGTTCGGGGAAACTGTTTGCGGCCTCCTCGACGTCGCCGACCTCGTAGGACTCCATCGGCGCCGAGCCGAACGGGAAGGCCTTGTGCACCGCGACCACGTCGAGACCGAGGTCGACGGCGTGTTGCCAGAGCGGGAACGCGACCTCGGGGTCGTCCATGAAGAAGGGTTCGTGGGTCCCGTCCTCCTCCCAGTAAGAGGGGTACACCTTCACGCCGTGGGGGTCGAGCATGTCGACCTGGCGGGTGAGTTCGGCCTGTGGGTCGTCGAGACCGACGGCGTCGATGCTCGCCAGCGCGGCGCCCCGCGTCGGGTTCCGGTCGACGAACTGCTCGGCCTTGTCCAGGGCCGTCAGCCCGTCGTGGAACACCATGATCGACTGCGGGTGAAAGACCGCAAAGTCCGTCTGGCTCTCGCGGAACACGGTGTTTTCGGTGGCCTCGACCGGCCAGTCGCCGAGGAACGCCTCCCGCGTCCGGCTGTATCCCTCCGGCATCGACATCTCCAGGCCGTAGCCGACGTTGGCGATCGGCTCGGCCCACTCGGGGACCCGCCAGTTCTCCTCCGTCTGGTTGTAGGCGTGCGTTACCGCGTCGGCGACGAACACGTCGTCCAGTTCGTCCATGTGCTAACCAGTATCTGTCATCAATATATGTGTTGTGGCTGTCGTTGACACACATATCCCGACGCGGTCGGTGAGTCGGCCGGTGGGCGGTCGCCGGCCGGTACAGTCAGGGCGCCGTAGCCCGAATCGTCGGTCGTGACCGAGACGATACCCGTCAGTGTCGTCACCGGGGACGGGACGACGACCGTCGACGTCGAGCGGGGTCGGACCCTTCGGGACGCCCTGCTCGATCGTGGTTTCCCCGTCTACGGGACCGTCTCCCGGTACGCGAACTGCGGCGGCCGGGGACTGTGTGCGACCTGTACCGTTGAGGTCGACCCCGCTCCGGAGCCCACACACTGGCACGACGCGGCCGCGGTCCGGTTCGGCTACCCGCGGCTCTCCTGTTGCATCGAGGTCGAGGAACCGCTGACCGTCAGGTTGCTCGACAAGCGGATCTGGGGCCAGTTGCTTCCGCGCCGGGATCTCTCTGACTGACCCCCCAGGACCGCGCCGTCGGTCGACCGTGAGGGGGGCCTTCGATCAGCCGCGAGTGGTCCCCTCGCTCAGTCGTCGGCGGGCGCGTCTTCGGGGGTGAAGGTGACGCCGTCGATCTCGATCTCGTCGGGGACGCCGCTGGTGTCGTGGCTGCCGACCGGCGGGCGGTTCACGGCCGCGGCCGGCGAGGCGTCGAGGTCGGTTCCGTCGGGGTCCGTCCCTCCACCGTCGGCGTCGAGGCTCGTCATCTCGCCGTCGGCGTCCCTCGCGTCCTGATCGATCCGCATCGAGCAGAACTCGGCGCCGCACATCGAGCAGAAGCGAGCCTCCTTGTAGTTGTCTTCGGGCAGGGTCTGGTCGTGGTACGCGCGGGCGCGGTCGGGGTCGAGCGCGAGATCGAACTGCTCGCGCCAGTCGAAGTTGTAGCGTGCCTCCGAGAGCGCGTCGTCCCAGTCGCGGGCGCCGGGGCGGTCGTTGGCGACGTCGGCGGCGTGGGCGGCGATCCGGTAGGCCGCGAGGCCGTCCCGGACGTCCTCGGCGTCGGGCAACCCGAGGTGCTCCTTCGGGGTCACGTAACACAGCATCGCCGCGCCCGCCCGCGCCGCCTCGGTCGCGCCGATGGCGCTCGTGATGTGGTCGTAGCCGGGCGCCACGTCCGTGACCAGCGGCCCGAGGACGTAGAAGGGTGCGCCGTCACAGACCGCCTGTTGGCGCTCGACGTTGTCGGCAACCTCGTCCATCGGGACGTGCCCCGGTCCCTCGACCATCACCTGGACGCCGTGGTCCCAGGCCCGCCGCGTCAGTTCGCCGAGCGTGTCGAGTTCGGCGAACTGCGCCGCGTCGCTCGCGTCCGCCAGCGACCCCGGTCGGAGACCGTCGCCGAGCGAGACTGTCACGTCGTGTTCGGCGAGGATCCCACAGAGCGCGTCGAAGGACGTATACAGCGGGTTCTGGGCGCCGTTCTCCTCGATCCACTGGGCGAGGATCGACCCCCCGCGCGAGACGATTCCGGTCGTCCGGCCGTCGGTCAGCGGGAGGTGTTCCAGCAGCACGCCGGCGTGGATCGTCATGTAGTCGACTCCCTGCTCGGCCTGCTTCTCGATCACGTCGAGCAGCAGGTCGGCGGTGAGGTCGGCGGGGTCGTCGACGCGGGTGACGGCCTCGTAGATCGGGACGGTGCCGACGGGGACCGGCGAGTGTTCGACGTTTGCCTCCCGGATCCCGTCGAGGTTGCCGCCGGTCGAGAGATCCATCACCGTGTCCGCGCCGTAGTGGACGGCGGCGTGGAGTTTCTCCAGTTCCCCCTGCAGGTCGCCCGTCTCGTCGCTGTTGCCGATGTTCGCGTTGACCTTCGTCGCGAACTCGCGCCCGATGATCATCGGGTCGAGCGCGTCGTGGGCGTGGTTGCTGGGGATCACGGCCTGCCCCTGGGCGACCTGTTCGCGGACGAACTCCGGGTCGCGGTTCTCGCGCTCGGCGACGCGTTCCATGGCGGACGTCACCTCGCCTGCCCGGGCTCGCTGAAGCTGGGTTTTCGCCATGAACACCGAATTGTACCACTGACTAATATTTCCTCCGGCGGTCGGTGCCTCCCCGGCCGAGTGCGGTGGCCTCGCGGGACGATTCCCAGCCGCTGAAAACGTCGTCGTCCATTTAGGGGAAGAGAGGGCGTACGTACGGGTATGACCGAGGAATCCACGTCCGGGCCGGCGTGTTCCGTCTGGAGCCCCGAGGACTGTGTGGGGACGTCCCACTGTCCGCCCCGCTGTCCCCGGTTCGTCGACGACGAGGGGACGGCGATGCTGATCCGGCCCTTCGAGTCCAAGGACAGGGACGCCCTCGTCGAGATGTACGACGACATCGCGGCCCGCTCGCGGACGCTCGGCCTCCCGCCGCGGTCGCAGGGGGAACTCGAACACTGGCTCGACTCGCTGACGAGCGGTGGCTGGAACCTGCTGGCCTTCGAGAGGGCGACCGACCGCGTCGTCGGGCACATCGGCGTCGCGCCCGCCGACGGCTCGGATCCGGAGTTCGTCGTGTTCGTCCGCGACGGCTACCGCGGGCGGGGGCTCGGCACCGAACTCGTCCAGCAGGCGGTCGCCCACGCCGGCGCCCGCGACCACGCGGCGCTGTGTCTGGGCGTCTCCCGGCGCAACGAACGCGCGGTCGCAGTCTACGAGAACGTGGGGTTCGAGATGGACGAGGAGACCGCCCTCGACATCTCGATGCGTCTCCCGATGGATTCGGCCGAGGCGACCCGGGCACAGCTCCCGCCGGCACAGCGCTGATCGTCACGCCGACCCGGATCGAGTGACGGACCGCCACGGATCCGGCCGACGGAGAAGCTATTTACTCGTGCCGGCGGTACCCCACCGCGATGTACGACTTCGTCGTCGTGGGCGTCGGCCCCGCGGGTGCGCGGTTCGCCCGCCGGGCGGCCGAGGCCGGACACGACGTGCTGGCGCTCGAACGCGGCGAGGTCGGTACGCCGCTGGCCTGCTCGGGCCACGTCTCGACGGACCTCTGGGGGTACGTCCCCGACGACGCGAAGGGGCGACTCCTCCAGAACCGCGTGTTCGGCGCCCGGTTCCACGTCGGCGGCCCCGGCTCGCGGGCCTACCCCTTCTACAAGCGCGAGGAGGTGTCGAACGTGATCGACCGGGTCGAACTCGACCGGACGCTCGCCGACTGCGCCCGGGAAGCCGGCGCGGAGGTGCGCGAGGGCCACACCGTCACCGGCGTCGACGAGGGGTTCGACAGCGTCACGGTGACCTACACCGCCGACGGCGACACCGAATCCGTGGAAGCGCGGATGGTCGCCGGCTGCGACGGCCCCGTCTCCCGCGTCCGCGGCGAGGTCGGCCTCCCCGATCCGGCCGAACGGCTCCACGGCGTCCTCGCGTTCGACGACGCGCCCGACGACTCCGATTTCGTCGACGTCCACCTGACCGCGCCGCGGTTTTTCGCGTGGCGCATCCCCCGCGGCGACGCCGGCGTCGAGTACGGCCTCGGCGCCCCCCCGAGCGCCTCGGTCTCCGAGATGTTCGACGCGCTCACCGACGCCTACAGCGTCGACACCGACCGCTTCTGTTCCGGCGCGATCCCCATTGGGCCGCCGGACCGGGTGACGACCCGCCGGATCTTTCTCCTTGGTGACGCGGCGGCCCAGACCAAGCCCTTCACCGGCGGCGGCATCCTCTACGGCATGACCGCCGCCGACTGCGCCGCCGACGCCATCGATCCCGAGCGTCCGGGGACCCTCCGGGACTACGAGCGGGCCTGGCGGGCGGAACTCTCGACGGAGATCAGCCTCGGCCACTGGCTCCGGCGCGCCTACTCGCTGCCGAAGCCGGTCCAGCGGCTGGGGCTGCGTGTGCTCTCGGGGGAGATCGGCGTCCACATGGATCGGCCCACCTCGTTTTTCTCCCGGGACAACCTCCGCAAACTGCTCCCCTGATCGGGGCGCTTTTGTTTCCCCGCCTGCCACTCGTCGCTACTGATTGACATGGCAGACGACGCCACCCGCCACGCGGCGGCAGACTCCCCCGAGTACCTGGAGAAATACCCCGCGACGCGGACCGAGCAAACCTGGGAGCCTCCCATGGAGGGGGTCGGCCTGGGCATCGCCAAGGACACTGACGTCCCGATCCCGATGCGGGACGGCCTGGAACTGGCCGCAAACGTCTACCGCCCGGTCGAACCGGGCGAGAAGCGCGGCCAGATCGCCGACGAGCACCCCGTCATCCTGCAGTTCACCGGGTGGGGGAAGGATCTCTACTGGGGCGACGCCGAAGAGCAGTTCGGCACTGCCTGGCCGGGCAAGGGCGTCGGCTACGGGCCGTCGAGCCCGCCGGTCGCCGAGACCTGTACGTTCGAGGCCGAGGACCCCCACTTCTGGGTGCCCCAGGGGTACGTCCTCGTCGTCGTCGACGGCCGCGGCTTCGGCCGATCGCCGGGGCAGTTCACTGGCTACGACGCCTGGGGCCGGGACGCCCACGACGCCGTCGAGTGGGCCGGCGAGCAGGCCTGGAGTTCGGGCAAGGTGGGGATGAGCGGCGTCTCGATTCTCTCGATCATGCAGTACCACGCCGCGGCGCTGGACCCCGACCATCTGGAAGCGATCTGTCCCTGGCAGGCGACGCCCGAGGACCTCCACGACCACGGCGGCATCGCCCCCGTCGTCGAGCCGAACCCCCCGGACCAGTTCCCCATCCCGCGCGAGCCGGCCTGGGACGCGCCGGCGGAGACGAACCCCCCCGAGATCCCCGGCGACCCCGAGGACGAGGTGTTCGAGTCCATCACCCACCCCGCGCTGATCTGTGGCTCCTGGTCGAGCCACGGCTTCTTCAGCCGCGGGGACTTCCGGGCCTTCCGGAAACTGTCCTCCGAGCACAAGTGGCTGTACAACCACGGCCGCGAGAAGTGGGCCACCTTCTACGAGGACGAGGCCCAGGCGTTCCGCAAGCAGTTCTTCGATCACTTCCTGCGCGGCACCGACGACCGCATCCTCGACCAGCCGCCGGTCCGGTTCGAGGTGCGCGACTCGCTGCGGAACTGGTTCGTCCGCTCGGCCGATGACTTCCCCCTGCCGGACACCGACTACCGCGAACTGTACCTTGACGCCGCCGACGGGCGCCTCACAGAGACCGCTCCCGACCACGAGGCGACCGTCGGCTACGACGCGACCGCGAACGACCCCGCCAGCTTCGCCTACACCTTCGACGAGCCGACCTCGCTCGTCGGCTACCAGTCGCTCAGGCTGTGGGTGACGCCGGAGGACGCCGAGGACGCGGACCTCTACGTCACCGTCCGGAAGTTCGACCGCGACGGCGAGCAGGTGCGCTTTCACGGCTACATCGCGCCCCTCGCCCAGCCGGCGGCGCTGGGCTTCCTGCGGCTCTCGCACCGCAGGCTCGACGAGGCGGCGTCGACGCCCTGGAACCCCTACCTGGACGAGTCGGCCGATCCGGAGCCGGTGACGCCGGGCGAGCCGGTCGTCTGTCACGTCCCGATCCGGGCCTCCGGGACCTTCTTCCGGAGCGGCGAAACCCTCCGCGTCGACGTCTCCGGAACCTTCCTCGGCGAGGACGACTTCGAGGTGACCTACCCCGCCCGCCGGCGCGGCGAGACGGCGCTCAAACTCGACTCGGTCAACGAGGGCCGCCACACGATCCACACCGGCGGCGAGTACGACTCGCGGCTGCTGGTCCCCGAGGTTCCCCTCGGGCCGGAGCACTAGGCGGGCGTCGGAGTCAGCTTCCGGTGCTGTCGTCGCCGCTCCCCTCGCCGTCGACGTCTTATTCGCCGTCGCCGCTCTCCTCGTCGTCAGCCTCCGGGTACTGCGGTACCCGCGCCGACCGGGCGCTCCCCTCGACGAACGGCAGCGTCGTGCGATCGGCGGGGACGGCCTCGCCGTCGACCTGGACCGCGAGGTCCTCGGAAGCGAGGTCGTAGGGGACGGCGGCGATTGCGGCCGGCCCGCCGACGGTCGGCGCCTCGACCGCCCGGGTCACCTCGCCGACCTCCTCGTCGCCGTCGAGCACCGCCGCGCCGGCCTCGGGCAGCGCCGCGGGGCGGAGGCCGACCAGGCGCTCGCTCGGCCGGCCGCGGTTCTCGACCCGGGAGACGACCTCCTGGCCGACGTAACACCCCTTCTCGAAGTCGAGCGCGTTCCGGATCCCGCAGACGTTGGGGATGCGGTCGCGGAGTTCGGTCTCGAAAAGCGGCGTCCCCGCCTCCAGCGTGAGCGACTCCCAGGTCTCGTAGCCCACCGGGGTAGCTGGGTTGCCGCGGGTCAACAGCGTGTCCAGTACCTCTTCGGCCTCGCTCGCGGCACACACCACCTCGTAGCCGTCCTCGCCGGTCAGGGTGTCCGTCGAGACGACGGTGACGCCGACGTCGGCCATCGACCCGCGGACGAAGGACAGCGGCGGTTCGGGCGCGCCGGCGTGGTTCAACACGGACGCCACCTTCTCTGTCGCGGTCGGGCCGTGGACCCCGAAGACGCCGAACTCCGCCGAGGCGTCCCGCACCTCGACGTCCTGGATGAACGTCTTTCCCTGCCAGTCCTCGACGACCTCCGGGGCGTTCCCGGGCGGGGTGAACACCAGCAGCCGCTCGCCGGCGTTGTACACGTACATGTCCGTCCGGATCCGGCCCTGGGGGTCACACAGCAGCGCGTAACACCCCTGTCCGTCGGTCGCCGGCACCCGGTTCGACACCGCGTTGTCGACGAACTCGACGCGGTCGTCGCCCTCGACGACGATCACGCCGTAGGCCATCTCGATGGCGCCGACCCCGTTGCGGACCGCGCTGTGGGTCCGGGCCGGCCGGCCGTAGTCGGTCACGACCCGCCGTCCGCCCCGGTCCCCGAAGGTCGCGCCGAGCGACTCGTGGAGGTCTCCGACGAGCGTCATTGTCCGGACGCACGCTCCCCGGGGGTAAAACGTCCGTGCTGTCCCGCGGCGGGGCGCCCGTCCGTCGGTCGGGGCCAACCTAGAACCCGAACCGGTCCTTGAGCGCCTCGAACAGGCCGGTTTCCTTGTCGGGAGCCTCCGTGGGATCGGGAACGACCTCCGGTGCGGGTTTTATGACCACGCGCTCGCCGTTGTCCTCGACCGAGATGAGGCCGTCGTCTTTCAGCGTCGCGAGCGCCTCCTCGATGGCGTCGATGTCGGCCTCGACCGCCGCGCGAAGTTCGAAGACGGTCATCCCCTCCTCGTGGCGGTCGACCAGGGCATCGAGGAGTTCGACCTCGGTGTCCCGCCGGTTCCGGAACTCCCGCCTCGCCTTCATACATCGGCCAACGACCGCGGACGGTTTACCAGTACCGCCGCTCCGCCAGGTCGGTCGTCCCGACGGGCCGGTCGTCACGCCGGTCCAGTCGTCGCACCGACCGCCCCGCCCGTTCGATCTGCCGGTCGGCGACCGGCGCCGCCGTCGTTCGATCCGGTGGTCCCCGCGCCGCCCGATCGGGCGGTTTGGCCCCGTCAGCCGTCCGTCAGACGCAGGGAGTAGGTTTTAGTCCTCCACCCCGAAACGGGCGTACAATGGGACTCAGGTGTCTGCTCGGGCACGATTTCGGGGCACCCGAGGTCGAGCGCGAGCGCGAGGAGGATGGGAACGAGATGGTGATCACCATCCGCGAGGTCGAGACCTGCTCGCGGTGTGGCACCGAGCGGGTAGTCAGCGAGAACAAGGAGGTCACGAGCATCCGCACGCCCGACGAGGTCGGTCTCGACGACGACGGGGGCGCGGCCGGAACCCCCGGTCCGGACGGCCGAAACGCGGGGGACGCGGGCGGGGCCGGCGACGCCCCCGGCACCGAACCGGGGACGGGAGCCGGAGCGACCGGCGTCGACGCCGGGGTGGCGGACGCCGGCGGCACGGATGCGGAGGTCATCGACGGCACGGACGCGGAGGCTGCCGACGGGAGCGACGCCGAGTTCGTCGACGAGTCGCCCGGCGGCGCGGCCGCGGCCGACGATGCGACCGCGGACGCGAGCGGCTTCATCGACGCCGCCGAGGACAGGGTCCCGGGAGACGAATCGGGTGGTGACGCCGGCGGCGACCCCGCGACCGCCGACCCTGCGCCGAGCGCCGAGGAGGACGACGGCGTCATCCTCGACGACGGCAACGACGACGCCGACGTCGCCGACGCCGAACTCGACGACCCCGCAACCGACGTCGACGCCGAGCGCGACGCCGTCCCCGACGAGGCAGAGACGGACGCGGAGTTCGTCGACGGGGCGCCCGAGACGGTTGTCGACGAGGCGCCCGCCGAAGGCAACGACGCGTCCGCGGGGAGCACCGACCGGTCCGCGTCCGACGACCGGACGGCCTGGCCCGACCACGACGACGTCGGGCAACCCGAGGCGAGCGGCGACCACGAGCCCTGGCCCGAGGTCGAGGGCGAGGACGAGGGGTTCGACGCCGAACCCGGCGGAGGCGACCCCTCCGACGTCTCCTTCGGCGGCCTGGCTCCCTCCAGCAACGGCTCGGCGGAGACGGTCGGCTCCGCGGCCGCCGACGCCGAATCCGGGTACGCCGGGGCGGGAGCCGCCGCCGGGGCCGACGCCGGCTCTCCACCGAACGCTGTCGACGCCGCGCACGGCGAGACGGAGTTCTTCTGTGATCGCTGTGGCTCGGTCTGGCCGGTCGGCAGTTCCTCGCTGCGGCCCGGCGACATCTGTCCCGAGTGCAAGCGCGGCTACGTCGACGAACGAGAACTGTAACCGAACTCCGGCGTCCGCGGGATTTCGAGGAAAAACGGTCTCGTCAGCGATCTTTGTCCCCAGCGACGGCCGGACCGGCACTAACTACATGTACGTCGACTCGTGACGTACCCACGGCAATGCCCCATCGCCTGTTGTGTGTCGACCCCGACGATGTGACCCGCTCGGAGACGGTAGAGCGCCTCGGGACCGAACTGGCCGACCTGGATCTGACCGTCGATTCGTGTGTCACGCTGCGGGACGCCGAGCGCGCCCTGCGTTCCGAGACCGTCGCGGTGATCACGGAGTACGACCTCCCGGACGGGTCGGGGTTGGACCTCGTCAGGGCGGCACGCGACGTCTGTCCGGACGCTGGCTGTATCCTGTACACGGACACCGATCCGGACACCATCGACACGACCGATCTCCGGGGCTCGCTCACCGAGTACGTGGGGAAGGACTCCCTGTTCGGGAGAGACCGGCTGACCAAACTGGTTCGGACCACCGTCGAGACCAGGAGCCAGGCCTCCTACCCCGTGCCACAGACGGAGGGCGACCGCCTGGCAGCCCTCCGATCGTACGATCTGGACCGGGAGGGGTTGCAGGCGTCCCTGGATCGGCTCACGGACCTCGCGGCCACTCACTTCGACGTCGAGATCGCCTCGATCAACATCATCGAGGAGCACAGCCAGGAGTACCTGGCCTGCTACGGTGCGACCGCCGAATGGGACCCGACCGACCGCGAGGACTCCATCTGTACGTTCACGATCCTGGAGGACGACGGGGTGCTCGTCGTCGAGGACGTCACCGAAGATCCGCGGTTCGACTCCCGGAGCGAGACGCTCATCGGGATGGGCATCCGGTCGTACATGGGCGCTAGCCTCGTCGCCGAATCGGGTCTGGCGCTCGGCTCGCTCTGCGTGTACGACGAGCAGCCACGCTCGTTCTCGTCGGCCGACGAGGACTACCTGCGCAAACTGGCCGCGACGGCGATGGAGTTCATCGAGTTACACACCGAACTCGAAGCCACCGCCGAGGCCATGGAGGGGTCGGAATGAGCGACGCCTCCGGCGGGGAGTACGCGTTCGCCGAGGGAGTCCCCATCGAGCCCGTTCCGCCGGGAACCACGCTGCTGGTGGCCGGCCCCGGCCTGAGCCGCGCCGAAGACCTGGCCCGGACGATGGTGACCGACGGCACCGAGCGGGACGATGGAATGTTGTTCATCTCGACGAACATGACCGCAAAGAAGCTGTTGGCGGCCTGTCGGCGGGGCCAGCCGTCCCTCCGGACCCAGCACCTTGGCATCATCGACTGCAGCGGACAGGACTTCACCCGCCCGAACGACGAAGTGGACGTCAAGTACGTCTCGACCCAGAGCGACCTGACCGGCATCGGTATGAAGTTCTCCGCGCTGTACGAGTCGCTGTACCAGACGGTCCCCGACGGTCGCGTCCGAACGGGGCTGATCAGCCTCTCGTCGCTCCTGATGTACGTCGACCTGCGGAAGCTGTTCCGGTTCGCACAGACCCTCTCGGGCCGGATCGACAGCGCCGACGGCCTCGGCGTCTTCGCGGTCGATCCGACGACCCACGACACCCAGACCGTCAACACGCTCGGCCAGGTCGCCGACGGCCGGATCGAAGTGCGGGAGACCGACGGTGATGCGGACGGCGAACTCAGGATCCGGGGGCTCCGGGATCAAACGGACGGCTGGCAGCCGTTCACGCTTCCCTGAGTCGCCGGGCCACCGATCACCTGGCCTCGACGTGGCCACCCGACCACCGACCCCGCGACTGCGACGTGGACCCGGACTGTCCCGTTCGACCGGCGTCGCGGCCACCGCGGTGACGAAACAGGTAAACCGAACCCTGCGCAACGGAACCCCATGAAGGAGTACAAGATGCGCCGGGGCGAGACGCTGGAGGAACGGATCCCGGACATGGAGGGGACCGTCGAGGACTACTTCGGGACGATCACAGGGACGGAGGAGTACAAGGGGAGCGACCTGTACGTCGTCGGCGAGCCGGAGAACCCGGTGTTCGAGCGCATCGTCGTCGGCGCGGTCGAGTACAGCGGCAAGAAGGACAAGCTCGCGGTGTCCTTCGCCGAGCAGGATCCCGCGGAGCTGTCGGCCGACGAACTGGAGGCCGCCGGCGAGGCCGTCGACGCGAAAAACGACTTCCTGCTGGAGGCGACGGGCCGGGACGCCAAGTCCCGGCGCGACTCGATGAAACGCGCCGTCGAAGACGACGCGCCCGATTACTGAGCGCCGTCGACGTCCCGGAGTCACGACCGGCGGTCGCGGATCGACGCTGCTTTCGGAGTTCGGAGTGCGAACGGTCCCGACGGGGGGAACGTAGTTACGTCGCGACCGCGTCGTTCGGCCATGCGACACGAGATCAACCACCGGCCCTCCTTCGCTCTCCTGACCATCGACCTCGACGCCGGCGAGTCGCTGCGGGCTGAGGCGGGCGCGATGGTGAGCAGCGACGACGGCATCGACGTCGAGACGGACGCCAGCGGCGGCATCCTCGGGTCGCTCAAGCGGAGCGTGCTCGGCGGCGAGAGCTTCTTCCAGAACACCTTCACGGCGCGCGAGGCCGGCCACGTCTCCCTCGCGCCGCCGCTGCCCGGCGACATCGTCCGCCACGACCTCGCCGACGAGACCGTCTACGTCCAGTCGGGGTCGTACCTGGCTTCCGAGCCGACCGTCGACCTCGACACGAAGTTCGGCGGCGGGAAGACCTTCTTCGGCAGCGAGGGGCTCTTCCTGCTCGAGGCGACCGGGTCGGGGGCGACGTTCCTCTCCAGTTACGGCGCGATCGAGGCGGTCGAACTCGATGCCGGCGAGACCTACGCCGTCGACACCGGCCACGTCGTCGCCTTCGAGGGAACGACCGAGTTCAGCGTCGAGCGGGTCGGCGGCCTCAGATCGACGCTGTTCAGCGGCGAGGGGCTGGTCTGTCGGTTCACGGGCCCCGGCACCGTCTGGCTCCAGACCAGAAGCGAGGACGCCTTCCTCTCGTGGCTCGTCCCGAAGCTTCCGGCGAGCACCTTCGGCACCAACAGCGCAAACTCCGACTGAGGGGACCTCGGCGCGTCGGCGTCGACCCGTTCGCGGCGACCGACCTCCCGCCCGCAAAGGGTCCCAATTAAGTGTCGCGCGGCACCACTGCGAACGATGGCCTACTACGTGGGCGTCGACCTCGGCGCGACAAACGTCCGGGTCGTCGTCGGCGACGACGGGGGCACGATCGTCGGACGGAGCGAGGCCGCGACGCCGCAGGGGCCGACCGGCATCGCGGTCACCGAGGCCGTGCTGGGGCTCGTGCGCGAGGCCTGCTCCGACGCCGGCATCGCCCCCGGCGACGCGGCGGCCTGCGGCATCGGTGCGATCGGCCCGCTGGACCTCGCAGAGGGCGCCGTCTCCGACCCCGCGAACCTGCCGTCGACGATCGACCGAATCCCGATCACCGGCCCGCTGTCCGTACTGCTCGACACCGACCGGATCTTCCTGCACAACGACACCAACGCCGGCGTGATCGGCGAGCGGTTCCACTCCGACCGCAACCCCGACGACATCGTCTATCTGACCATGTCGTCGGGCATCGGCGCCGGCGTCTGCGTCGACGGACACGTGATCTCGGGCTGGGACGGCAACGCCGGCGAGGTCGGTCACATGACGGTCGACCCCGGCGGGCTGATGACGTGTGGGTGTGGCTACGACGGCCACTGGGAGGCGTACTGCTCGGGCAACAACATCCCCCGGTACGCGAGGGCGCTGTACCGGGAGGATGACGTCGAGACGGCCCTCCCGATCGAGGACGACGACTTCTCGGCGGTCGACGTGTTCGAGCACGCCGACGAGGACGTCTTCGCCGACCGCGTGATCGAGCGGCTCTGTCACTGGAACGCGATGGGCGTCGCGAACGTCATCCACGCCTACGCGCCGATCATCGTCTACATCGGGGGCGCCGTCGCGCTCAACAACCCGGATCGCGTCGTCGAGCCGATCCGCGAACGCCTCGACGAGATGGTGATGGTGAACGTCCCGGACGTCCAGCTCACCGACCACGGCGACGACGTCGTGGTGAAGGGGGCGCTCGCGAGCGCGATGACCGGAGGCACTGGCGACCGGGCGCGGCTGTAAGGCCGCGCAGACGCGCCAGCGGCTCCGCAGGCGGCACCGGGGACCGCGCTCGCCTGTAGTCCGCCGCCCGGCGGACGATCCGCCGACTTAACCGCCTGGAAACCAAGGTGCGGCTATGCGACGACGGGAGTTTCTCGCCGCCTGCGGCGGCGCGTTCGGAGCCGCCCTCGGCGGCGTCGCCTCGTCCCTCGTCGTCGAC